>OODB01001451.1_pt1 | contig 16404 bp, 12 predicted proteins | sample 1671721 | NCBI WGS metagenome assembly OODB01 (sample SAMN06348185, study PRJEB24527) | human gut metagenome | biome: human gut; feature: ankylosing spondylitis patient; material: feces | host: Homo sapiens | place: China | collected 2015-10
GGTTGCCGGTCTCATCGGCGCCAATGCCCTGCTGGGCAACCCGCTGCATCAGGAAAACATCATAGATCTGGCAGCTGCCATTGAAGGCCATCCGGACAATTCGACGCCGGCCATTCTCGGCGGCTTCTGCACCTCGCTGCTGGAATACGGCAAGGTGTGGAGTGTGCGCGTGCCGATTGCAGACAAGCTGGACTTTGTGGCATTTATCCCGAACTTTGAGCTGTCTACGGAAAAACCGCGGCAGGCGATTCCGAGAACCATTCCGCACAAGGATGCGGTATTCAATCTGTCGCGCGCAGCACTGCTGACCGGTTCGCTGGTAACAGGTGATCTGCACAATCTGATGGTAGCGGCGGGAGACTGCCTGCATCAGCCGTATCGTTTCGGCTTGATTCCGGATGGCGAGGAAGTTGTCAAGAGCGCAAAGGGACTGGGCGCCCTCGGTGCATTCCTGTCCGGCGCGGGTCCGACCATCATTGCTATGGTAGATAAGGAAGACAAGACCTATTACAGCCGTGCCTGCATGTATTTTGCAGAACGTTTTCCGAATTGGAAACCGGTTCTGCTGTCGTGTGACGAAGTGGGTGCCCTTGTGACACCGACGGAGGAAGGCGCGCTGGATAAGCTGGATCTGTAATCCCAGCGTATACGAGAGAGGAGTAGGAGACAGGCACATGGCTTTAATTGTGCAAAAGTTCGGCGGAACTTCCGTTGCGAACACAGAACGCATCTTTAACGTCGCGGATATTGTAACCAGAACGGCGGCCGCCGGAAATCAGGTTGTTGTTGTGGTATCCGCACAGGGCGACACCACGGACGATTTTATCGAAAAGGCAGCAGAAATCACAGACAAGCCGCCGGCAAGAGAGATGGACGTGCTGCTCAGCGCAGGCGAACAGATCTCGATGGCGCTGCTCGCGATGGCGATTGAAAAGCTGGGCTATCATGCCACGAGTCTGACCGGCTGGCAGGCCGGCATTGAGACGAGTTTGGAATACGGCGCAGCCCGCATTCATCGTGTGAAGCCGGAGCGCATTCGCAGTCTGCTGGATCGGCATCGGATTGTTGTTGTCGCAGGATTTCAGGGTGTGAACAGCCATCAGAGCATCACAACGCTGGGGCGCGGCGGTTCGGATACGACAGCGGTTGCCATTGCGGCGGCGCTGGGCGCAGATTTGTGTCAGATTTATACCGATGTAGACGGTGTATATACCGCAGATCCGCGTGTGGTACCCAATGCGCGCAAGCTGGAGGAAATCACATTTGATGAAATGCTGGAACTGGCGTCGTTGGGCGCACAGGTTTTGCACAACCGTTCGGTTGAGATGGCAAAAAAGTACAACATTGATTTGGAAGTGCTGTCCAGCCTGACCAGAAATCCGGGAACCAAGGTTAAGGAGGTTGTTTCTGTGGAAAAGATGATTATCAGCGGTGTAGCCTGCGACAAAGACACAGCACGAATTGCTGTCATGGGCATTCCGGACAAGCCGGGTCATGCGTTCCGTCTGTTTTCTCTTTTGGCAAACAACGGCATCAATGTCGACATTATCCTGCAGTCCATCGGACATGATGATGTGCGCGACATCAGCTTTACCATCAAGCGCGGACAGCTGGATGCGGCGATGCAGATTTTGGAAGAAAACAAGGATCGTCTGCACTTTACGAGCTTCTCCGGAAAGTCGGATCTCGCAAAGGTGTCGGTTGTCGGCGCAGGCATGACGTCAACACCGGGTGTCGCAGCCAAACTGTTTGACGCACTGGCAAGCGCGCAGGTCAACATTCGCATGATTTCCACGTCGGAAATCAAGATTTCCGTTTTGATTGATGAAGCGGATGCAACCCGTGCGGTTCGTGCCGTACACGATAAGTTTTTTAACTAATAGACAAAAAGCAGACTTCCCGGCGCAGTGAAGTCTGCTTTTTCCAAAACATAAGGAAAGGAAAACATATGATGAAAAAACGATTGACGAGTTTCCTGCTTGCCGCCTGCATGATGCTGCCGCTCAGCGCATCGGCGTGGGCAGCAGAACATCCGCAGATGGAAGGTGAGGAAGATGTCACCTTGCAGCCGAGCTATGGTGTGCGCAGCAAGCAGTCTGGTTCGAATGGCACGTTGATTGTCACGTTGGATCCGGGACACGGCGGCAAAGACAGCGGCGCGACCGAGGAATGGGATGGCACGACCGCGATGGAAAAGGATATCAACCTGAAAATCGCGTTGGCATGCCGCGAAGAACTGAGTAAATACGCCGGTGTCAAGGTGTATATGACGCGCGATGACAACACGTTTTTGGAATTGTCCGACCGTGTCAGATATGCACAGTCCGTCAATGCGGATTTGATGGTCAGCATGCACATCAATTCCTCTGACAACAGCAGCGCGCAGGGCGCGCTGGTCATTGTGCCGAACGGCAATTACCGGCCGGAGCTGCTCAAGGAATCCAAGAAAACAGCAAGCCGTGTGCTGAGCAATCTGGAGAGCTTGGGGCTGAGAAACCGTGGATATTTGCAGCGAAACAGCAGCGAAAATACCTATCCGGACGGCTCAAAGGCGGATTATTACAGCATTCTTCGAAATTCTACGATGGAGAATATTCCGAGTATGATTATCGAGCACGCGTTCATTTCCAATTATGATGACTATACGAAGTATCTGTCCTCGGACGATATGATTCAAAAGATGGGACAGGCGGATGCAAAGGCAATTGTCGCAGCATATCAGTTAAATCTCAAGTCGAACAATTCCGCCGCTTCCAAGGGCGATGCACCGTTTGAAGATGTGTATACGACCGATTGGTATTATGCACCGGTTGTGTTTGCATATCAGCACAGCCTGATGACCGGCACGTCTGACAGCACGTTTTCTCCGCAGGACACGCTGACCCGTGCCATGGCAGTACAGACGCTGTACAACTATTCTGGCAAGCCGGAGACAGCGAACAGCAATCGTTTTTCCGATGTCAAGCAGGGAGACTGGTACTGCAAGGCGGTAAGCTGGGCGGCAGAGAACGGCGTTACCGCGGGTACATCGGAGACAACCTTTTCTCCCAATGATTTGGTTACGCGCGAGCAGTTCGCAGCGCTGCTCTATCGCTTCAAAAACGGTCAGCAGACACAGTGCAGCTTGGACGCGTTTGCCGATGCGAACGATGTATCCGATTGGGCGAAGGATGCTGTGAAGTGGGCTGTGAACAATAAAATTCTTTCCGGTTCGAAGATGAACGACGGCACGCTGATGCTGCTTCCGCGCTCCGGCGCGACGCGCGCAGAGACCGCTGTGATGCTCGAACGCATGGTGGAAAACGTCAAGTGACAGATACGCGCAAGGCAGGCTTTTTCTCTTGGGAGAAGGCCTGCTTTTGTGTTATACTGAAAGCAATATCAGGAGGGGGATACATAGCTTGGACAAAACTCTTGTGAAAAATCCGTGAACAGGACATAAAGTTTGCGGTTTTGCTGTCAGGTCTCAAAGTTTTGTGTTATACTGGACGTATCTAGTACGGATAAATGGAGTTATACATATGAGTCAGAAAACAAAAAAGACATTTCATAAACGCCCGCAGCATGAGGAAGAAACCGAAACCACGCTGTATGAGGGCAGAAACGAGGTCATGGAGCTGCTTCGCGCAGGCAGAACTGTGGATAAATTGTTTGTCGCACCGGATCAGAACGGCCGCATGACGGATATTGTCGCTATGGCGAAGGCTGCCGGTGCTGTTGTGACGCAGGTAGACCGCCGCAAGCTGGACGCCATGAGTGAGACCGGCGTGCATCAGGGCGTCATTGCGCAGGCAGCGGCACATGAATATGTCTCGCTGGAGGATATTTTGCAAACTGCCGCAGACCGCGGAGAACAGCCGCTCATCATGATTTGCGATGGTCTGACCGATCCGCACAATCTGGGCGCTGTCATTCGTTCGGCAGAAACCGCCGGTGCGCACGGCGTTATCATTCCGAAGCGCCGCTCGGTCGGCTTGACGGCGACGGCTGCCAAGGCGTCTGCCGGTGCGATTGAGCACATCGGTGTGGCACGCGTCACCAATCTTTCCGCGGCGATTGACACGCTGAAGGAAAAAGGCGTCTGGGTATTCGGCGCGGATGCGGGCGGGGATACCAGCCTGTACCAGACCAATTTTGTCGGCGCGACGGCCATTGTTATTGGCTCGGAGGGCAGCGGTCTCAGCCGCCTTGTCCGCGAGAAATGTGACGGCATTGTCAGCATTCCGATGAAGGGAAGAGTAAATTCTCTGAATGCATCGGCTGCTGCAGCTGTCCTGCTGTATGAGGCGGTGCGGCAGAGAATCGGGGAGGAACAGCATGGATGATCTGGATCTCGAAAAATTAAAAAAGGAACTGCATGATGTTTCCGGCAGCAGCCTCTATGATGTGGATCAGATTATGGAGGAAGCGGGATCTTCCGAGAGCGGCAGCCGTGCCAGCATGGAACAGCTGCTGCAGAGCTTGGGCGTGCAGATGCCGGAGCAGCAGGAGCAAGATACGTTGGATTCTTTGCAGCAGGCATCCGAGCAGACGCAGGCGATGATCGAAGAACAGCAGGAAATGCAGCAGTGGCTCAAGCCGGAGGAGGACAAAGAGGCAGAGCAGCCGGACGAGGATGACGTGTTTGGTTCTCTGTTCGCGCAGCTCGGTGAGCTGGAACGCGAGGAGACACCGACAGATCCGCGTTTGACGGAACCGCTGCTGGAACCGGAGGAAGAACCGAGCCTGATGGAACGGCTATTTCCGTCTGAACCGGAAGTACAGGCCGATGAAGAACCGGAAACGCAGATTCTGGAACCGGAAGTGCAAATTGATGAAGAACCGGAAGCGCAGATTCTGGAACCGGACATGCCGACGCGTCGTATGAATCGGCATGACTATGAGGATTTGATAGAACAGGCAACCCTTCGCGTGCAGCAGAGTGAAGAGGACGACGAGGAAGAATCGGAAACACAGGAGACTGTGCCGGAACAGAAACTCAACACATCAAACGATGAAGCAATTTCGCAAATTGTAGAAGCATTGTCTGAACAGCCGGAACAGGCTGCGCAAGAGCAGGAAGAGGAACAGCCTGAAAAACAGGGATTGCTTTCTCGGCTGTTTGCGCCGCCGGACGTTGTAGAGGACGCAGCAGATACGGACGCGCTGGACGAAGAAGGACGCGAGGAAGTGCCGGAGCAGCCGGACAATCCCGAACCATCCGAAAAAACGGCACAGCCGCAAACGCGCAAGGGCTTGTTCTCTCGGCTGTTTTCGACACAAGAGGAGCTGGAGGAGGTCGAGACACCGATTGATTTGACCCAGCTGCAGGGATTGGACGAAGCGGCACCGGAAAGTCTGTCGGAGGAAGAACCCGAGACACAGATGCTGGAGCCGGAGCAGCCGGAAGAAGAACCGGAGACACAGATGCCGGAACCGGAGCAGCCGGAGGAAGAACCGGAGATACAGGTGCCGGAACCGGAGCAGCCGGAGGAAGAACCGGAGACACAGGTGCCGGAACCGGAACAGCTGGAGGAAGAACTGGAAACGGAACAGGAACAGCTGGAGCAGGAAACACCGAAGGAAGTGTTTGCACAGCTGCTGGACGATGAACCGGAAGAATCCGAACAGCCGGATGTACCGGAACAACCGCAGGAATCGAAACGAGAACCGGAAAAACCAAAAGCCGGTATTTTCGATAGAGTTATGGATGCACTGGGCTTTGAACTCGTAGAGGAAGGCGAGGAAGCACCGGAACAGCCGCAGCCGTCTGAACCGGCGCAGGAGACACAGCCGGAATCGGCACAGCAGGAATCGGAAAAGCAGCCGCCGCAGCCGCGTCCGGAAGATACGCCGGTTATCAGTGAAGATGAATTTGCGGCATTTATGTCGGATGTGGATGCAGAAAAATCGGAACAGTGCGCCAGCTTCGAACAATTGCTGGAGGACAGCATGGAGGAGAGCTCTGACGAAAAACAGGATGTGCTGCGCAAGAAATCCGCTATGCCGGAAGAGTTTCCGGATGAAGAAACAACGGTCTATGTAGATGTACCGGTTCGCAAGCAGGTTTTGGAACATCCGCAGCCGCGGCAGACGGAGCTGTTTGACGTCGAAGAGGCGCTGAAGCAAAAGCCGCTGTTTGAAAGATCCCAAGAGCAGGAAGAACCGGAACAAGAGCCGGAGCAAGAGCCGGATGAACCGCTTCCGGAACCGGAATGGCTGGGAAAACCGCTGGAAGAGATCTGCAAAACAGCACCTTCTCTGGAGGTACTGCGCAAGGAAGGTCCGGTTATGACGCGCGAGGTGCTGCGCTGCAAGGAATGGATTACGGAACGCATTCGCCGCTATCAGGCGGAGCAGCATACCCGCCGCAGCCGGAATCTGAGCCGCAGCCTGAGCCGACAATGGAGCCTATCCATGCTTCTGAAGCATTGGACGAGATGCATGAGCAGGAACAGGCAGAGGAAGATTCGGTTTTTCCTGAGGGGTCGACCGGCAAACCGGAAACGGAGGCGGCCGACCAGAAACCATCCATCCAGGAATCCGTCATAGAGATTCAGGCATCAGAGACCAAAACCGAACAGCCGGCGCGCAGTGCCGCGGAGAACACGGCTGCCGACCGAAAACAAAAACCAAAATCTTCCGCAAAAAAGAAAATCATACGGCGGGATTGGACACAGGAAAGCCGCGTCTGCCGGCTGCGTGCGCGCAATAAGGCGCTGCGCTCGACGATTCTCGGCGTGCTGACATTGATTTGCATTTATATTTCCTGTGCGGCGGATTTTACCATCCTGCCGCTGCCAAGTGCTATGGATTATGCCTCGCATTCCGGCCGCGTGCTCGGCGTTTTTTTGCTGCTGCTGGCGTGCGCGCTTGCACTGGCATATGACGTCGTGGGGGACGGCATACGAGCTGTGCTGCAGGGCAGTCCGAATTTTGCCACGCTGGCAGATGTCGCGCTGCTGCTCAATATTCTGCACTGCTGCATTCGTTTGGCTTCAGAAGGGGAAGAAATTCCGTTTGCCTGCATTGCGATGCTGATTTTGTTTGCACAGCTGCGCGCACAGGTCAGCGAGGAGACCATCAAACACTATACATATAAAGTTGCGGGGGCGGCGCGTGAGCCAATCGGCATATTCTGCCGCAGAGGAAAAACACCGCATTTGGTAAAGGCGCCTCTGGCGGATATCAACACCTTTGCCGCACAGACGACAGAACAGGAAGAACGCAAACGCATGGAGCGGCTGTTTACCCTGTCTGCCCTTGCGGCTGCCGTGATTTTATCTGTGATTGTGTGCGCGTCAACGGGTGATGCCGGCCGCTTGATTTATGTGCTTGCGGCGACGGTGACCGGCTCCTGTCAGGTTGCACTGCTCAGCGCGTCGGTCATGGCGCGGCAAAGTGCGGCACGCCGTCTGGCGCACTGCGGTGCGGCTTCCGACAGCGATGAAGGCTCGGATAAACTGGCGACGACACAGACGGTTGTGCTGACCGATGAAGATTTGTTCCCCAATGGCTCTGTGGTGTTGGTCAGCTTGGAGCTGCACAGCAATTTGAACGATGCAACGGCGCTTGCCTATGCGGCGGCGCTGACGCAGGGTTCGTCTCTGGGCAATATGCTGGCGGAAGAAGTGCGCACGCGATATGGTGCGCCGCTCGCCGCACACCGCGTGCTGCGGTATGACGGCGGTGTGGGCGGTCAGATTGGCGGCTTGCAGGTCTTGCTGGGCAATGAACGGTTTATGACATCGCGCGGCGTCTCGGTTAGCGGGATGACAGACAATGCGCTTGCACTGTCGCTGGATGGCGATCTGGCTGCCGTTCTGACCGTTGATTATACGGTGCCGGCGGTACTGTTCCATGCGATGCAAAAATTGACGGAACAAAAAACGACGATTTGGCTGAACTCGCACAATCAGCAGATTACACCGCAACTGGTAGAACAGCTATATGGTCTGCCGAAGGGAACGGTTGTCGTGCCGGAGCTGGAATGCAGCCGTGCGCTGCAAAATCCGGCACGTGTGCAGGATGCACGGCTGTGCGCACTGCTCATGCGGGATGGCCTGATGGGAATTGCGGACTGCATTTGCGCCGCACGCGCACAGCGAAAGGCGCAGCGCGCCGGTGTGCTCATCGGTATTTGCGCATCCATTGTGTGCATGCTGCTGATGATGTATCTGTGCTATGCGTTTGTTCCATCCGATGCGCATCCGATTCGCCTGTTAATTTATATGGTTTTGTGCTTTATCCCGATTTTCTTCCTAGATAATGGAGTAGGACGGGAATGAGAAAAAACGGAGACAGAACGCCTGGTTTTCGGGCGGGAAGTCTCCGTTTCTTTTTTTACAGAAAATTTTCAAATCTGTGCCAGCGGTGCTTTTATGCGAAAAATGCGTGATTTTGTGCATAAAGCACGGTTTAAGCGCGAAGAAATTGACGAGTTCTGGTGATGTTCGTAAAAAGCTTGCGAAACATTTGGAGAAAGTTCACAATGTTTTGCTTGCGATAATGGCAAAAGTAGGGTATAATTACGAACATGAGGACGGGCATCCCGTTCTGGATAAGAAAAGTTAAGGAGATGGAATCGTTGAACGTATATTCTGTAGATAAAATCCGCAACGTTTGTGTAATGGGACACGGCGGAGAAGGCAAGACTTCCCTGATCGAAAGCATGCTGTATATGACCAAGGCGACAGACCGCATGGGAAAGATCGCGGACGGAAATACCGTTTGTGACTATGACCCGGAGGAGATCCGCAGAAAGTTCTCGATTTCTACCGCAGTGGCGCCGGTAGAATACGGCGATTGCAAGATCAACATGCTGGACACGCCGGGCTTCTTTGATTTTGAAGGCGAAGTACAGAGCGCACTGCGCGTGTGCGAATCCGGTTTGATTGTCGTTCCGGGCAAGTCCGGACCGAGCGTTGGCACGGAAAAGGCGTGGAAGCGTCTGGCGGATCAGGGCAAGCCGTGTGCGTTTTATATTTCTAAAATTGACGAAGAAAATTCCGATTATGATACATCGCTGCATAAGCTGCAGAAGGCGTTCGGCGCACACGTTGTTCCGATCGTTATCCCGATTTTCGAGGGCAACCGCGAGACCGTCGGCGTTGTCGACTGTGTCATCCGCAAGGCGTACCACATGGAGGGCAACGAACGCAAGGAGGTTGCGATTCCGGAAGCCATGATGGCAAAGGTTGACCAGCAGCGCGCCGCTCTGTGCGAGAGCGTGGCAGAGCTGTCGGAGGACCTGATGGAGCGTTATTTCGCAGGCGAGGAGTTCTCGGATGAAGAACTGATTGCCGGTCTGCGTCAGGGCGTGCTTGAGCGCGCGGTTATTCCGGTATTCTGCGGCACTGCAGCGACCGGCATCGGCACCGTTGCAACGCTCAAGGGCATCTGCGATTACATGCCGTCTCCAGATCAGGGCGAAGTAGAAGTTTGCGAGGAAGGCGACGATCTCATTGAGATTCCATGCAACCCGAACGGCACGCCGTGTGCATTTGTGTTCAAGACCACTGCGGATCAGTACGGCAGATTCAGCTACTTCAAGGTTGTTGCCGGTTCCGTCAAGCAGGATATGACGCTGCTCAATCATCGCATGGATGCCACGGAAAAGATTGGTCATCTGTACTCGATTTGCGGCAAGAAGGCAACCGAAGTCAAGGAAATTACCTGCGGCGATATCGGTGCCGTATCCAAGCTCACGACCACAAAGACCGGTGATACGCTGTCGATGAGTGTGCGCGCAGTCAATCTGACACCGGTACGGTTTGCAAAGCCGTGCTATACACAGGCAATCGCGCCGAAAACCAAGGGCGGCGAAGAAAAAATCGCAGCGGGTCTCACCAAGCTCGCGGATGAAGATCCGACCTTTGGCTTTACCATCAATCCGGAAACGCATCAGAGCCTGCTGAGCGGCATGGGCGACATTCATCTGGATGTCATTTGCTCCAAGCTGCAGTCCCGCTTTGGCGCAGAGCCGGTGTTGAGCAAGCCGATTGTTCCGTATCGCGAGAAGATTCGCGCATCGGTTACGGTGGAAGGCAAGCATAAGAAGCAGTCGGGTGGTCACGGTCAGTATGGACACGTCAAGATGACCTTTGAGCCGTATGCAGACGGCGATTATGTATTTGAAGAACGTATTTTTGGCGGATCAGTTCCGAAGAACTTCCATCCGGCGGTTGACAAGGGCGTTCGGGAGGCCATGGAGCACGGTGTGCTGGCCGGTTATCCGATGGTTGGCCTGAAGGCAATTCTGCTTGACGGCTCCTATCATGATGTAGACTCCAACGAGCTGTCGTTCAAGATGGCTGCCAAGCTGGCTTATAAGGCGGGCATCCCGCAGGCAAAGCCGGTTATTATGGAGCCGATTTGCTCGATGAAGGTTTACATTCCGGACTCGTACATGGGCGATGTCATCGGTGACATCAACAAGCGCCGCGGCCGCATCATGGGCATGAACCCGACCGATGACGGACAGGAAATTCTTGCCGAAGTGCCGATGGCAGAAATCAGCGACTACGCGATCACGCTGCGTTCGATGACGCAGGGCAGAGGTTCCTTTGAATCCGCGTTTGAGCGCTATGAGGACGCGCCTCCGGCAGTGCAGGAGAAGGTTATCGAAGCTGCACAGGCACAGTAAAACATGCTGTATCCAAGCCCCTCCGGATTTTCCGGAGGGGCTTGTTTGCATCATAAATGTTCCGTGGCGTGCATACGCTGTACCAGAAACAGCTGGAACAGACGGCAAGGAGCGGGAAAACTATGTTTATCATAACGGCGAAATTCAGTAAGCGGAAGCTTTTCTTTGGCATTGCGGTGACGGCGGCGCTGTTGCTGACGGCGGGCGCGGCGGCACACTTGGCAGGAGATGTGGCGGCGATGGGAAACCGCGCGGACAGCGAGGAAAACGACGCTGCGCAGCAGACGGTTTCAACGCTGGCACTGACAGACGAGGAGCGCACAGCATACCTAAAAGCGTGCGGATGGGAAGTGGATGCCGCGTCCTGCACGGTGCGGGAAGTGATTATTCCGTCGGATTTCGACGAGACCTATCAGAGCTATGCGGACTTACAGGCGCGGCAGGGATTTGACTTGGAGAAGCTCAAAGGCAAACGCGTCAAGCAGGTCGTTTACTCCGTCACAAATTCGGAAGAATCGGATGTTTTGGCGGAATTGCTGATCTATCGAGGGAAAATCGTTGCGGGGGATATTTGCTCCATGAAGACGGACGGCGGCTTTACGCGCGGGCTGATGGATCGCACCGGACAGAAGTCAAATGACACAAAGGATACGTCAGAATCCACAAGCAGCCAAGCGGATTCTGGTGCATCCTGACAACAGCTTTTTTCGCAAAATCAACACATTGCCCAAAGAAGCAGGCGAGAAATCCCGCCTGCTTTTATATTTTTTTGAAAACACTCTTGTGCAAATGTACCAAAGGTGATATAATGCTCTTGATTATTGGCAGGAGGCGATGAAGTGGCGGCACAGCGAATAGACAAACTGCTCACAGCGATGGGACTGTGTTCCCGCAGGGAAGCGGCGGCAGCGGCAAAACGCGGTGCGATTGTCATTGACGGTGCGGTGTGTCGGGACGCCTCCCAAAAAGTAGATCCGGAAACCGCGCGGATTTGCTTTTGCGGACAGACGGTCAGCTATCAGACGCATGTATATCTGATGATGCATAAGCCGCTTGGCGTGCTGTCTGCAACCGAGGACAGAGAACAACAAACCGTGCTGGATCTTCTGCCTGCCAGCTATAAAAAGCGTGGCGTGTTTCCGATTGGACGGCTGGACAAGGACACATCCGGACTGCTGCTGCTGACGGATGACGGTGCACTGGGACATGCACTGACCTCGCCCAAGCACGCGGTAGATAAAGTCTATCGGGCGCAGACGGAGGGCGCATTGGGCGATACCGATGTACAGGCATTTGCGCAGGGTATCACACTGCGCGACGGCACGCGCTGCCGGCCGGCAAAGCTGGAAATCTGCGAAGCGCGCGAAGGGTACGCCGAGGTTTTGGTAACGGTTCATGAAGGCAAGTATCATCAGGTGCGGCGCATGCTGGCATCCCGCGATGCGCCGGTCAAGACGTTGGAACGCTTGTCGGAAGGCCCGCTCAAACTGGATGCGGCACTGCAGCCGGGACAGTGGAGAGAACTGACGCAGGAGGAAATTGCACAGTTGTTCGCCTGTCAGGCGGGAAAAGACGGCTGAGAAAAAGCAATCACGTTACATAGGGAAAAGTCGACAAAATAAAGTCAAAATTTTTGTACAAATTTCTGTCGATTTGTGATATAATAAAAAAAGTGAACGATAGGACAGCGTTTTGCTGTCAATATGATTGGTGATGGTTTTGCTCCCGCGGATAAAAACAGCTGCTGACAAGTGCAGGATTTCAGCAGAATATGCGGGTACAGAAAACAATTTCGTTGAAGAAGGGTGAAGTATGATGGCATCAAGAATGTTTCAGTCTATAATTTTACAGATGAAAGATGCGGTTGACCGCACAATCGGCATTATCAATGCCAGCGGCGCAGTCGTGGCCTGTACCGACCTCAAACGGATTGGTGAGATGCGCGAGGACGCAGCAGCTGAGCTGTCCTATGTCGGTGACATGATTCGCTTTGGCGGATATACTTATCGTCCGGTTGCAGACCGTTCGACTCGTTTTGAGTACGCAGTGTTTGTACACGGCGAAGACGAAAATGCCCGCAGCATCTGCTCGATGGCAGCGATTGCCGTCAGCAACATCAAGACGCTGTACGACGAAAAGCACGACAAGGCTACATTTATCAAGAACATCATTCTCGATAATATCCTGCCGGGAGATATTTATATTAAGTCCCGCGAGCTGCACTTTGAGGGAGACACCACCCGCGCCGTATTCCTGGTTCGTCAGGAAGAGCATGCTGACGTCGCTGCACTGGACGTCATTCAGGGCCTGTTCCCGGATAAGCAGCACGACTTTGTCCTGCACATCAATGAAAATGATATCGTTCTTGTCAAGGAAGTAAAACCGACCATCGACGACAAGGAACTCATGAAGATTGCCAAGGGCATCGAGGAGACCTTGGAGAATGAACTGCAGATTAAGTGCCTGATCGGTATCGGTACCGTTTGCAGCCAGCTCAAGGACGTTGCAAAATCCTTCAAGGAAGCACAGACTGCGCTGGAAGTCGGCGTCGTATTCGACAACGAGCAGAACATTGTCAATTATGACACGCTGGGCTTGGCACGTCTGATTTATCAGCTGCCGACGACCCTGTGTGAGATGTTCCTGAACGAAATCTTTAAGAAGGGCTCGATTGATGCACTGGATCAGGAGACTCTGTTCACCATCCAGAAGTTCTTTGAAAACAACCTGAACGTGTCTGAGACCTCTCGTAAGCTGTTTGTACACAGAAACACGCTGGTTTACCGTCTGGAGAAAATTAAAAAGCTGACGGGCTTGGATCTGCGTGAATTTGACCATGCGATTGTATTTAAGGTTGCGCTGATGGTACGCAAGTACTTGGCTTCTCGTGAGGCTGGACGCCTGTAATCTTGTAATCGAGGTGAAATTTTTTGATTAAACCAACGACTGCAAAACGTATTATGGCGGTTGTCGCGCTGATTTTGGTCGTATTGATGCTGCTCAGCTCGGTTTCCGTTCTGTTTTGAGGGCGCACAAAATTTGATATTTTTGTGAACACAGCAAAAAATAGTTGCCGCAGGCTTTGTCCTGCGGTATTCTTTTTATAGAGATGATTTCATACGAAAGGAAGCGAGAGCGATTTGAAACGCATGGTATCGCTGCGTCGGGCAGTGGCTGCCGGCGCGGCGGCAACGATTGCGGGCGGACTGGTCACCGGCGTGGTTGTGTATCACGCCGTGCATCCGAGCGGACAGGCTGGAGAAATCTATGATGTTCTGCGGCAGGCGGACAGCATCAGCCAGAAATACTTTGTCGGCGAGGATTACGACACGGATGACCTCATCAACGGCGCACTGACAGGATATGCACAGGGTCTCGGTGACCGCTGGACAAGTTATATGACGCCGGAATATTATCAGAGCTATCGGGAATCTTCGGCAGATTCCACCGTGGGCATCGGCGTGACCGTCAGCTATCTGGAAAATGACGATGGCACACATTATTTATATGTAAACACGGTGGCGACCGATTCTCCGGCACAAAAGGCGGGCATTGGCTGCTACGATAAAATTACAGCCATCAACGGCAAGCGCATAGACGATTTTGGCAGCTATGACAAGGCGGTTGCCGCAGTCCGCGGCAAGGCGGGCGGCGTTGTGCAGCTGGGCATTCACCAATATGCAACGAATCAGGACGTCACGCTGTCTGTAACGCGCGCGGAATATGAGCAAATTCATGTGACATCGCGTATGCTGGACAATCAGATTGGATACATTCGGATTGAGAAGTTTGCAGACAATACCGATGAGCAGTTTGATGCCGCTGTCAAAGAAATGCAGAAGCAGGGCGCAGCCAGCTTGCTGTTTGACCTGCGCAACAATCCGGGCGGACAGCTGACGGCACTGGTCAATTGTCTGGACACGCTGCTGCCAGAGGGAAAAATTATTTCGCTCAAAGACAAAGCGGGAAAGACCGAAAAATATACATCGGATGCAAACGCGGTGGATTTGCCGATGGCGGTGCTCGTCAATGCGGATTCGTACAGCGCGGCGGAGTTTTTCGCGGCTGCGCTGCAGGAATACGGCAAGGCAACGATTGTCGGAGAAAAGACCGTCGGCAAGGGATACTCCCAGCAGGGCTTTGAGCTGTCCAACGGCGGCTGCCTGAACATCTCGACGCACTGTTACTACACGCCGAAGGGCGTCAGCTTGATTGGAAAAGGCGTGACGCCGGACAAGCAAGCAGACCTGAGCGACGAGAAAAAAGAGCACTTCTATGTGCTGCGGGACAGCGAAGATGACCAGCTGCAAGCGGCAATTTCTGTGCTGAAAAAGTGAAAATCGGTACAACACGTGCTTGACATCATACGATGGGATTTATATAATGAATAACAAGGCACGTTTGCATAAACGATATCTGATGAAAAATCTGTAATAGATCGAGGGGAAATGTTCCATGAAACAAGAGTATAGAATGACACAGGAAAGTCTGGATAAGCTGAAGGAAGAGCAGGAGTACCTCAGCACCGTCCGCATGCGCGAAATCACCGCGCAGATTAAGGAAGCCCTTTCTTTCGGCGACCTTTCCGAAAACGCAGAGTACCATGCAGCAAAGGATGAGCAGGGCAAGGTAAACTCCCGCATTCTGGAGCTGGAGACCATGATCTCCAAGGCTGTCATCATCGCAGCAGATGAGTACGCAGCAGATGAGGTATCTCCGGGATGCACCTTCAAGATTGAGGATCTGGAGTTTGGCGACGAAGAGCAGTACCGCATTGTCGGCTCGCAGGAAGCAGACCCGATGGCTGGTCTGATTTCTGACGAATCTCCGGTAGGCAAGGCTGTTCTGGGTCACAAGGTCGGCGAGGTTGTCGAGGTAGAAGCACCGAACGACAGCGTGGTAAAGTTCCGCATCACCGACATCCAGAAGTAAACAAGAACCAACAACAGGCTGTCTGCCACGCCGGAACGGATGGCGGACAGTCCTTTTGCATTATAATTAGGAGGAAAAACATGGATCAGAACGCAGCTGCTGAACAGAGCAAGCCGAAGAACGCAAAGCCGGTTCGCTCGGAATCCGAAGAGTATGAGATCCGCACCGCAAAACTGCAGGCAATGCAGGAGGAGGGCAAGGACCCGTTTACGGAAGTTCGGTTTGACCGCACCAACTATACCACGGACATCACCGAGAACTTCGAGGAGATGGAAGGCAAAATCGTCCGTCTGGCAGGCCGCATGATGAGCAAGCGCATCATGGGCAAGCTGACCTTCTCGGACATCACCGACCGGTATGGCCGCATCCAGCTGTGCGTCAAGCGCGATCTGCTGGGTACCGAGGAGTACAAGCAGTTTAAGAAGTATGACATTGGCGATATCATCGGCATCGAGGGCGAAGTATTCCGCACCCAGAAGGGCGAAATTTCCGTTCGCGTGGACAAGCTCCAGCTGTTGTCGAAGTCCCTGCGCCCGCTGCCGGAAAAGTGGCACGGTCTGAAGGATACCGACATTCGCTATCGCCGCCGTTACGTGGATTTGATTGTCAATCCGGAAGTGCGCCGCACCTTTGAGAATCGCTCGAAGATCGTTCGCGAAATCCGCAACTTCTGTGACAGCCAGGGCTTTATGGAAGTAGAGACACCGTGTCTGAACACGATTCCGGGCGGTGCTGCTGCGCGTCCGTTTATCACGCATCACAACGCGCTGGACATCGACATGTACATGCGCATTGCGACCGAGCTGCATTTGAAGCGACTGATTGTCGGCGGCATGGAGCGTGTCTAT
>OODB01001455.1_pt1 | contig 16377 bp, 13 predicted proteins | sample 1671721 | NCBI WGS metagenome assembly OODB01 (sample SAMN06348185, study PRJEB24527) | human gut metagenome | biome: human gut; feature: ankylosing spondylitis patient; material: feces | host: Homo sapiens | place: China | collected 2015-10
GAAAGATAGAGAGTGTGGAACAAAAAGATGAGTATGGAAAGCTGACGGTGTATCTGCTTCCGTTTTTGCGTCCGGATATGTTGAGAGCTTATGAAAAGAACTGTCCCCAAACTTATCATGAAGCAGTAAAGCAAGTGCTGAAAGAGCTGCCTTATAATAAGAAAGAACGCAATCTTTTACTGACTCATCAGTTCGTTGTGGACGGACAAATGTTTCCCGAAACTTCAGAATCGGGCACAGAAAATAAAAACGGAATGGATACGATATGCGGGTTCTCCACTTGCGTATTCCTTTTCGGAAGTAAATGATAAAAAAGGAATTACAGTAGTGGAATTAAAAGAAAAAGGAAATTGTTCTGTGCGAAAAATCTTACTGCATCCAAAAACGAAACTGGCAGTTTTAAAAGATAAGCTGGAAAATTTACTTTCTGAAGCCTATCAGGAATTCCGGACAGGCTATTATTTATCAATTCGAGTGACAGACGAAGAAATACTGGAGTATCCGGTGCAGAGATTACAGCAGGTCTTTTCGGGAATGTTGGAATGTCGGATTGAAAACCGTAGAACGTTGGCTCAGGGAATTATGGAAACGGCGGATTTGTCTGCTTTAAAAAAAACACCGGAGTCTCTCTTTGCTGAATTTTATGAAAAGCAAAATGGGATACCTATGAATGAAATCGAAAAGCAGATACTAAGAACGGTACTTGGTGAAATGGAGGAGATGAAAGGTGATACCAATTGAGTTGGAATTAGAAGCGTTTGGACCTTATGCAGAACGCACACAGATTTCATTTGAACAATTTCAGGAAAATGGATTGTTTTTAATTTGTGGAGATACCGGTTCTGGGAAAACTACGATTTTTGATGCAATTGCGTTTGCCCTTTATGATACGGCAAGTGGAGAGACGAGAAAGATGGAAACCCTTCACAGTGATTCTGTAGAAGCAAAAAAGTGCAGTGAAGTAAGACTATTATTTTCGCATAAAGGAAAGCGTTATCAGGTAATCCGCAGTTTTAATGGAAAACGAAAAAATGAAGCGGTATTAGAAGAGGAGAAAAAAGAAGGATTAACCGGACGAAAAGCGGTAAACGAGAGAATAAGAGAAATACTTGGACTTGATTATCAGCAATTTAAACAGATTTCAATGATTGCGCAAGGAGAGTTTTTGAGTTTACTGCTTGCAAAAAGTGAAGTGCGCAGTGAGATTTTCAGAAGAGTATTTGATACCGGACTTTATAAAAAGCTGGCAGAAGTATTAAAAAGTAAAGCGGTTCATTTAAGAGAAGAGGAGAAGCTGCGAAAAGAAAGAGAACATCAGCTGATGTCAGGTCTGGAAGAAGAATTAGAAAAAGAATTCAAAAAAGAAGATGAGAGCTGGCAGATCCCAGAAGAAATTGAAAAGATTTTAGAAAAAAAGATAAAAGAGTTAAAAGAAGAAGAGAAGAGGCAGAAAGGGGTAGAGAAAGAAGAGGAGACTGATAAAGCGGAAATTTTAAAAGCCCTGGAGCAGATAAAAACGATAAATCGGGATTTTCAACAGCTGGAAAATTTGCAGGAAATTTTGAAACAAGAAAAGGAAAGAAAAAGAGAGTTTGCTCAGAAAGAAAAAGAACTGGATAAGATAAAGAGGGGAGTGCTTTATATCAAACCGGTTTTGGAGCGATATGAGGAAAAGAAAATAGCGTTTGAGACAGAAGAAATCAGGTATTTGGAAATTTGCAAAAGGCAGAAAGTACAAAAGCAGAATACAGGAAAACTGAGACAAGAACAAAAAGAGGCGGAACAAAATAAAAGAAAATACGAAAAAATACAGTGTCTGAAAGCGGAATGTCTGGAAATAGAGACAGAATATAAAAAGCTGAATATACTTTGTGATCTCCAAACGGAAAAAGAAAAATTACAGGAACAGTTAAAGACAGAAATCAGAGAAGCAAAACAGGCAGTGGTTGAATATGAAACAGAAAAAGAAAAATTTTTCTGTGCGCAGGCAGGAATTCTGGCTAAGAGTTTAAAAGAGGGAGTGCCGTGTCCGGTCTGTGGTTCTGTTTTACATCCGCGTCCGGCCGTTGTTTTAGGAGAAGTACTTACCCAGGAAGAACTAAAAGAAAAAGAACGTAAGAAGAAACAGTTAGAAGAGAAAAGACAGCGAACCATGCAGACGTTTTTACAGCTGGAAAAAGAAGTAGAAAAAAGTACAAAAGAGGTATCGGTAAACCCGGATTTTTTCTGGAAAGAAGTTCATGCAAAACTAGAACAGACAGGACAAAAAAGAAACCAGAAAGAAATAAAAATCAGAAAACTTGAACAAGATGTAAAAAAAGAAGTGAGAGACAGTGAGACAATCCAAAAAGAGTGGATTGAAAATCTGGAAAAAGAAGCTGGAATCTTAAAAGAAAAAGAAATATGCAAAGAGCAGATAGAAGCGTTAAAAGCAGAGAAAAAAGCATGTCAGATGAAATTAAGAACTGCGGTAAAAGAACAAAATTTTAAAAGTGAAAAGGAAGCCAGATTATTTTGTGAAAAACAGGAAAAACTTTTGGGATTAGAGCAGGAAATTGCAGACTACAAAAAAAGGCTTCACAAGTTCTTAGGGCAGATAAAAATTTTGGAAAAAACGCTTTTGGGACAAAAAAAACAGTCGGAAGAAGAAAAACAGAAAAAGCTTGAACAGACAGAACAAAATCTGGAAAAAATCAGGCTGGAATTAAGAGAAATTTATAAACGTATCAGTTTTTATGAAAAGACCTTAGAACAGCTGAAAAAACTGTGGGAAGAAAGCGAAAAAACCAGAAAGGAAAGACTGGCACTTTTGTCACTTTCGGATACGGCATCCGGAACACTTGCAGGAAAACCGAAAGTATCCTTTGAACGCTATGTTCAGTCTGCATATTTCAAACAGATTGTTGTGGAAGCAAATCAGAGACTGGAACAGATGACAAATGGCAGATATGAGTTGTTGGTAGAGGAGACGGGAACAAACAAAAAAAGCCAGAGTGGTCTGGATTTGCAGGTATATGACTATCATACCGGAAAGGTAAGAAGCGTCCGTTCTCTTTCAGGGGGAGAAAGTTTTCAGGCAGCGCTTTCTCTGGCACTTGGAGTATCGGGAGTCATCAGTCAGTTTGCAGGGGGAATTTGTATAGAAACTTTGTTCATTGACGAGGGATTTGGAAGTCTTGATGAGCAGTCTTTAGAGTTTGCTGTTGATACGTTACGTCAGCTTTCGGGTCAGGGATGTATGATTGGAATTATTTCGCATGTAAAAGAATTAAAAGAGCAGATTTTTCAGCGGATTGAGATAAAAAAAGGACAGAAGGGAAGTCAGATTTTAACAGTGGTCTGAACCTTTAAAAAAACATAAGAATTGCTTGATAAAACGTCGAAAAACATGTATAATAATAGTATTGATAAATTATTGTCATTTACTGCGCCCAATTAAAATTAAGCTGCAGAGAAAGGAGAAAAAATGCATTTAATCAATGATGAAAACGGCAATGTCGTTCCTCATGGACATGAGCATAATCACAGCCATGAACATACGCATGGACATACGCATGAACATGGATGCAGCAATTGTGGTGATAACGAGTGTCAGGGAAGCTGTACAGAAGAAGTAGTAGCACTTTTAAATTATATGCTTTCCCATAATGAACACCATGCAGAAGAACTTGACCAGATGGCAGAAAATCTTGCAAAACTGGGAATGGAAGATGCGGCAAAAACGATTAAAGAGGGTGTTGCTGATTTCCAGAAAGGAAACATGCGGTTAGGTCTTGCACTGACACTTGTGAAAGAACATTTGAAAGACTGAAATTAAGGAGGCGTAACTATGTGTCTTGCAACCGTTCAAAAAAGTGATGATACTGTAGTATGCAGAAATGTCAGCAGAATTGATGTGGATGGAGAAAAGGTAATCATTCGAGATATTATGGGTGATGAGCGCGTAATAGAAGGAAAAATTCTTATGGTTGATTTAGCAAACAGCCTTGTAAAACTGGATTGTCAGTAAAAATAGATCTTTGAGACTGCTACGCACGGTCTTGAATAGATAAATTATAATGTGGAGGTAAGTAAACGATGAAGTTATCAGAAGTGATGAAAGAGAAAATGCTTTTATCCTTCGAACTGTTTCCACCAAAAACAGACAAAGGTATGGAAAATCTTCCGGGCACAATTGAACATTTGTGCGAATACAAACCGGAATATATTTCCTGTACGTATGGAGCTGGTGGAACAAATGTTGGTAAGAACATGGATGTGTGCAAGATGATTCAGGCTGCCGGAACCACACCGGTAACACATTTTACCTGTATCGGAAACACAGCAGATGGTATTAAAGACCAGCTACAGAATTACCTAGATAATGGCGTAGACCACATGCTTGCACTTCGCGGGGACCTTCCGTTTGGATGGACTGGAACAGGTGGAGATTTCCATTATGCAACAGATTTAGTTGCCTATGTTCGTAAAGAATTTGGTGATAAAATCGAGATTGCTGTTGCAGGCTCTCCTGAGGGACATATTGCATGTCGCAGTTTAGAAGCTGACATCGCTGTTTTAAAACAGAAACAGGATAATGGTGCAGACTACATCATGACTCAGCTTTGCTGGGATATGGAGCAGTTTAAACGCTGGTTAGATGCAATTCGTACCGCTGGTGTTACAATGCCAATCGATGTAGGCATCATGCCAATTCTTGACCAGGCTGCTACAATTAACATGGCACTTTCACGTAATGGCTGTGTAATGCCTCGTGAACTTTGCAAAATTATTTCCAAGAACTGGATTTTTCCAAATCCGTTCGACAAAGAACCATTCGATGCTGATGTAGAAGGCAAGAAAGCTCGCTTCAAAGAAGCTGGTATCGAATACACAATGAAACAGATTGATGAATATCGTGCACTTGGTGTAAATGGCATCCATCTGTATGCACTGAATAAGTGGAAAGACGTTTCTGAGATTATTGACAGATCCGGTCTTCGCACATTAGTGTAGGAAACAACATTAAAGAAATATAGGAGGTGCCCTGCAAATGGCACATGTAATTGCGATTGCCGGTAAAGGCGGTGTTGGTAAAACAACACTTACCGGATTGATTATTCAGTATCTGGGCAAGAAAGGCAAAGGTCCGATTCTTGCGGTAGATGCAGATGCAAATTCAAATTTAAACGAGGTCCTTGGAGTGGAAGTGGAAGAAACGCTTGGTGATATCCGTGAGGAAGTGGCCAGAGCGGAAATGTCAAAGGATAATCCGATTCCACCAGGAGTGTCGAAAGCAGATTATATGGAATTTAAATTTGACGATGCATTAATTGAAGATGATGATTATGACTTGCTGGTGATGGGACGTACGCAGGGAAAAGGATGTTACTGTTTTGTTAACGGACTTCTGCAGGCGCAGCTTCAGAGGCTGGAAAAAAACTATCCTTATATCATCGTGGATAATGAAGCCGGCATGGAGCATATCAGCAGAGGAGTTCTTCCGAATATGGAGGTTGCCATTCTTGTCAGTGACTGTTCAAGAAGAGGCGTACAGGCAGTTGGAAGAATTGCACAGCTGATTAAAGAGTGTGACATGCACCCGAAGAAAGTTGGTTTAATTATCAACCGAGCTCCGAATGGGGTACTGAATGAAGGAACAAAAGCTGAGATTGAAAAACAGGGATTAACCTTGCTTGGCGTTGTTCCGCAAGACGAAACGGTATATGAATTTGATTGTGACGGAACCCCGATTGTAGATTTGCCGGAAGACTCTCCGGTAAGAAAAGCAGTTGTTGAAATTATTGACAATCTGGGGATCTAAAAAAACTGGGCCTGCCGGAAAGGGGAGGCCCTAAGAAAAAAAGAGGCGAAATTCAAGGAGGATATTCATGAGTGAATTCAAATTAACCACAGTAGAAGAATTCGAAGCTGCTACTGAGAGACTCCTGGAGACAGGGGCAAAAGTTGGCGCGGATGCTTGGCAGTTCCGTGTAAAAAATCAGACTCCTCACTGTAAGTTTGGTGAAGAAGGTGTCTGCTGTCGTATCTGTTCTATGGGACCATGTCGTATCACAAAAAAAGCACCGAGAGGAATTTGCGGATGTGACGTACACGGTATCGTTGGACGTAACTATCTGAAATTTACAGCAGGTGGTTCTGCAACACATTCCGACCATGGTCGTGAAATCTGTCATACCTTATATGAATCATCAGCTGATGGATGTTATCAGGTAAAAGATCCGGAAAAACTGATTCGCATTGCAAAAGAATGGGGTGTAGAGACAGAAGGAAAAGATATCTACGACTTAGCACATGAAGTTGCAGAAATGGGTCTTTGGGAATATGGTAAACCATTTGGAACACAGAGATTCTTAAAGAGAGCTCCGCAGTCACAGCAGGAATTATGGGAAAAGAACGAACTTGCACCAAGAGCAATCGACCGTGAGGTTTCATGTTCTTTACATATGGCTCACATGGGATGTTCATCTCTTCCGGAAGCATTAATCAAACAGTCCATCCGTGCAGGTTTATCTGATGGATGGGGCGGTTCCATGATGGGAACAGAGTTCTCTGATGTCCTGTTTGGAACTCCAAAGCCAATTGATACAGAAGCAAACCTTGGTGTTATGGTAGAAGAAAACGTAAACATCGTTGTTCATGGACATGACCCGAGTCTTTCTGAAATGGTTTGTGAATATGCAGATTCTCCGGAAATGATTGCTTACGCAAAAGAAATGGGAGCAAAGGGAATTACAGTATCCGGTGTATGTTGTACATCAAACGAAGTAGCTATGCGTCGTGGTATTCCGATGGCAGGTAACTTCTTACAGCAGGAAAACGTTGTACTTACAGGTGCTTGTGAAGCAATCGTAGTAGACGTACAGTGTATTTTCCCGGCACTCGGACCTTTAAGCAAATGTTTCCACACAAAATTCATCACAACATCTCCGATTGCACAGATGCCGGATTCTGAATTTATCCGCTTTGATGCAAAAACAGCTGGTGAAAAAGCAAAATTAATCGTTAAAACAGCAATTGAAAACTTCAAAAACAGAAAACCGGAACTGGTACATATTCCACAGTTAAAACAGAAAGCAACTGTAGGATACTCTGTAGAAGCCATCATCAAATGCTTAGACGGTGTTGCAAACAGCCAGGTTGATGAAATGGGAACAGTAAAACCTCTGTTACAGTGTGTAACATCAGGTGTTCTTCGTGGAGCAGTTGCAATGGTTGGATGTAATAACCCGAAAATCCGTCCTGACCTTGCACATATCGAACTGATGAAAAAATTAATCGCAAATGATATCGTAATTATTGCATCCGGATGTTCAGCACAGGCAGCTGCAAAAGCCGGTCTTATGGACAAACGTGCAAAAGATATCTGTGGTGATGGATTAAAACGTGTTTGTGAACTGGCAGATATCCCTCCAGTCCTTCACATGGGTTCCTGTGTAGATATCAGCCGTATGATGATTCTTGCTTCTGAACTGGCTAAATGCGCTGGTACACACGTTTCACAGCTTCCAGTTGTTGGATGTGCTCCGGAATGGATGTCTGAAAAAGCAGTTTCTATCGGTAAATATGTAATTGGTACAGGTATCGATACATTCCTTGGTGTTGACCCTTATGTTTCCGGTTCCAGCGAAATTGCTGAAATCTTAACAAATGGCACAAGAGAATGGGTAGAAGCAGCATTTACTGTGGAAAAAGATATTGATAAACTTGGAGACGCCATGATCGCACGTATCGAAGAAAAACGTGCAGCGCTCGGAATTTAAGAGCAAAAAAAACGGCTGTCTGATTTTAAATTAAATTAGACAGCCGGTATAAGAAAGGTGAATGAAATGAAAATAGCAGTGACAGGAAAAGGCGGTGTGGGTAAAACCACATTTGCAGCGACTTTAGCCCGGCTGTACGCAGACGAAGGGCGAAAAGTCCTTGCAGCAGATGTGGATCCGGACGCAAACCTTGGACTGGCTTTAGGATTCGACGAGGAAACTTTAGATTCAATTGTTCCCATTACAAAAATGAGAAAGCTGGTAGAAGAGAGAACCGGTGCAAATGAAGTGAATAAGTTTTTTAAAATCAATCCGAAAGTAGATGATATTCCGGATACTTATTCAAAAGAGGTAAATGGAGTAAAACTGCTGGTACTGGGGACTGTGGAAACCGGCGGTGGCGGATGTGTCTGCCCGGAGCATGTAATGCTTCGCAGAATCATTAACAATTTGGTCATTCATCGAGATGATGTCGTAATTATGGATATGGAAGCCGGTCTGGAACACTTAGGTCGTGGAACCACCCAGTCAATGGACCAGTTTATTGTTGTGATTGAACCGGGAGCCAGAAGTGTACAGACTTATAAGAATGTAAAACGTCTGGCAGATGACCTCGGAGTGAAACAGGTTCGTGTTGTTGCAAACAAAGTAAGAAATGTCGAAGATGAAGAGTTTGTAAAAGCTCATATCCCGGCAGAGGATCTGTTAGGCTTCATTCACTATAACACAGAAGTGATAGATGCGGATCGCCAGGGGAAATCTCCTTACGATTTCAGCAATACTGTAAAAGAAGAGATCACAAAAATTAAAAACATAATCGACAAAGGATTATGAGAAATCAGGAGGAAGAAACATTGACATTATTTGAAACCGTATTTAGCGGAAATGATGCTGTTTATGGATTAACCGAAAATGCAATTAATGCAGCAATTGAGCAGCATGGTGCAGACAAAGCAATCAGCTTTCCAGATACTGCGTACAGCTTACCTTGCTACTATGCAGTAACAGGTGTTAAAGTTGCTACTTTAGGAGAATTAAAAGAAGCGTTAGGTGTAGTAAAAACTCTTATGACAAGAGAAATGAAAACACATGATGTATTTATGTCAGGTGTTGCTACTGCATTATGTGCAGAATTTATTGAAGTATTAAAATACATCGACGGGGCAACTCCTTATGAAGCACCATGTGCAGGACATGTTCCGGATGCAATTATCCGTGAACTTGGTGTACCGCTTGTAACAGGCGATATCCCAGGTGTTGCAGTTATCCTTGGTTCTGCTCCTACAACAGAGGAAGGTGTTGCTTTAGTAAAAAGCTATCAGGCACAGGGTATCTTAGTTACCTTAGTTGGCGGAATCATTGACCAGGTTGAAGAAGCTGGAATGAAAACAGGTGCAAACGTACGTGTTATCCCGCTTGGAAAAGATGTTACAGCAGTTATCCATGTTGTATCTATCGCATTAAGAGCAGCTCTTATCTTTGGTAATGTGAAACCAGGTGATGCCGCTTCTCTGATGACTTATACAAAAGACCGTGTACCGGCATTTGTTAATGCATTTGCTCCTCTCGATGATGTTATCGTTGCATGTGGTGCAGGCGCAATCGCTCTTGGATTCCCGGTTATCACAAATCAGGAAGGCGTTTCTGAAGTACCGAAGAGCTTAATCTGCCAGCCAGATGTTGAAAAATTCAATGCAACATCTTTAGAGGCACGTGATATTAAAATTAAAATTACAAACATTGATATTCCGGTTGCTTATGCATCTGCTTTCGAAGGTGAAATTATCCGTCGTGGCGATATGCAGGTAGAATTTGATGGTTCCCGTGTAGACTGTGCTGAGTTAGTACATACTGTAGAAGCTTCCGAAATTGAAGACCATAAGATTACAGTTGTAGGACCGGAAGTTGACGAAATGGAACTGGGAAGCAAAAACAGCATTGCTTATGTCGTTAAAGTTGCAGGTAGAAGCATGCAGCCAGATTTTGAGCCGGTTATCGAACGTAAATTCCATAACTATATCAACTGTATCGAAGGTGTATATCATACAGGACAGCGTGATATGCAGCGTATCCGTATCAGCAAAGATGCATTTGCAGCTGGATTCCGTATCAAACACATCGGTGAAGTTTTATACGCATCCGTTAAAAATGAGTTTGATGCAGTTGTTGATAAATGTGAAGTTGTTATTTACACAGATCCTGCTGAATGTACAAGAATTCGTCATGAAGTGGCAATTCCAACATTCAACAAACGTGATGACCGTCTGAAAAACCTGACAGATGAATCTGTAGAAGTATACTACAGCTGTATTCTGTGTCAGGCATTCTCTCCATCTCACGTATGTGTTGTTACTCCGGAACGTCTTGGCCTTTGTGGTGCGGTTTCATGGTTGGATGCAAAAGCAACAAATGAACTTGACCCGAATGGACCTTGTCAGGTAATCACAAAAGAAAGATGTATCGATGAGAGAATCGGTGAATACGAAGATGTTAATGAAGCAGTTCGTAAACTGTCTCAGGGTGCTCTTGAAGATGTATCTCTGTACTCTATCATGGAAAAACCGATGACATCTTGTGGATGTTTCGAATGTATCTGTGGTATCGAGCCATTCTCAAACGGTGTTGTAATTGCCAACCGTGAATATGCAGGTATGACTCCTCTTGGTATGACATTCCCAGAGATGGCTTCCATGACAGGTGGTGGTGTTCAGACACCAGGTTTCATGGGACATGGTAAACACTTTATCGGTTCCAAGAAGTTCATGAAAGCAGAAGGCGGTATCGAAAGAATCGTATGGATGCCAAAAGAACTGAAAGAATTCGTTGCAGACAGACTGAATGAAACTGCAAAAGAATTATACGGAATTGAAAACTTTACAGATATGATTGGTGATGAAACAATCGCAACAGACCCAGAAGAACTGGTAGGATTCTTAACAGAAAAAGGACATCCAGCTCTTTCTATGGAGCCAATGATGTAATCAGAGGTTCCTTCCTTAGACGATAATCATAATAAGCGGTGGGGGAAGCTGTGGCCTAACCCGCCGTTTATAAAAAATATACAAGGAGGCTAATAAGAAATGCCGTTTAATCAGAAACCACAGAAATTCAATGCAAATATTAACACAGTTGAAATCGGCTGCGGGGACAAAGCAATCAAATTAGGAGGAGAATGTACATATCCTTTCTATACATTTGATGCGCCAATGGAAAACGCACCAAAAATTGGTGTGGAAATTTCCGACCTTGGACTTGCAGACGTACCTGGAATCCAGGAATATTATGCCGGTGCAACAACAATCGGTGAAATCGCTAAAAAGGCAGAAGCAATGGAAGGTGCGGACTTTGTTTGCTTACGTCTTGAAGGTGGAGACCCGAATGGTGAAAACAAATCCATCGAAGAACTGATTGCTGTTGTAAAAGAAGTTGGCGAAGCAGTTACCTGTCCTTTAGTTGTTGAAGGATGTAAAAATGTCGAAAAAGATTCTGAATTACTCCCGAAAGTAGCAGAAGCTCTTCAGGGTAAAAATGTTTTAATCCTTTCTGCAAGAGAAGAAAACTATAAAGCTGTCGGAGCAGCAGCAGGACTTGCTTATAACCAGAAAGTTGGAGCAGAATCCGCTGTAGATATCAACCTTGCAAAACAGTTAAACGTAGTATTAACACAGTTAGGTGTACAGGCAGAAAACGTAGTTATGAACGTAGGTTCTGCAGCAGTTGGTTATGGTTTCGAATATGTAGTATCTACTATGGACCGTATCAAAGGTGCAGCTCTTTCTCAGGATGACAAACAGTTACAGATGCCAATCATCACTCCTGTAGCTGACGAGGCTTGGAACGTAAAAGAAGCAATGGCTTCAGAAGCAGATATGCCGGAATGGGGACCAGCAGAAGACAGAGGAATTAGTATGGAAGTACAGACAGCAGCAGCAGTTCTGGCTTCTGGTTCAGATGCTGTCATCCTGAAACATCCTAAGTCTGTTGCAACTATTTCCAAAATGATTAAAGAATTAATGTAATCGTAAGAAACAGGAGGATAAAAAACAAATGGGATTATCAGGTATTCAAATCTTTAAAATGACACCAAAAAAGAACTGTAAGGAGTGCGGATGCCCTACTTGTATGGCTTTCTCAATGAAAGTTGCTCAGGGTGCTATGGATATTTCACAGTGTCCACACATGTCCGAAGATGCTCTGGCTCAGTTATCAGAGGCTACTGCACCGCCAATGAAAACAGTTAAAATCGGTGCCGGTGAAAATGAATTCTCTTTAGGTGGAGAAACTGTTCTGTTCAGACATGAAAAAACTTATGTAAGCAAAACAAGATATGCAGTATCTTTATGCTCATGTATGGACGACGCCGCAATCGATGCAAAGCTGGCAGAAATTCCGAAAGTGGATTATGAACGTATCGGTGAAAGAATGTTTGCTGAATTAGTATATGTAAACTATGCAGCAGATACAGACAAAGACAGATATGTTGAAATCGTAAAGAAAGCAGCAGCTTTAAACAGAACACTGATTCTGGGATGTAAAGATGTAGAGCTTGCAAAAGCAGCTCTTGAAGTTTGTAAAGAAGCAAAACCAGTATTAAACGGTGCTGATGCATCAAACTATGCTGAGATGAGCGCAGTTGCTACAGAAGCAGGTGTTGTACTTGGCGTAACTGGAAAAGACTTAAATGAATTATATGATACTGTTGCAGCTCTGGAAAAAGCAGGAAACAAAAACCTGATTCTGGATGTTGGAACTGCTTCTATCAAAGAAGCTTACGGCAATGCTGTACAGATTCGTCGTGCAGCAGTAAAAGATCAGGATAGAACATTCGGATATCCGACTCTGGTTAATGTTGCAGCACTTGCACATGGTGACAGAGTAATGCAGCAGGCACTGTTATCTATGTTCACAATGAAATACGGTTCTATCGTAGTAGTAGAAACTCTGGATTATGCAGAGGCTCTTCCATTATTTGGATTAAGACAGAACGTATTTACAGACCCACAGAAACCAATGAAAGTAGAACCAGGTATCTACGCACTCAACGGAGCAGACGAAAACTCCTTATGTCTTACAACTGTAGACTTCGCTCTTACATACTTCGTTGTTTCCGGTGAGTTAGAGCGTTCTGGTGTACCTTGCAACCTGATTATCAGTGATGCAGGTGGACTTTCCGTTCTGACAGCATGGGCAGCAGGAAAACTTTCTTCTACATCTGTAGCAAAATACATTCAGGAAAATGTAGAAGATAAAGTAAAATGCAGAAAACTGGTTATTCCGGGTAAAGTTGCTGTATTAAAGGGTGACCTTGAAGCAAAATTACCAGGATGGGAAATTATTGTTGCACCTCTTGAGGCTGTACAGTTAGTTAAATTCTTAAAAGACCTGACTGCATAATGATTTTTTAGAATCACCTTTCCGGGGAGACTTGTTCTCCCTGGAATTGTAAGAATAACATGAAAAAAAGGAGAACAAAGTTATGGCAAAATTTGTTACAATCGGTGAAAGACTTTCCACCACAGCTCCAGCAGTAAACAAAGCATTTTTAGAAAGAGATGCAGAACCAATCTTAAAAAGAGCAAAACAGCAGCTTGATGCAGGTGCTGTATACCTTGATGTTAACATCGGACCTGCAGAAGGATATGGTCCGGAACTGATGAAATGGGCTGTTCAGCTCCTTCAGGAAAACTTTGACAACGTTCCGCTTGCTCTGGATACTTCTAACAAAGAAGCAATCGAAGCAGGTATCTCTGTATACAACCGTGCAAAAGGAAAACCAATCGTAAACTCCGCTGATGCAGCAGGAAGAATCGAATACGTTGACCTTGCAGCAGCAAACGATGCAATCGTTATCGCTCTTTGCAACGGTGAAGGAATCGCAAGAGACAATGACGAACGTATGGGATATTTACAGACACTGCTCGAAAGAGGTTTAGAGCATGGAATGGAAGAAACAGATCTGTGGTTTGACCCGCTGTTCCTGGTTGTAAAAGGTATGCAGGACAAACAGATGGAAGTTCTTGAATTCATCAAAATGATTTCTGACATGGGACTGAATTCTACAGGTGGTCTGTCCAATAACTCAAACGGTATGCCAAAACACATTCGTCCAATCATGGATTCTGCTTTAGTAGCTATGGGTATGATGAACGGTCTGACATCCGCAATTGTTAACCCGAATGACCTTCGTCTGATGGAAACAATCAAATCTTGTGATGTATTTAAAAACAACACATTATATGCAGATTCTTATCTGGAACTGTAATCTACAGAAGTTAAAATAGGTAAGAAAATCTGGGCAGTAATTAACGAGAGAAGCAGATGTTATGTCTGCTTCGCTCCGATTAAAAAGAATCAGAAAGGCGAATTCCTATGTTTAAAGTGACTTTTAAGTTTGAAGGGGCGGAAGATGTTATCACTTATGCCCAGGAAGGAGAAAACCTTCTCGAAATCGCAAGAAAGAGCAATGTAGCAATTGATGCACCTTGTTCTGGAAATGCATCCTGTGGAAAATGTCGAGTAAAATTAATCGGAGGAGAGATTGAGTCTCCGAAAACCCGTCATATCACAGATGAAGAATATGCAGAAGGCTGGAGACTGGCCTGCGTAAGCAAAGTAACTGGAGATGTAGAAGTACAGGTACCGGATATTGCATCTGCCTACAGAAGCCGTATGAAAGTTGCTGATTTAAGCTCTAAAGAAGAAATTGCAATTTTTGAAAAAGCAAAATCGGATGTAGAATCAGCAGGAATTTCTTTGACAAACAGCCTAGATGTTATTAATGTTAAAATGAATGTGCCGACTCTGGATGACACGATGCCGGATAATGAACGTCTGGTTCGTGCAATCAAAAAACAGACAGGAATTAAAAAAGTACGGATGCCATATTCAGTACTGCGTAAAATTTCTTATGTTTTCAGAGAAAGCAATTTTGAAGTACAGTGTGTCATTAGAAGCACAGAAAATGATATTTTTATTTATGATGTCTATAAAAAAGATGAAAAAGTGGTAATCGGAGGATTGGCAATTGATATCGGAACAACAACCGTTTCTGCTTTATTAATTGATATGAAGTCTGGAGAAATTCTTGGAAAGGCTTCTTCCGGAAATGGACAGATTCGATATGGAGCAGATGTTATCAATCGTATTATTGAATCTATGAAACCAGGTGGAAGTGAGAAACTTCAAAAAGCGGTAATTCAGGAGACAATCAATCCAATGATTCAGCAGATGTGCCGTGCAAGTGGATTTAAACCGGAACATATCTATCGTTTAAGCATTGCTTCTAATACAACAATGAATCATCTGCTTACAGGAATGAACGGAGATCCGATTCGTATGGAACCGTATATTCCTACTTTTTATAAAACAAATTCTTTATTTGCCTCAGATATTGGAATTCAGGTAAATCCAGATGCCCATATTATTATGGCTCCGAATATCGGAAGCTATGTAGGTGGAGATATTACAGCAGGTACTTTAGTCAGTATGCTGTGGAATCGTCCGGAATTTTCATTATTTATTGACTTAGGTACAAATGGAGAATTGGTATTTGGTAATTCTGATTTTATGATGAGCTGTGCATGTTCCGCGGGTCCTGCCTTTGAGGGTGGAGATATCAGTTGTGGTATGCGTGCAACCGATGGTGCAATTGAAGCATGTACAATCGACAAAGAAACCATGGAGCCTACTTATAGTATTATTGGAGAAGAAGGGCAGAAGCCGGTTGGTCTTTGTGGCTCAGGTATTATTGATGTAATCAGCGAATTATTCCGTACAGGTATTATTAATCCGAAAGGAAAATTTGTGCGGGAGGGAAAACGTGTCCGTCATGACCATTTTGGCATGGGAAGTTATGTGCTGGCTTTTGAAGAAGAAGCTGGTTCAGTAAAAGACGTGGAAATTAACGAAGTAGATATTGATAATTTTATTCGTGCGAAAGGTGCGATTTTCTCGGCTGTCCGTACGATGTTGGCATCTTTGGATTTCGATGTTTCCATGATTGATGATGTATATGTAGCCGGTGGAATCGGTAGTGGTATCAATATGAAAAATGCGGTGCATATTGGTATGTTCCCTGATATCCCTCTGGAAAAATTCCATTATATTGGAAACTCTTCTCTGACCGGTGCCTACAATATAACCCTTTCCACAGAAGCAGAACAGAAAGTGCATGACCTTGCTCACAACATTACCTATATGGAGCTGAGCACGGATCCGAGCTACATGGATGAATTTGTGGCTGCATGCTTTATTCCTCATACAAATACAGCGCTGTTCTCAAGCGTAAAACAGGAGGAAATATAGTTGGAAATCGAAAATCACAAAGAAGAAGTCCCTTTTGAGCATTACTTAGACAAATTTCATACATTAGATCCCAAAGAGGCAGCACAAAGATTGAACATTCTGTATGATGAAAATACAAAAAAGTTTCAGCTTCGCTTCCTTGGACATCTGTATGAAGTGGAATATCCGGACTTCCATGTGACTGTATTAGACAAACCGCAGGAGGATATGGAAAAAGATCTTCTTATGACCAGCCTTCCTGCACAGACATTTATCATGCGTTATCTGCTGGAAGGGCAGTACATTGCCTCCAGCGGAAAATTCATGACTT
>OODB01001472.1_pt1 | contig 16233 bp, 10 predicted proteins | sample 1671721 | NCBI WGS metagenome assembly OODB01 (sample SAMN06348185, study PRJEB24527) | human gut metagenome | biome: human gut; feature: ankylosing spondylitis patient; material: feces | host: Homo sapiens | place: China | collected 2015-10
ATTAATGACTGGAAACACATGACGATGGGGAGTACTGCCACTACAGTCTCAAATACACCAACCACTGTGGATACTGCCAGCCCAAGAAACAGCAGAATAACCAGCCACGGAAGTCTCTTTTTCATACTCTCGGTGGTAGTCTCCTCCAGATCTTCCTCAGCGGTCAAACCTGCCAACTTTGCGTAATCCTCGCCCATGGCATCATCGACTACTTCAACCAAGTCCTGTGCCGTAATGACACCAATCAGCTGTTTATCTTCTGTCAGAACCGGGATAGAATCCTCCGCATAATCCTTGATCTGTTCGATACAGTCATCAATCTTCTCATGATCTGTTACATACGGATAAGATGTACTGATGATATCTTCCAGTGCATTCTTCTCTCTTGCAATGATCAGATCCTTCAGATCGATAGCACCATAGAACTGATCATTCTTATCTATTACGTAAACAGTAGATATATTGTCATTTTCACCCGCCTGCCGGATCAGTTCTCTCATGGCCTGGCGGATGGTCAGATTCTCATGGATTACAATAAAATTGGTTGTCATCAGACTACCGACTTCATCATCCTCATAAGACTGCAGCATCTTAATGTCATGGCTGGATTCCTCATCCATCATGCCGACCAGTTTTTCCTGGGTGGTATCATCCAGCTCATCCAGGACATCCACTGCATCGTCCGAGTCCATGTAAGACAACACCTGTGCTGCCTGTCCAAGATCCAGTTCCTTCAGGTATTCATCCGGATCTTCAATATAAGTAAAAATCTCAGCAATCCATTCCGGTCCCAGCAACGGATATAAACGTTTTCTCTCTTCCTCCGTCAACTGCTCAAATGCATCCGCAATGTCACTCTCATGATAATCGGAAATCTGATCCTGCAGCTCATCTGCCGCCAGGGAGCCGCGTAAGATTTCCAGCAATTCTTCTACATAATTTGGTATCTGAACCATTTTACCCATGTCTTTCGCCTCCTCTATTGGTCTCAAAAGGGCATAAAAAACCCATCGCTCTGTCCAAAAGCACACTTACATTTCCGGCTGTATAGTATAGGAATTTACGCGATGGTTATATTCAAAGACATGTGAAATTAGTCAGAGGTCTACTGATGCTCCATGGGCAACTGCCTCTGCGTCTTATGATATCTGCCATCGCAGTTCGTACTTCGTCCCGTACTATCGCAACTGTCCATAGATTTACACCTCCTATCAAATACGTGTATATTTTAATCTTCTGAAAGCTTCAAGTCAAGATTTTTCGGTATTTTCCCTCTCAACAGAAAAACCCTGGAAACCTTTCGGTCTCCAGGGTATCTTACGTTTGGACACAATGTTATCTTGCGATAACGATATATATAATTTTATCTGTTAATATGCAACCAAATGATGAATTCTTTATATTTTTTTAATATTTAGCCTGTAATTTATTTAATCTTCCATGTATTTCCGTAATAAATCTAATATTTTGCCGCTATTAAATCCTTTTCTCGCAAAATATCCGTAATATTTCTGAAAATTCTCCTTAGTGACGGAACCCTTTTGCCGGATTCTCTTCTTAACCTGTTCTTCCAAGATATCATCTTCTTCGTATTCATATTCCTCAAAGACCCTCTCTAATGTCTCCGCAGTGATTCCTTTCTTCCGAAGGTCCATCTTAATCTGAATCTTACTCTTACTTCCTGACTTGTATTCCATGTAGCGGCGTACATATTCTTCATCATTGATATATCCAAATGACTCCACATACGCAACTGCCCCTTCCGTAATAAATTCTGGAAATTCTGCTCTCATAAGACGTTCTTTTAATTCCTTTTTTGTACGATCCTGATATTTTAACAATGACATAGCTTTTAACTTCGCCCGATGCAACAGTAATTTGTTTAATTCTTCAAATTCTTCCTGTCCAATCTCGTCTTGTTCATGGAATCCCAATCGTCTTATCTCATTATAGTAAAGCAGGCAGTACTTTTCTTCATCGAAGAAAAGCCTGACCTGCTTTGTTCCTACTTTATCTAGTTTCGTAATGATCATTATTCTTCAGAAACCTGAGTCTCTGCCTTAGGATCGTTGTTGGCATTCTCAGCATCTTCCTCTAACAGTCCATAGTGGACACGGATTGCATGTTCCACTGTCTCTGCGACATCCGGGTGATCTTCTAAGTACTTCTTGCTGTTCTCTCTACCCTGTCCGATTTTCTCTCCGTTGTATGCATACCATGCACCACTCTTATGAATGATATCTGCATCTGCTGCAAGATCTAAAATATCTCCATACTTGGAAATTCCTTTTCCAAACATAATATCAAATTCTGCTTGTTTAAACGGAGGAGCCACCTTATTCTTCACTACTTTGATCCTTGTTCTGTTACCGATCATCTCTCCTGCCTGTTTTAATGTCTCTGTTCTTCTGACATCTAAACGGATAGATGAATAGAACTTAAGTGCACGTCCACCAGTTGTTGTCTCTGGGTTTCCAAACATGACTCCAACTTTCTCACGCAACTGATTGATAAAGATAACTGTGCAGTTAAACTTACTTACAACACCTGTTAACTTACGAAGTGCCTGTGACATCAATCTTGCCTGAAGACCTACGTGAGAATCTCCCATATCTCCATCAATCTCTGCCTTCGGTACTAATGCAGCTACAGAATCGACGATAATGATGTCGATCGCTCCAGATCTTACCATTGTCTCTGTGATTTCAAGTCCCTGCTCTCCTGTATCTGGCTGAGAGATATAAAGGTTATCAATGTCAACCCCGATATTCTTTGCATAGACCGGATCAAGGGCATGCTCTGCATCAATAAATCCTGCAATCCCGCCTCTCTTCTGGACTTCAGCTACCATATGAAGTGCTACTGTTGTCTTACCACTAGATTCAGGTCCATAAATCTCGATGATACGTCCCTTAGGTACTCCACCTACTCCTAATGCGATGTCAAGACTGATAGAACCTGTTGGTGTTACTTCGATCGTACGGTCTGCCTGGTACTCTCCAAGTTTCATGACAGATCCCTTACCATAGTCTTTCTCAATCTTAACCAATGCGGCATCCAATGCCTTTAATTTTTCTTCCTGTTTCATATATGTTTACTCCTTTTAATTTCAAATATTTATCTTATATTCTTCTATCTTTTAATTTCCTGTTTAGAGTATAGCATATCCTTACACTAAAAAACAAGTGTTCGAACGAATATTTGTTCGATTTTTATTCGTGATCCTTTTTCTTATGATGATTCTCATAGAAACTCTTCAACCAATGCATGTCTTACCATAGTTAACGCTCTGCATACAGCTGTTTCTCTGACTTTCTGTCTGTTACCGTTTAACTGGTATTTGTTTACTTTCGTCTTTCCATTAACACTGACACCGATGTAAACAAGTCCTGCCTTCTTCTCAGGTGTTTCACCGCCCGGTCCAGCAAGACCTGTGATTCCAACACCGACATTTGAACCAGCCTGTCGTGCAACACCTTCCGCCATCTGTCTAGCCGTATCTTCTGAAACTGCTCCAACGGTATTTAGAGTTTCTTCTTTTACTCCAAGATATTTCATCTTAGCTTCATTTGCATATGTAATAAAACTTTCATTTAAGACATCCGATGCTCCTGCAACATTAACTAACCTTGCTGTAAACATTCCTGCTGTACAGGATTCTGCTGCCGCGATCGTATAATGATGTTTACTTAGCATATCAACCACAACATCTTCTAATGTTTCATTTTCTTTTGTTGTAAATATCTTATGACCAAATCTTCTGTATAATTCTTCTGTTATTGGTGTAACAAGCTTCTTTGCTTCATCTTCACTTACCGCTTTTGCTGTCACTCGAAGATGAACTTCTCCTAATTTGGCATATGGGGCAACTGTAGGATTCGTCTGCTTTTCGATCAAATCTTCAATCTCTGCTGCAACGCGGCTTTCTCCCATACAATCAATCTTCACAACATCGGAGTATAATACCTCTGAACTTAATTCTTTTATGATCGGTTCTACCTGATCATGGAACATTGGAAGCAGTTCATTTGGAGGCCCTGGGAGTAAAACTACTTTCTTCCCTTCTTTTGCATGAATGACCATTCCCGGTGCTGTTCCATTTTCGTTATATAAAACAGTACAATCTTCTGGCACTAATGCCTGTTTTAAATTATTCTCTGTCATGTTACGATGACTTCTCGCAAAATATTCTTTCAAGCGTCTTAGTGCTTCTTCATCTTCTACAAGCTCCTGTCCACATGCTTTCGTTGCAATTTCCTTTGTAAGATCGTCTTTCGTTGGTCCAAGTCCACCAGATAAGATCAAAATATCAGATCTTTCAAGTCCCTGTCTGATCACATTTTCTAATCTTTCTGGATTGTCGCCTACTGTCGTCTCAAAAAAAACGCTTATCCCCAATGAGGCTAAGCGTTCTGATAAGTAGGCAGCATTGGTATTCACGATGTTTCCTAATAAAATCTCTGTTCCTACGCAAATAATTTCTGCTGTCATAATTGTTGTTCCTTTCTGGATCTAATTTCCTTCAGATAATACCTGTTTATTCTTCACCAAATAATCAACTAAAGAAATAATTGTCAAGGCTGTTGCAATGACGATCAAAATATTCTCGATCATCACAGCTGTGCTTGTTCCAAGATCAATGATCAGCATAATGATCATAAACATCTGAAAGTTTGTCTTAAATTTTCCCCAGTAGCTGGCTGCGATAACGATTCCATTATCAGAGGCGATCAGGCGGAATCCACTAATGATAAATTCTCTTGCAATAATAATGATCGCTATGATAGATGATAAACGGTGCATTCCAACTAATGCGATCATTGCAGAACAAACTAATAATTTGTCTGCCAATGGATCCATAAATTTTCCGAAGTTTGTTACCAGATTGTATTTTCTTGCAATATGTCCATCTAAAAAGTCTGTAAGACTCGCTAGAATAAATACAACAACTGCGATCCACTTGCTATAATCCCCTGCACAATCTGTCAGCAAGAAAAATAAGAATACCGGGATCATAAGTGTTCTTAAAATTGTTAACTTATTTGGTAAATTCATAATCTACTTCTCCTATCACATCATATTCTCTACCCTGAGTAATTTTAACATAAACAAAGTCTCCTGTCATCAATTCTTCTGGAGAATTTATAAAAACACATCCATCTACCTTTGGTGCATCCATATAAGAACGTCCAACGTAGATATCATCTTCAAATAAATATCCTTCTACCATGACTTTAATCGTTTTACCGACTAACTGCTGGGTATGTTCATAGGAAATCTCCTGCTGAAGACTCATCAGTTCATCTCTTCGTTCTTCTTTGACTTCTTCGTCGATCTGATCCTCAAATGTTGCTGCCAGTGTATCTTCTTCCGGTGAATAAGTAAAGACTCCTAAACGATCAAATTGACATTCTTCTACAAAGTTCATTAATCCTTCATGATCTTCTTGGCTTTCTCCTGGAAATCCAGTGATCAGTGTTGTACGGATCGTGATATCAGGAATCTCTTTACGAAGTTTCTTGATCACTGCTACAAGATCTTCTCTTGATGTTCTTCTTCCCATTCTCTGTAAGATACGATTCTCACTATGCTGAATCGGCATGTCAATGTAATTGCAGACTTTCTCTTCTGTCTTGATCACTTTGATCAGCTCATCTGTGATCTCTTCTGGGTAGCAGTATAACAGGCGGATCCATTCAATCCCTTCGATCTTGCAAAGTTCATGAAGTAATAACGGAAGCTGTTTTTCTCCTGTCAGGTCTTTGCCATACAGTGTTGTTTCCTGAGCTACCAGTACTAATTCTTTCACTCCTTCAGATGCTAAACGCTTTGCCTCATTCAACAGTTCTTGCATTGGAACACTTCTGAAACGTCCGCGGATCTTTGGAATGATACAATAGCTGCATCGCTTGTCACAACCTTCAGCAATTTTTAAATATGCCATGTGATTTCCTGTTGTTACAACACGTTCTACTTCAGAATTATCTGGAAGATAATCAATACTTTCGTAATGTTCAAAATGTTCCCCTGTATTTTCTTCTAATGCGGTATTCACTGCTTCTACAATAGAATCATAACTTGTTGTTCCAAGAACTGCATCAATCTCTGGAATCTCTTTTAAGATCTCGTCTTTATAACGTTCTGCGAGGCATCCAGCAACAACCAATGCCTTCAGATTCTGTTCTTTGTACTGTGCCATCTCTAAGATCGTATTGATACTTTCTTCTTTGGCATCATGGATGAAACAGCATGTATTAATTACAATAACATCTGCCTGTGTCTCATCGTCGGTCAAAGTGTAGCCATGCTTGGTCAAAAGGCCAAGCATAACTTCACTGTCTACTAAGTTTTTATCACATCCAAGCGAAATAAATAATATCTTCATTTCTCTTACTCTCCAAACAATTTCTTAGATTCTACACAGTTTTTCATTAACATTGCGATCGTCATTGGTCCAACTCCACCTGGAACTGGTGTGATCGCAGATGTCTTTGGTGCAACTTTGTCATAATCTACGTCACCACAAAGTTTGTTATTTTCATTTCTGTGGATTCCAACATCAATGACAACTGCTCCATCTTTTACATAAGAATCATCAATAAATTTTGGTTTACCAATTGCTACAACCAAGATATCTGCACGTTTGCAGACTTCTTTTAAGTCTTTTGTATGAGAATGGCAGACAGTCACTGTTCCGTTCTCACGTAATAATAACATTGCCATAGGTTTTCCTACAATGTTACTTCTTCCAACTACCACACATTCTTTCCCATCAATTTCGACACCAGAACGTTTTAATAACTGGATCACTCCGGCTGGTGTGCATGGTAAGAATCCTTTTTCTCCGATCACCATATTTCCAACACTGACTGGATGGAATCCGTCAACATCTTTCTTAGGATCGATCGCTAATAATACTTCATCTTCATCCAAATGTTTTGGAAGTGGAAGCTGTACTAGGATTCCGTTGATCTTAGGATCCTTATTGCATTTATCCACGATCGCCATTAATTCTTCCTGTGTTGTCTCTTCTGGAAGCTCATAGCTTATAGACTCGATTCCTACATACTCGCAGGCACGTTTTTTATTGCGTACGTAAACACTTGATGCATGATCTGCTCCTACCTGAATAACAGCAAGCGCAATATCTTTTCCCTCTGCTTTCAGCTGCGCTACTTCTTCTTTTACTTCATCTTTGATTTCCTGAGAAATCTTCTTTCCATCAATAATCTGCATTGTATTTCCTCGTCATTTCTTTTAAGTATATATTGGCTTTATTTTTGTTGATTAGAATAATCCTGTGATAACTCCATCGTCATTTACATCGATTCCTTCTGCTGCTGGTTTCTTTGGAAGTCCAGGCATTGTCATGACATCACCTGTCAAGGCTACTAAGAATCCTGCACCTGCATTGACATAGATCTCACGGATCGTAATATCAAATCCTTCTGGGCGTCCAAGCTTCTTAGGATCATCAGATAAAGAATACTGGTTCTTTGCCATACAGATTGGAAGATTTCCATATCCAAGTTCAGTCAGTCTCTTCTTCTGACGTGCTGCAGCTGCTGTGTATACAACTTTATCTGCTCCATAAATCTTAGTTGCGATCGTTTCGATCTTTTCTTCTATCGTTGTATCATCATATGTATATAATGGTTTGTAATTGCTTTCTTTATTATCTAATGTACGAAGGATTGCTTTAGCAAGTTCGATTCCACCTTCTCCACCTTTTTCCCATACCTGAGATAATGCAAAATCACAATCTCTTTCTTCACAGAAATTCTTGATAAATGTAAGTTCTGCCTCTGTATCTGTTGCAAACTGGTTTAATGTTACAACAACAGGAACTCCAAACAATTTTAAGTTCTCGATATGTTTTTCAAGATTTACGATACCTTTGCTTAACGCATCGATATTTTCTTCTGCCAGATTGTCTTTTGGAACTCCACCATTGTATTTTAAAGCACGTACAGTTGCTACTAATACAACTGCATCTGGGTGAAGATCAGCCATCTGACACTTAATATCCATAAATTTCTCTGCACCAAGGTCAGCACCGAATCCTGCTTCTGTAATTGCGATATCTGCTAATTTTAACGCTAATTTTGTAGCCTGTACGCTATTACATCCATGTGCGATATTGGCAAATGGTCCACCATGTACGAATGCTGGTGTATGCTCTAATGTCTGGATCATATTTGGTTTAATAGCATCTTTTAATAATGCCGCCATAGCTCCAACTGCATTCAAGTCTTTGGCTGTGACTGGTTCACGGCCCATGTTGTATGCAACGATGATCTTTCCTAAACGTTCTTTTAAATCTGCCATATCATTTGCAAGGCAAAGAATTGCCATGATCTCAGATGCTACTGTGATGACAAAATGATCCTCACGGACAACACCATCCACACGACGTCCAAGTCCGATGACTGTATTTCTTAATGCACGGTCATTCATATCAATACATCTCTTCCATACAACATCTCTTGTATCGATATTTAATTTGTTTCCCTGCTGAATGTGATTATCAAGCATTGCTGCTAATAAGTTGTTTGCAGATGTGATCGCATGAAAATCCCCTGTAAAATGAAGGTTTAAATCTTCCATTGGTACAACCTGTGCATATCCACCACCGGCTGCTCCACCTTTGATACCAAAACATGGTCCAAGAGATGGCTCACGAAGAGCACAGATTGTTTTCTTTCCAAGTTTGTTTAACGCCTGAGATACTCCGACACTTGTTGTTGTCTTTCCTTCACCTGCTGGAGTTGGGTTGATCGCTGTCACAAGAACAAGTTTCCCATCTTCGTTATTCTTAACTTCATCCATGAAATGAGAATCAAATTTGGCCTTGTATTTTCCATATAATTCAAGATCGTCTTCTTTGATCCCGATATTCGCTGCAACTTCTTTGATCGGTAATAATGTGGCTTCCTGTGCGATTTCAATATCTGTTTTCATAATAGTTTCCTTTCTATAGATAATCTTCTTTGTATTGTTCAAATTGTTCTTCGCTCATAAGAACTTTCCTTGGCTTGGTTCCTTCTTCTTCTCCGACGATTCCCGCTTCGCATAACTGATCCATTAGTCTTGCTGCACGGTTAAATCCAATCTTAAAGACTCTTTGAAGACTTGCGATCGAAGCCTTGTCTTTGTCAATAATAAACTCAGCTGCTTTTTCAAAATATTCATCCCTTTCCTGCGATGTTGCTGCTTTGACCGCAGCTGTCTGAATCTTTTCCTGAATATCTGCACCATAGCTGTCTTCGGCATTATTTTCTTCCTTTAAGAATTCTACAACCTTGCTGACTTCTTCATCACTGACAAATGCACCTTGTACACGGATTGGTTTCTGATATCCAGATGGATAGAACAGCATATCACCTTTTCCTAATAACTTTTCTGCACCATTCATATCGATAATTGTTCTTGAATCGACTCCTGATGATACTGAAAATGCAATTCTTGAAGGTACATTCGCTTTGATCAGGCCTGTAATGACGTTAACAGATGGTCTCTGTGTTGCGATCACCAGATGAATTCCTGCTGCCCTGGCAAGCTGTGACAGGCGCACGATCGCATCTTCTACTTCACCCGGTGCAACCATCATAAGGTCTGCAAGCTCATCTACAATGATAACGATCTGCGGAAGTTTCTTAAAATCTTCCCCTTCCATACCATTCTTGATCGATTCCTCGACCTTCTCATTATATCCAGTTAAGTTTCTTACATTCACTTCTGCAAACTTCTTATATCGCTCTCCCATCTCCATCACAGCCCAGTTTAACGCACTGGATGCCTGCTTCGGATCTGTAACGACCGGAATCAGCAAGTGTGGAATTCCCTGATATGCACTTAATTCTACGACCTTGGGATCGATCATGATCAGTTTCACTTCATCTGGCGTTGCCTTGTATAAAATACTCATGATCAATGTATTAATACAAACTGACTTACCAGAACCTGTTGCTCCTGCGATCAAAAGATGCGGCATCTTGGCAATATCTGACACGATCACCTGTCCAGCAAGGTTCTTTCCTACTGCAAATGCAATCTTTGATCTTGCCTGTGCAAATTCCTGATTCTCGATCAGTTCCCTGAACATTACCATCTGGTTTGTCTTATTCGGAACTTCGATTCCAATTGCTGATTTACCTGGAATCGGTGCTTCAATTCGAATATCTGCTGCTGCAAGGTTTAACTTAATATCATCCGCAAGATTTACGATCTTGCTGACTTTCACACCTTGTTCTGGATGTAATTCAAACTGTGTAACGGATGGTCCACAGCTAATATTGGTAATTGTAACATGAACTCCGAAATCTTCCAATGTTTTTTGCAGTTTTTGTGCAGTCTGACGAAGTTCTTCTTTGTTATTTCCCGCTGTTTTCTTTCCTTTCTCCAATAAAGATACTGGTGGAAACTTATAATCTCCTTCTTTAGTCCGAACCTGCGGAAGAGTCTCCACTGGTTTCGATGGTGTATTCTTATCCTTATTCACAAAAGATTTCTTCGATGCATTCGGCTGTACTGGTTCAAATATTTCTTTTGGTTCTTTGTCTGTTTCTTCTTGAACGATCAGATCATCAAAATCCTTCTGTATCGGTGTTTGTTTTGTTTTCTCTTCTGGTTCCATAGGAGGCATTGGAGATGCCTGTGATGGTTTCGGTCTTCCAGATCGCAAATCCGGAATATTCATCGATCGTTTCTTTCTCGGTGCTGTTTCTTTATCCTCTTTGGACACCTCTTTTGCTTTTCGTTTCTTCTTCGCTAGTCGTTCTTCTATATCCTCTTCATATCCTTCTACTGTAAAGAAATCAACTGCTTTCTTAAGGAAAGAAAGTAAAGATCTCTCTGTTACAAGGATCAATGAGATTACAGAAATCAATAAAACAACCAAAACACTTCCTGCCCCTCCCAGTTCCTTATAAAGAATTGAACAGATCAATGCACCCAGATACCCGCCTCCTCTGTGGGTTCTTCCACTAAATACAAAGGCTGAATAAGCATCTCTTACTTCTATATTATATATCATCTGAAAAATTGTGGATACCATACATAACAGCAGGATTGCAAAACATGTCTTCTTCACTGCAAGACTGCTGTAATCATTGGAGATCAATAAAATTGCCAGAATAAAGCTTACCGCCGGAATGATGTAATGAGTCGTTCCAAACGCTCCAAAGAAAAATGTACTGATGCTGTTTCCTATGTATCCGCATATTCCAAAATTACTTAAAAATAAAAAAATGAAAAGAGCAAAAACAACTAATACTGCAATCTCTTTATAAAACGGTGCAAAATCTTTTTGTCTTGTGCGTGTCCGTTTCTTTGCAGAAGATGTCTTCCTCTTTCTTGTCTTCTTTGCTGCCATAGAAATTGTTACCTCTCTTTGTATACATTTTGTATACATAATCTGCGTATTTTCTTATTTTACAATTAATTATCAAAATACGCAAGTCCCACCATAGAAAAAAGGGAAATGTATTTATCTCCCTTACATTTCCCTTTTCTTTTAACCTCTTAATATTGTGCAGTTTCTGGAGGTACAAAATCTTCCGCTTCTTTTACAAATTTCTTAACCTGAATTTGCGCTTTCACGACAGGTATATTAGTTCCGGCTCCTGCAACACATCCACCTGGACATCCCATTCCTTCGATCAGATAGCCCTTTTTCTTTCCTGCTTTCGCCTGTAGAAGCATCTTCTTACACTCCGCAAGGCCTTCCACATGATCGATCTTTACTTCTGTTCCAGGATAGTATTCATCAATACATGCCTTGATCGCTCCGGCTACTCCACTTGCAACTGCATACCCACGTCCTGCTCCAAAGGCATCATTTAACTCTTCTTCTTTTTCATATGTGTTAAAATCAATTTCTTTCGCATCAAACATTCCAGCCAGTTCTTCAAATGTGATCACAAAATCGACCTCACTTCGCACTGTCCGTCTGGATGCTTCTAACTTTTTGGCAACACATGGCCCTACAAAAACAATTTTTGCATTTGGAGATGTAATCCTTGCCGCTCTTGCCGTTGCTACCATTGGTGTTAGTGCATTAGAAATTTCATCGATCACCTCTGGAAAATATTTCTTTCCAAGCATAGACCATGATGGGCAGCATGATGTCAGCAAGAATGGTAGTTTCCCTGTAGCTACACTTTGAACATAATGCTTTGCCTCTTCTAGTGCCCCTGCGTCTGCTCCAACTGCAACTTCCCACACATCTGCAAATCCAATATCAAGAAGTGCAGCTTTAATCTTATTTGGCGTCGCTTTTGGTCCAAATTGTCCGACAAATGCAGGTGCTAAGATCGCGATCACTTCCGCACCTTCATTCATTGCCTTGATCAACTGGTAAATCTGAGATTTATCTGCAATAGCCCCAAACGGACAATTCACCATACACATTCCGCAAGAAACACATTTATCTGGATTGATCTTAGCTCTTCCTGCATAGTCAGTTTCAATCGCTCCAACCCCACAGGCATTTGCGCAAGGACGTCTTCTCTCATAAATCGCACCATATGGACAGACCTTTTTACATTGTCCACATTTGATGCATTTTTCCTGGTCGATATAAGAATATCCATCTTTAAAACTAATTGCTTTCTTCGGGCAAACTTCCATACACGGATGTGCCATGCATCCCTGGCACTGCTCTCCTACAATAAATGCCTTCTCCTTACACTCATTGCATGCAGATGGAATTACCTGAAGAAGTGGCGGCTCATAATACTTCTCTGAAATATTGCTCTCATCAATTCCTTTCGTAATTCTTGTTGGTTTATCCGCTGGATTTAATGACATTCCCATGGCAAGCCTTAATCTCTCACCTACGATCGCTCGTTCTCTGTAAATACTATCTCGATATTTTGCAACTTCTCCAGGTATGATCTCATATGGAAGATCTTCAAGATCCTGTAAGTTTCTTTGTTCGTAACCAAACTTTGCGATCTCTTTGAAAATTCTTCTTCTCACATTCCGAACTGGTGTCTGTATTCCTCTCATAATATTCCCTCCTCTAATAATACCTTAAGATGGTTTGTGTTTTTTTTAACATACTTGTTATTCTTATCATATACCAAAACAGGAATATTATAAAGGTATTATCTGTTTTTTATTCGAATTTTCTATTTATTTTCAGACCGATTAATTATTTCAATCAATCTGTCTGTTGCTTCTTTTATTCCACCCATCTCATCGATCAATCCTTCTTTTACTGCTTTCTCACCTGAAAGGATCATACCAACATCTTTTACCTGCTGTCCAATATGAAGCATCAATTCTTCAACTCTTTCTTTTTTCATTTTAGAATGATCACTAATAAATGTCGTAATCCGATCTTGAATCTTTTCAATATTACGATAACTTTGAATAACTCCGATAAATGTTCCAGAACTCCTCACTGGATGGATCATCATTGTTGCACTTTTCACAATAAAAGAATGATCTGCTGCCACAGCAAGCGGTACTCCGATCGAATGACTTCCTCCAAGAACAAGCGATACGGTTGGTTTACTTAGAGATGCGATAAGCTCTGCGATCGCAAGTCCACATTCCACATCTCCACCGATCGTATTGATCAAAATTAAGATTCCTTTTATACTTTCATCCTGCTCAACCTTTGCCAAAGTTGGTATCATATGTTCATATTTTGTTGTCTTTGCATTTTGTGCAGATAACTGATGCCCTTCGATCTCACCAATAATGGTCATTGTAAAAATCCCATTTTCCTGCAACTGTCCAAATTTTTCTATTTCCTGTCTCTCATTATCTTTCATACCAAAATCTTACCTTCCTGTATCATATTTCTTATCTTTATTATTTAGAACGATGCTCTGCAATTTGCACTAAAAAAAGAAGGAAGCATCTTCTTACTTCCTTCTTTAGTATGAAATCTAATTCAATTTCTATTCATCAATTTCAAAAGAGATTAACAGATCTTCCTGATTTACCTGTTCTCCTTCTTTGACATAGATCTTATCAACCTTACCATTGACCGTAGAAACAACAGTTGTCTCCATCTTCATAGCTTCAACTGTCATCAGCGGCATATTCACTGTGACCTCATCACCTTCATTGACAAGAACTTTACCAACTGTTCCTGGAATTGTAGATCCAAGATGTGCAGGATTAGATTTATCTGCTTTAACTCTTCGGTCTGTCTTAACCTCTAAATTCTTATCAAGAACTTTGATCTCACGGATAGATCCATTTACTTCAAAGTCTAACAGTCGGTATCCATCTTCATCAGGCTCTGTCATATCAATAAATTTGATGATCAGATATTTACCTTCATCTAATTTCAGTGTTGTCTCTTCACCTTTTCTTAATCCATAGAAATATACGTGACTTTCAAGTCCTGTTACATCATTGTAAGCCTCAAAATGTCTACAGTAATCTTCATATACTTTTGGATACAACGCATAACTTAATGTCTTCTGACTTAAGATATCTGGATCTTCCATATTCTCTGTATAGAAGTTTTCTTTTAATCCTTTTGCAATATAATCAAAATCTTCATCTGGTAATAAACTTCCTGGACGCACATCGATCGGTTTCTTATCTTTTAATACGATCTTCTGTAATTCTTCTGGGAATCCACCTTCTGGCTGTCCGATCATACCTTCAAAATATTCTACAACAGAATCTGGATAAGATAAATCTTTACCAACTTCTAAGATATTCTCTTTTGTTAATCCATTCTTGAACATAAAGATCGCAAAGTCTCCAACAACTTTAGATGATGGTGTTACTTTAACGATATTTCCAAGCAGCTGGTTCGCATCTTTATATAAACCTTTGATCTCTTCAAAGTCTTCCGCTGCACCCATTTCTTTTACCTGTGCTAACAGATTAGAGTACTGTCCACCTGGAATCTCATATTTGTAAATCTCTGTATTTGGCGCATCCATTCCGCTCTCAAACTGTTTGTAGATTGGGCGGATTCTTGCATAGTACTGACTTAATTCTGTTAATTCATCTGGATTAAGTCCTGTATCTCGCTCTGTTCCTTTTAATGCTTCTACTAATGAATTCATACATGGGTTACTTGTCATAGAACTCATAGAACCGATCGCACAGTCAGCGATATCTAGTCCTGCTTCAGATGCCATTAATAATGTGCTGACACCATTTCCAGTAGAATCATGTGTATGAAGATTAACTGGAATATTTAATTCTTCTTTTAATGCACTAATAAGTTTCTTCGCTGCATATGGTTTTACAAGACCTGCCATATCTTTGATCGTAAAGATATGAACACCTAAGCTTTCTAATTCTTTGGCTTTCTTTACATAGTAATCTAATGTATATTTTGTCTCATTTGGATCTGTGATATCTCCTGTGTAGCAGATCGTTCCTTCTACGATCTTACCTGTCTTTAATGCTGTCTCGATCGGCATCTTCATATTCTCAACCCAGTTTAAGCTGTCGAAAATACGGAACACATCTACACCTTTTTGTGATGCTTCTTCGATGAATTTCTTAACAACATTATCTGGATAGTTGCTGTATCCTACAGCATTGGATGCTCGAAGTAACATCTGGATCAATGTATTTGGCATATGTTGTCTTAATAATTTTAATCTCTTCCATGGAGACTCTTTTAAGAAACGATAAGCTGTATCATAAGTAGCCCCACCCCATGCCTCTACAGAGAATGCATTCTCCATAAATGCGTTTGTCGCATCAGATGCTCCGATCAGATCTTTTGTTCTCATACGTGTTGCCATTAAAGACTGCTGTGCATCACGCATTGTTGTATCTGTGATCAGTAATCTCTTCTCATTTAACAGGCTCTGTGTGAAGTCTTTAGCTCCCATCTCTAAGAACTTGTCTCTGGAACCATAAATCTTCTTCTCTGTATCATACTTTGGAAGAGTTCTTGCTTCAAAATCTGGTTTGTCAAGAACGGCTTTCTGCACATTCACCATCTTATTTCCTAAAAATTCAAGGATCTTTGTTGCTCTGTCCTGACTTTCTGGAAGTAAGAATAATTCTGGCGTTTCTTCAATAAATGTTGTATAGCATCTTCCCTCACGGAATGTCTCATTATTTAATACATTGATCAAGAATGGGATATTTGTCTTAACTCCACGAATACGAATCTCTTTTAATACACGGATAGATTTGTCAACCGCTCTTCCAAATGTACGATCATGAGAGATCGCTTTTACCAATAAGCTGTCATAGTATGGTGTAATCTCTGCCCCTGCATATGCGTTACCA
>OODB01001473.1_pt1 | contig 16232 bp, 9 predicted proteins | sample 1671721 | NCBI WGS metagenome assembly OODB01 (sample SAMN06348185, study PRJEB24527) | human gut metagenome | biome: human gut; feature: ankylosing spondylitis patient; material: feces | host: Homo sapiens | place: China | collected 2015-10
AAAGTGCATACTTCTTTTAATTTAGCCATCTATCATCCCCACAAATTACAATTTGAAAACGTTTTTGCATTTTTTATGTCATATATCTAAAATATTTTTAGGTGTCAAAAAACTTTTTTAGAATAGTTGTTGCTTTTTGTTGAATATGTGATAAAATATACCTATAGGTATCTTTATATAATCAAAAATACACAACAAACACATACTCCTCAAAGATTTTTCTTTGGGGATTTTGTCACAAAGAAAGGAGTAACTGACATGGCATCATTTATAGTAAATGGTCAGGAAGTCTCACCTTCAAAGAATCAGAAACTGTTACGGTTCCTGCGTGATGAGCTGCACATTACCTCTGCAAAGGATGGCTGCAGCGAAGGCGCTTGTGGAGCCTGTACTGTTATCATTGATGGACAGACTTGCAAATCCTGCGTACCTGACACAGATTCATTGGCCGGAAAGAATGTCATCACAGTCGAGGGACTTTCTGATTGGGAACAGAAGGTTTACACTTATGCTTACGGGAAGGCAGGCGCGGTACAGTGCGGATTCTGTATTCCTGGTATGGTTATGTGCACAAAAGCACTTTTGGATGTAAATCCGGAACCAACCGATGATGAGATTCGCTATGCGCTGCGCAACAACTATTGCCGCTGTACAGGATATGTTAAGATCATGGACGCGGTACGTCTAGCAGCTAAGATTCTGAAAGAAGGGGTTTTACCAGATGATGGAGATCCTAGCTGGACTCTTGGTTCCCGTGTTTCTCGTATAGATGTTGAAGAAAAAGTGCTTGGAACAGGTAAATATCCGGATGACTATTATCCGGAAGGAATGCTCTATGGCGCTGCTCTTCGTAGTAAATATCCACGAGCTCGCGTACTTTCTATTGATACCTCTGCTGCCGAGGCTCTACCTGGCGTAGAAGCAGTTGTAACAGCCGATGATATTCCTGGGGAGAATAAGATCGGACACTTAAAACATGATCAGTATTCACTGATTCCGGTTGGTGGACTGACTCATTATCTCGGAGATGCAATTGCCCTTGTAGCTGCAACTGACATGGCAACTGTAGAAAAAGCAAAGAAACTTATTAAAGTTGAATATGAAGTACTTCCTCATGTGCATACAGTGGAAGAAGCTGCTGCTCCGGATGCACCTCTTGTTTATGATGAAGAAGAGACTAACGTATGTGCTTATAAGCACATCAGCCGCGGAAATGCGGAAGAAGCAATCAAGAATTCCAAGTACGTGATCTCACATCACTTTGAGACACCTTGGACTGAGCATGCTTTCCTTGAACCGGAATGTGCTGTTTCTTTCTATGATGAAGACGGTGACATTTTCGTATATTCAACAGACCAGTCTGCTCACCAGACACTACACGAAGTTACACTTATGCTTGGAACAGATAAAGTAAAAGTTCAGAACGCATTAGTCGGCGGTGGTTTCGGTGGCAAAGAGGACATGACTGTTCAGCATTTAGGTGCATTGCTTACTTACGTAACAAAGAAACCGATAAAGATGAAATTATCCAGAGCAGAATCCTTGCTTGTTCATCCGAAACGTCACCCATTCTACATGGATATGACAATGGGATGCGATGAGAACGGAGTGATCCAGGGTGTAAAAGCGATTGTCAAATCTGACACAGGTGCATTCGCTTCTCTTGGTGGCCCGGTTCTTGAACGTGCATGTACACATGCAGCAGGACCTTACCATTATGAAAACTTTGAGATTGAAGGAACTGCTTACTATACAAATAACCCACCAGCCGGAGCATTCCGCGGATTTGGTGTTACACAGACTTGTTTCGCAACAGAGACACTTCTGAACATGATGGCTGATAAGGTAGGTATCACACCTTGGGAAATCCATTACCGTAATGCGATCCGTCCAGGCGAAGTACTTCCGAACGGACAGATTGTAGATAACTCTACAGGTCTTGTAGAGACACTGGAGGCTGTCAAAGAAGAGTATGATGCTGCACTTGCGGCCGGTAAGGCTGTTGGACTTGGTTGTGCTATGAAGAATGCCGGCGTTGGTGTTGGTATTCCAGATACAGGACGTGTAAAATTAATAGTTGAAGAAGATGAAAAACTTCACATCTTCACCGGTGCTTCCTGTATTGGTCAGGGACTTGGTACTGTACTTGTACAGATGATCGTTACAAATACAGATCTTTCCCGTGATGATATCGTCTATGAGCGAAGCAACACATGGATTTCACCTGATTCCGGTACAACTTCCGGTTCTCGTCAGACACTTGTAACCGGTGAAGCGTGCCGCAGAGCATGTGAAAAATTCATGGAAGCGAAAAACAACGGTAAGTCCATGAAAGATATGATTGGAGAAACTTTCTACGGAGAGTATCTCGCTAAGACTCATCCACTTGGTGCAGATGTGCCTAATCCGATATCTCACGTTGCTTATGGATATGCAACTCAGGTCTGCATCCTTGATCCTAAGACAGGTAAGATTGAGAAAATGATTGCCGCACACGATGTTGGTAAAGCTGTCAATCCACTCTCCTGCGAAGGTCAGATCGAAGGCGGTGTTGTAATGTCTATGGGATATGCACTCAGAGAGCAGTATCCAATCGATGAAAACTGTAAACCAATTGACAAATATGGTTCCTTAGGGCTTTTCCGTTCTCACGAAATTCCTGAGATTGAAGCAATCGTTGTTGATAAACCTGGTCTGGATGTTGCCTGTGGAGCAATCGGTATCGGAGAGATCACATCCATCCCTACTGCTCCTGCAATCGCGGATGCATATTGCAGATTTGACGGAGAAAGACGCTACAGCCTTCCTCTTTCTAACACACCATACGAAAGGAAGAAATAATCATGGCAATTAAAAAGAGATTTCCTTACCGGGCAGCTCTGGTTGCCTGTAACGGTGGCTGCCGCGCAGCCGGCTCTGAAGACGGTGGATGCAAAGATGGCTGCATCGGATGTGGAGCCTGTATAGAAAAATGTAAATTCGGCGCGATTTCCATGAATGAATATGGCGTTGCCGAAGTAGACGAAGAAAAATGTATTGCCTGTGGACAGTGTGCAAAAGTCTGTCCACAGAACCTGATCAAGATTCACGAATGTGCAAACTACATTGTAGTAAAATGCTCTAACAAAGAAAAAGGAGCTGTTGCACGTAAACAGTGTGAAGTCAGTTGTATTGGATGCGGTATTTGTGAAAAAACATGTACTGCAGGTGCAATTCATGTAGAAGATAATTGCGCAGTAATCCAGGAAGACATCTGCTTAAGCTGTGGAATGTGCTCTGTAAAATGTCCAAGACATGTAATCCATGATCTCCGCGGAGTATTTACAGCAGTAAGATAATACAAAAGCTATCGACTACGATAACAACACAGATATGTGTTAAGTTATTGTAATCGATAGCTTTTTTATCTACTCATCTTCATCCAGAAACTCGATATCATCATCATCATCAAGATAATCTAAATCATCCAGATCATCCAAATCATCTAAGTCATCCAGATTTTCCAGATCATTCAAGTCATCTAAGTCATCCGGATCTTCATCAAAATCATAATCCTCTGTCGCATCTGCCTCATCAGCAGTTACTTCAATTTCGACGTCTTCCTCCCAGTCTTCCTCGTCTACATCAAACTTCTCTTCTTTAAAGTTCTCCACTTCATCCTCTTCCAGGTCATCTTCAAGATCATCAAATTCATCCATGCTGACAACTGTTGTGCCCTTGTCTTCTTTCAGGACATTTTCCGGAAGACTCTCCATGATCTCATCCAGCTCATCAAAATCATCCAGATTCTCAACCAGTGCCCTTGCCTTCTCGACTTCATTTTCTGTAGAGTGTTCTTCACGGATCTCTGCAGCTTTAAGTAAATTCTTTTTCTTACGTTTTCCGGATTCCAAAAGAAGCTGGATCCAGATACTAAGTGCACCAATTGCAACACAAAGTGCCACATGGATCATTCCGTTTTTATATGGCTGCAGATAAAAGATACTGCTGCCCGCTGCCATTGCTCCAAACACAGAAGAAGAAGCAATCAGCATAAAGTTATGAAACTTAATAGAAAGCAATGCACACACAAGACCGATACCCGCACAGATTCCATACATAATAAGATCCTGTGGTTTCATCAGATGTACACTGACAACAAAGACAAGTACCGCTACTGTCACAAATCCACCAATCTGCTTCTTCCATGCACCAAGCACCGCCAATACAAGTCCCACACCTGCTCCTGCCGCCAATGCGATCGTCTGATCCAGACCTGCAATCGCTCCGACCGCAATTCCGGCTGCGCATCCTGCTGACAATCCTGCGATCACAGACCAGAAACGTACCAGTTTCAGCCCCGTCAGACATAACAGTACCGCTACGGCCGTTATAACGATCAGAGAAATAAATTCCATCTGACTCAAATGATGACTGCTTTCATTAAGTCCAGCCAGAACAACATCCAGGTCAAAATTCAGAATTGTATCAATCATATCATTTACATTCATTATTTACACCTTCGTCCCTTACTATTTATTACTCACTACTGCTCATTTTAGCAATTTTTTTTACTGATTACAAGTGTTCATTTCACCTTTCCATTGACTTCTTATTCTTCTCCACTTAAAATAGAAGAGAAATGCTATTGCTGACCGCATAATACTGTGAACAGCAATAAAATGCTAACATAAAGGAGTTTATTATGGAACAGTTAAGAATACCTGCTGGCTATCATTCCCCTCTTACAATTCGTGAGACAGAAGTAGCCATCAAAGAAGTGAAAGACCACTTCGAGCGTGCTCTTGCAAAGAATCTCCACCTGACACGAGTGTCAGCACCACTGTTTGTCCGTCCGGAATCCGGTCTGAATGATAACTTAAACGGTGTGGAACGTCCGGTTTCCTTTGACATCAAAGAACAGGATGGTTCTGTTGCAGAGATCGTTCATTCTCTTGCAAAATGGAAGAGATATGCATTGAAGAATTATAATTTCCATTCCGGCGAAGGGCTTTACACAGATATGAGTGCGATACGTCGTGATGAAGATACAGACAACATCCATTCTCTGTATGTTGACCAGTGGGACTGGGAAAAAGTAATTTCTAAGGAAGAACGTAACACAGAGACACTTCAGTACACTGTCCGCAAAGTCTACCGGGCTCTGAAAGATACAGAAGAATACATTTCCAGACGTTACAACTATATTGATCCTCTTCTTCCTGATGATATCTTTTTCATCACTACACAGGAGCTGGAAGACCTTTATCCGGATCTTACTACCAAAGAACGTGAAAGAGCGATTGCGAAGGAAAAAGGCGCAGTGTTTATCTCCAAGATTGGTGGCGTACTTGCTTCCGGCGAAAGACATGACGGTCGTGCTCCGGACTATGATGATTGGGAGCTGAACGGTGACATTATCGTTTACTATCCGGTTCTTGACATCGGTCTTGAACTCTCTTCTATGGGAATCCGTGTTGACGAAGACTCATTAAAGGCACAGCTAAAAGAAGCCGGATGTGAAGATCGTGCAGAACTTCCATTCCAGAAGGCAGTTCTGAATGCAGAGCTTCCATACACCATCGGAGGCGGTATCGGACAGTCCCGTATCTGTATGTATTACTTAAGAAAGGCTCATATCGGTGAAGTACAGTCTTCCCTCTGGCCTGAAAATGTAGTTGAAGCTGCTGCTGATGCCGGCATTCACCTTCTCTAAACACAAGACAGACCAGCCAATTATATGATAAAAAGCAGATTCGAATTCTACTGGAGCATCTCTCCTTTGAATTCGAATCTGCTTTTTCATTCTCCTCTTATTCTACAATCAGCAACTGTTCTTTCTCTTCCTCAGACACCCTGTTCCAAAAAACATTAAAATCATCAAATTCCGGCAAATAGATATCTGCCGTATTCCAGATCTGCGCCAGATTCTTGTCATTTGCCTTATCATAAACTGCTACTGTCTTAAATCCCGCATGCTTTGCCGTTCTCAAAGCCTGGTAAGTATCTTCAAACACCCAGGTCTGTTCCGGCTCCGTATCCAGCTGCAAAAGTGCTGCAAAATAAATATCCGGCTGATCCTTACCGCTTCCGATCTCAGATGCTGTAAAAACTCCTTGAAAATAAGGTAATACCTTCAATCTGCTCAGAGCTGCTTCTGCATTCTTCCGGTCACCGGTTGTTGCGATCACCATAGGAATCTTCCGCTCTCTGAATTCCTCCAGATACTGACGAACCCCTTCTTTCAATGGAACTCGTTTTGCATAATAGTCTTCCACTTCCTTATTCAGTCCCTGTACAACCTCTTCCACTGTCTTCTCCAGGTTATAATGTGAGATCAGATAATCTGCCGCCTCCTCCAGGCTCATCTCAAATAACGTCTCCCCCAGGTTCTTCTCGGCCTCAATTCCCAAATGATCCAAATACAATTCTCCAAGATTCTCCCAGACAGGCATGGAATTGAGAAGGACACCATCTACGTCAAATATTACACCTTTTATCATGTCATTCCTCTTTTCTGCTATGCACTACATTATAGTCTCCCTGGAAACACATGTCAACCATTAGAAAAAGACCTTCTGCCGGCAGATCAACCACTTGCAAAAGGTCTTTATAAAATGCTGTTATTTATTTTGTCTCAAGGATCTTATCAACACTTGCCAGTTTTACACTCAATACAAATACTTCAGCGGCAACTGCAAGTTCTTCCGGTGTTGGATAAGACGGTGCGATACGGATATTACTGTCATGTGGATCTTTTCCATAAGGGAATGTTGCTCCCGCTCCTGTCATAACAACGCCAGCTTCTTTCGCCTTCGCAACAATCGCTTTCGCACATCCATCCAGCGCATCAAAGGAGATGAAATATCCTCCGCGTGGCGCGATCCATGATCCAATCTCAAGTCCGCCAAGTTCTCTTTCAAGAACTTCAAGAACAGTCTCAAACTTCGGACGCAGGATATCTGCATGTTTCTTCATATGTTCTACAATTCCGTGAATATCTCCGAAGAATCTTACATGACGCAGCTGATTTACCTTATCATGTCCGATTGTCTGCACACGCATTGTGCTTCTGATATCCTCCAGGTTCGCATCAGATGCTGCCATTGCTGCAATTCCTGATCCTGGGAAACTGATCTTGGATGTAGAAGAAAACTTGTAAACCATATCCGGGTTACCTGCCTTCTTACACTCCATCAGAATCTCAATCAGATAATCCTGTTTATCTTCATATAAATGATGTACGCAGTAAGCATTATCCCAGAAGATACGGAAATCTTCTGCTGCCGGCTTCAGGTTCGCAAAACGGAACACTGTCTCATCAGAATATGTGATTCCCTGTGGGTTAGAGTACTTCGGTACACACCAGATTCCTTTGATTGCCGGATCACTGCTTACAAGTTTCTCAACCATATCCATATCCGGTCCTGTTGATGTCATCGGTACATTGATCATCTCAATTCCGAAATGCTCTGTAATCGCGAAATGTCTGTCATATCCCGGAACCGGACATAAGAATTTTACCTTATCAAGCTTACACCATGGAGTACTTCCCATGATACCATGTGTCATTGCACGTGCTACCGTATCATACATCACATTCAGACTTGAGTTTCCGAAAATGATCACGTTATCTTTCGGAACTTCCATCATATCTGCAAGAAGCTGTTTTGCTTCATCAATTCCATCAAGTCCGCCATAGTTACGGCAGTCAACACCATCTTCACAAGTCAGATCAACACCACTTGTCAGTGTATCCATCATCCCCATTGACAGATTCAGCTGGTCTGCTGACGGTTTTCCTCTGGACATATCCAGTTTCAGACCTTTTGCCTTCACTTCTTCAAACTGCGCCTCCAGGCCACTCTTTAATTCCAATAACTCTTCTTTGCTCAAATCTTTATATGCAGTCATTGCAGGAATCCTCCACTTTCTTTATTTTTTCACTTTTGTTATTGTATATAATTTTTGACGTTTCGTCAATGGGTTCTTGCATTCTTTTTTTATTTTTCTGTTTTTTTCAGCTTTATTTCCACATGTTTTGCATTTCAAAAATGTTTTTCATTCATTTTTCACTATATTCTGTGTTATCACTCTATCCCATCAGGTTTTATCTATGCATTATTGATTTTTCCTCCCCTCCTGTGATATCCTTAGCTTGTATATCTCACAGACGGTGTGACCCCGCATCTTTTAGAGCTCACCTGGCTGCGTGATATGGATCGACCATATGAACTGGGAGATAATGAGATCCATCTCGCATTTGCTGTCGATGATTTCGATGCTGCCTACAAAAAACATAAAGAGATGGGATGTATCTGCTTCGAAAATCCATCTATGGGAATTTATTTTATTGAAGATCCTGACGGATACTGGCTGGAAATTGTACCGGGCAAATAAAAAAGTTTTAAAAAAAGGAATCAGCATCACTGATTCCTTTTTTTGTTCTAATATCTTACATAATATGTAACACGTACAGAACTTACCTTAACCGGTACTCCTGTCTGCTGTGCTTCGATCATCTGTCCGCCGCCAATGTAAATCGCTACATGTCCCGGTGTCCAGCAGATATCTCCCGGCTGAGGATTGCTTACAATTGTTCCTGCTGCAAGAATATCTCCACTTGTTCTTGGAATTGAAATTCCTGCCTGTCTGTAACAATACTGTACAAGTCCTGAACAATCCAGTCCAACTCCCGGTGTAGATCCGCCCCATACATACGGAACTCCGATCTGTGAATAAGCTGCATTTACAATAATGCTTCCCTTATCTGCACTATAGCTTGGGCTTGATGAGGAAGAACTTGAGTTGCTTGAGCTTGAACTGCTGGAAGAACTACTGCTTGAGCTACTGGAGCTTGAGCTGCTTGAACTTTCTGAGCTTGAGCTGCTTGAGCTTGAACTACTGGAAGAACTATTACTTGAGTTATTTCTATTAGAAGAACTACTGCTTGAGTTATTCTTCTTAGCTGCTTCCTCGGCAGCTTTCTTTGCTGCTGCTTCTGCTGCCTTTCTCTTAGCTTCTTCTTCCGCCGCTTTCTTTACAGCTTCATCAATCTTAACATCGAGATTTGCGATTTCACTACTCTTCTCTGTGATTGTTGTATTCAGTTCATCCTTCTGCGCATCATACTCTGTCTGTGTCTCCTGCAGATCAGCCATCTTTGTCTCAAGCGTTGTCTTAAGATCTTCTACTTTCTGAACTGTCGCAACATACTCTTCGAGCTTATCTCTGTCATAAGAATGTACCTGCTGGGAATATTCTGCCTGTGTCAGTACACTGGAAATATCTCCGGATGTCAGTACCTTCTCCACTGTAGCAGTGCCTGTTCCTTCTTCATACATGTACTTAATACGAAGCTTCATAGCTGCATACTGCTGTTCCTGTTCCTCCTGCGCTGTCTTCAGATCTTCCTCTGTCTGAGAAATTTCCTCACCTGTTTCGATCAGATCATTCTCAAGATCAGAGATCTTGGTCATAAGTGAATTCAGCTGTGTCTGAAGATTACTTACCTGATTCTGTGTCTCCTGCTTCTTCTGCTTCAGATCACTGACCTCGTCAGCAAGTACCGGTGTAACAGTCATTGTACATGCAAGTGTTACTGCAAGAATCATACTGCTTACTTTTTTTAACTTCATCTTTCCACCTATCCTTATTTTTATCTAGTCCCCCATGTGATGCATTATAATTTTTCGTATCACAATTCATTGTAAATAGTTACATTATAATTCCACATACTCATATGTTATAATACAACATCTATCACTTTTTTTCAACATATTTCTCGTAACAAGAGGGTATTTTATTTACATTCTACGCTCAATATTATAGCGTATTTATGTAATATTTTCAATAGTTCTCCTTACTTTTTTCATTTTTTCGTAACATTTTTGTAACAAAAAAATCTGGAAAGTTCTCTTTATTATTAGATAAACTTTCCAGATTCCTGTTTCACTATATGATCTTTTATTTTCTACTGAATATATAAGTTTGTATATCCCATCAGGCTTTCATCTACTTCTCTTGCCACTTCACGACCTTCACGGATAGCCCATACAACAAGAGACTGTCCTCTGTGCATATCCCCGGCTGTGAATACATCTTTCACATTGGTAGAATATTTTCCTGCCTCTGTCTTTACATTTGTGCGTTCATTCACTTCTACACCAAATGCTTTTGTTACATAATCCTGACTTCCAAGGAATCCAGCTGCGATCAGAACAAGATCTGTATCTACGGTATACTCGCTTCCTTCTACCGGAACCATCTTTTTCCGTCCGGTTTTCTCATCTGTCTTGCTCTCAAGCTTGATAAGGACTGCCTTACAGAGATTTCCTTTCTTGTCTTTTATGAATTCTTTCACTGTCGTTGTGTAAACGCGAGGATCAGAACCAAACACAGCGATTGCTTCCTGCTGGCCATAATCTGTCTTGCAGACTCTTGGCCACTCCGGCCATGGGTTCAGCGGTGTCCTCTCGTCCGGTGCTTTCGGCATCATCTCCAGCTGGAGAACGCTCTTTGCTCCATGACGGATAGATGTTCCGACACAGTCATTTCCTGTATCTCCGCCTCCGATTACAATTACATTTTTTCCTTTTGCAGAAATGTAGCTTCTTGTTTTAAGCTTCATGTCATTTGCCCATAGTGCTTTCGTTGTTGATTTCAGGAAATCTACTGCAAAATAAATTCCCTGTGCATCTCTTCCCGGTACTTTGATATCTCTTGGATTTGATGCTCCACATGCAAGAATCACGCGGTCATATTCTTTCAGGATATCTGCCGCCTTCACGTCTTTTCCAACATTACATCCAGTCTGGAAGATAATTCCCTCTTCTTCCATAATCGCAATCTTACGGTCGATAATCTGTTTCTCCAGCTTCATATTTGGAATTCCGTAGCGGAGCAATCCACCCGGTTTGTCCTCACGTTCAAAAACAGTTACCTGATGACCTCTTCTGTTCAGAAGATCTGCTGCCGCAAGTCCGGACGGACCGGAACCGATCACTGCGACTTTCTTTCCTGTACGCACTTTCGGTGGATTTGCCTTTGCATATCCCATCTCATATGCATTTTCAATAATTGCATATTCATTACTTTTTGATGCAACTGCTTCCTGATTCAGTCCACAGGTACATGCATTTTCACACAGTGCCGGACATACACGGGAAGTAAATTCCGGAAAATTGTTTGTCTTTTTCAGACGTAAATAAGCTTCCTTCCAATTTCCATTGTAGATCAAGTCATTCCACTCTGGCACAAGGTTGTGCAGTGGACATCCACTGGCCATTCCTGCAAGCGGCTTTCCAGACTGACAGAACGGAACTCCGCACGCCATACAGCGTGCGCCCTGAAGCTCCTGTTCTTCTTTGCTAAGAGGCGTATGGAACTCATTGAAATGTTTGATGCGTTCCAATGGGCTCTCTGCCGGTTTATCCTGTCTTTCATAATCCATAAATCCTGTCGGTTTTCCCATCTCTATGCCTCCTATCTTCCGTTCTTGATCATATTAAATGCTTCGATTTTTGCTTTTTCTCTACTAAGTCCTTTTTCTTCCATCTGGATGATCGTGGACATCATTCTCTCATAGTCTTCCGGAATGATCTTCTTGAATTTTGGCAGATATTCTTTGAAATTATCAAGAATCTTCTTACCTACCTCAGAGTTTGTATAAGCAACATGCTCCTGGATCATTCCTTTTAATTCCTGTACATCATACTTATCTGTGACACGTTCAATGTTGACCATTGCTTTATTTACTTTACGATACAGGCTGTTATCGAGATCGATCACATAGGCAATACCGCCGCTCATTCCGGCTGCAAAGTTCTTTCCAACCTGTCCAAGTACAACAACACATCCACCTGTCATATATTCACATCCGTGATCTCCGACACCTTCTACAACTGCACGTGCACCAGAGTTTCTTACCGCAAAACGTTCTCCGGCAACACCTCCTACAAATGCTTTACCACTTGTAGCTCCGTAAAGAGCAACATTTCCGATAATAATGTTCTCATCTGATTTAAATTTCACACCTTTCGGCTGGCAAACAACCAGTTTTCCACCGGAAAGTCCTTTTCCAAAATAGTCATTACTGTCTCCTGTCAGTTCCAGTGTCAGTCCTCTTGGGATAAATGCTCCAAAGCTCTGACCGCCGGCACCTTTACACTGGATCACATAGCTGTCTTCTTCCAGTCCTTCCGGATATCTTCTTGTGATCTCAGATCCGAAAATTGTTCCGAAAGTACGGTCTGTATTTGTAACATCTACTTCAAGTCCTCTCTTTTCTCCTCTTTCAAGGGCTGGGAGAAGCTGTTTCAATAGCACTTTTTCATCCAATGTCTTGTTAAGTTCAAAATCATAGACTTTCTTTGGATTAAAGATAACACCTTTCTTCTCTTTCGCATATGGATTGTACAGAATCTGTGACAGATCCAGTGTTGCGGCACGCTCTGATGTCGGAACGTCTTTTACTTTCAGAAGATCTGTGCGTCCTACCAGTTCATCCACTGTGCGGACACCAAGTTTTGCCATATATTCTCTTAATTCTTCTGCAATAAAACGCATAAAGTTGACAACATATTCCGGTTTTCCGCTGAAACGTTTTCTAAGCTCCGGATTCTGAGTTGCAACGCCAACCGGACAAGTATCCAGGTTGCAGACACGCATCATAACACATCCCATTGTTACAAGCGGAGCTGTTGCAAATCCAAACTCTTCTGCTCCAAGGATTGCTGCAATCGCAACATCACGACCACTCATGAGCTTACCATCTGTCTCAATACGGACACGCTCACGCAGACCATTCTGAATCAATGTCTGATGAGTTTCTGCAAGTCCAAGCTCCCACGGAAGTCCTGCATTTTGGATGGAACTTCTTGGTGCAGCTCCTGTTCCTCCGTCATATCCTGAGATCAGGATAACTCCGGCTCCAGCTTTTGCAACACCGGCAGCGACTGTTCCTACACCTGCTTCTGATACCAGTTTCACTGAAATTCTAGCATTTTTATTTGCATTTTTACAGTCATAGATCAACTGTGCAAGATCCTCAATCGAATAGATATCATGATGTGGCGGTGGTGAGATCAGGCTCACACCAGGTGTTGAATGACGAGTCTTCGCGATCCATGGATATACCTTTCCACCCGGAAGATGTCCTCCTTCTCCTGGTTTTGCTCCCTGTGCCATCTTGATCTGGATTTCCTGTGCACTGACCAGGTATCTGGATGTAACTCCGAATCGGCCGGAAGCAACCTGCTTGATTGCAGAGCATCTGTTTGTGTCAAGACGTTCAATATCCTCTCCACCTTCACCGGAGTTTGATTTACCATGAAGCATATTCATGGCGATCGCCATTGTCTCATGTGCTTCTTTTGAAATAGAACCATAGGACATTGCACCTGTCTTGAATCTTGTTACGATTGAATCTACGCTTTCTACTTCATCAAGCGGTACACTCTTCTTCGGGAAATTGAAATCAAGCTGACCTCTCAGATTGATCTTCTCGCCTTCCTCATCAACCATCTCTGTATACTGCTTGAACATTTCATAATCACCACGTCTTGTGGACTGCTGAAGCATATGGATTGTCTGTGGATTATAGAGATGTTCTTCTCCGCCACTTTTATATTTATGTTTTCCAACACTGTCCAGTGTCGTATCAACCTGCAGTCCAAGCGGATCAAATGCTTCTGTATGGAATGCTGTGTAATCTTCTGCAATTTCTTCAATACCGATACCACCAACACGGCTGACTGTATCTGTAAAATAGCGGTTAATAAAATCTGTCTTGAGACCAATTGCCTCGAAGATTTTTGCTCCCTGATAGGACTGGATTGTTGAAATTCCCATCTTGGATGCAATCTTAATAATTCCATGAATTACTGCTGAGTTATAATCATCTACTGCTGCATAATAATCTTTGTGAAGCAGATTAGACTCAATCAGCTGACGGATTGACTCATGTGCAAGATATGGATTAATCGCACATGCTCCATATCCAAGCAGTGTTGCAAAATGATGAACCTCTCTAGGCTCTCCACTTTCCAGAATCATCGCGACTGAGGTTCTCTTCTTTGTACGTACCAGATGCTGCTGCAGTCCGGATACTGCCAGAAGTGACGGGATTGCAACGTGATATTCGTCTACCTCACGGTCTGTCAGAATCAAAATATTAGCGCCCTCGCGGATCACACGGTCTACTTCAATAAACAGATACTCGATTGCCTTCTCAAGACTTGTGTTTTTATAATAAGTGATTGGAATCTCTGCAACCTTGAATCCATCCACTTTCATATTTTTAATTTTCAGAAGATCTGTATTGGTCAGAATCGGGTTATTGACTCTGAGCATCTTACAGTTCTCTTCCTTCTGCTCCAGAAGGTTACCGTCTGTTCCGACATAAATTGTTGTAGATGTTACAACTTCCTCACGGATTGCATCGATCGGTGGGTTTGTTACCTGTGCAAACAACTGTTTAAAATATCCGAACAGTGGCTGACGTTTCTGCGAAAGGACTGAAATCGGTGCATCCATTCCCATCGCTGCAGTTCCTTCGGCACCGTTCTTTGCCATTGTCAGAATAGAAGTTTTCACGTCTTCATAAGAATAGCCAAATGCTTTCTGAAGCTGTGTACACTCTTCGGCAGTATACTTTGGCACATCCTTATTCGGGATTTTCAAATCCTTCAGCTGAATCAGATTACTGTCCAGCCATTCTCCATATGGGAACTGATTTGCATATTTTTCTTTTAATTCCTCATCATCGATCACGCGTCCTGCAACAGTATCAACAAGAAGCATTTTGCCTGGATGAAGTCTTTCTTTCATCAAGATCTTGGATGGATCGATATCCAGAACTCCAACCTCTGAAGAAAGAATCAAATTGTCATCATCTGTAATGTAATATCTGGAAGGGCGAAGTCCGTTACGGTCAAGTACGGCTCCCATAACATCTCCATCTGAGAACAGAATCGATGCCGGTCCATCCCATGGCTCCATCATTGTTGCATAGTACTGATAGAAATCTTTCTTGTTCTGGGACATCTCTTTATTGTTGATCCATGGTTCCGGAATACAGATCATAACTGCAAGCGGAAGATCCATTCCACTCATCACCATGAATTCTAATGCGTTGTCAAGCATTGCGGAGTCAGAACCTGAAGTATTGATCGCAGGAAGCACCTTGTGGAGTTCACCTTTCAGACATCCTGCCTCCATTGTCTCTTCACGGGCACGCATCTTATCTGCATTACCACGGATCGTATTGATCTCTCCGTTGTGGACCATAAAGCGGTTCGGATGCGCTCTCTGCCAGCTCGGTGCAGTATTCGTACTGAATCTGGAATGTACCATTGCAATTGCAGAAATAAATTCTTCATCCTGCAGATCTTCAAAGAAAAGTCTCAGCTGTCCTACAAGGAACATTCCTTTGTAAACGATTGTTCTGCTGGAAAGTGAAACAACATAAGTGTCATCACTGCTCTGTTCGAAGATTCTTCTGACTACATACAGTCGACGGTCAAAGTCGATTCCTTTCTCGTATTTTGCAGGACGTTCAATAAATGCCTGCATAATACATGGCATGCAATCTACTGCTGTCTTTCCAAGAATGTCCGGATGAATCGGAACTTCTCTCCAGCCCAAGAACTTCAATCCTTCTTTTTTTACAATAACCTCGAAAATCTTTTTCGCCTGATTGCGTTTTAATTCATCCTGCGGAAGAAAGAACATACCTACACCGTAATCTCTTTCATCTTTCAGCTTGATCCCAAGTGGCTGACAGACTTTTTTGAAAAATCCATGAGGAATCTGTGTCAGAATACCCACGCCATCTCCTGTCTTTCCTTCTGCATCTTTTCCGGCTCTGTGCTCAAGTTGTTCTACAATACTCAAGGCTCCTGCCACTGTACTATGTGTCTTTTTGCCTTTGATATTGACAATTGCACCAATACCACAGTTATCATGTTCAAAACTTTCGCGGTAAAGACCACGATTCTGACTTTCCATTTCTTTCCTCATAGTCGCTATCCTTTCTTCCTGTAATCTAAAGTTTACTTTAAAATCTTCTTTGTCCGGCGCATTCAATCATTTCTTTCTCACGTCGTGTAAAACTTTTTCTAGAATATACACCCTTTTACCTAGACTGTAAATAGGGAAACTTTTATAAATTGTCTGATTATTTGATTTTTCATTGTTTTTCTTTTAATAGTCAGATTATTTTGATTTTCTTATAAAAATAATATTAATTATCA
>OODB01001484.1_pt1 | contig 16176 bp, 19 predicted proteins | sample 1671721 | NCBI WGS metagenome assembly OODB01 (sample SAMN06348185, study PRJEB24527) | human gut metagenome | biome: human gut; feature: ankylosing spondylitis patient; material: feces | host: Homo sapiens | place: China | collected 2015-10
ACCGCTTCAGCCGAAGAATTTAAACTTTTTTTAGACGCATTCCCATTCATAAAGGATCTGCCCTATGCAGACCAGTGCATCCGTTTCGTCATCGACCATCAGATACTGGATAGTATCGGTGAGATCGCAGAGACTTTGATCTTCCTGATCGGGGCGATGATCACCGTAGAACTCGTCGATTCTCACGGAGGATTTATGTTCATCACCAACCGCATCACCACCAACAGCAAGCGGAAGTTATTGTTCGTCATTGCTACGATCACCTTTTTCATGTCGGCAGTCCTGGATAACCTGACTACTTCCATCGTCATGGTCATGCTGATCCGAAAATTGATTGGCAATTATAAGGAGCGCTGGATTTTCGGCAGCATCATCGTGATTGCCGCCAACAGCCGCGGCGCCTGGTCGCCCATCGGCGACGTGACAACGATCATGCTGTGGGTAAGGGGAAATATCTCGACTTCGGCAACGATCCCGCATCTCTTTTTACCGAGCCTCGTATCAGCCTTGGTCCCGGTATTGATCATATCCCGCTATTTGCACGGCAAAGTTACGCCTCCCAACGCTTTTGAGGAAAACCGTGACAACCTTCTATTAAAAGTATTGAAAGCGAACGAAAAACTGGCGATCCTCTGCATCGGCGTGTTCTGTCTGCTGTTCGTCCCGGTGTTTAAAACGATCACACACCTGCCCCCTTTCATGGGGATTTTGATGGGAGTCGGTATCCTGTGGATATTCACCGAATTGATGTACCGGAAAACTCCAATCAACGAGGACCTGAAACTCCGTTTATCGAAAGTAGTGAGCCGTATAGACGGAGCCACTCTGATGTTCTTCCTCGGTATCTTACTGGCTGTGGACGCACTGCGTTGCAGTGGTGTTTTGGGCAGTTTTTCCCTCTGGTTGGACGATACGATCGGCAATGTATATGCCGTCAACCTGATTATCGGAACGCTCTCCGCCATCGTCGATAACGTTCCGCTCGTCGCCGGTGCTATCGGAATGTACCCCGTTGCCTCGGATGCGATGGTCGCTACGGCTGCTGATCCGGCTTATATAGCCAATTTCGTACAAGACGGCGTGTTCTGGCAATTCCTAGCCTATTGTGCCGGCGTGGGTGGCAGCATGCTGATCATCGGTTCTGCTGCCGGAGTTGTCGTTATGGGACTGGAAGGGATTAATTTCATCTGGTATCTAAAAAGAATCTCGTTGCTCGCACTGGCCGGCTATCTGTCGGGAGCCGCTGTTTACATCCTACAAAATGTACTATTAGGCATATAAAAAGATTCTTATTATATTTGTCGGCAATAAATATAAATATACACAATGAATTTCATTTCCAAACTATTCAAGAAGAAAGAAGAAGAAACAGAAGTCGTATCGAAAGGCTCCGTAGAGGAGTTCGTTACACTGATCCGCGTGTATTACCAGGCGGTAATGGCTGTGCAGTTAGGTATCACCAACCTCAATATATTGAACGATATGGCGTTGTTCAAACGGATGCTTAAGATCCCGACTCAGAACAACAAGTTGGGCATAGCCGAGAAATCCCGTTCCCGCAAAATCCTAATGCAAGAATACGGGCTGAACGAAAACTTCTTCAAGGAAATCGATGCCTCCATCAAAAAGAACTGCAAGACGCAGAACGACATCAAATCCTATTTCATCATGTATCAGGGATTCAACAACGACCTGTTCTCCCTGCTCGACAACCTGATGCAATGGAAATTCCGCTTCTCCATGCTAGTGAAGAAACTGTTATATTCGCAGACACAGAAGACCATCCATGAGATTGTAACCCGTTCGGAATGGAAAGATGTCAGCGTTCAGAAAGTTGCCTGGAGAATACGGAAATACAAAGAAACGCTCGGCTATTCGGAAGAATGGATGACCGACTTCGTGTACAATGTTGTGCTGATGGCCAAAGAAGATGCCAAAAGACAGAAGAAAGAAGACAAATAACATCATGACTATATGAGCTACCTGTTCTTAGAATACCCGAAATGCAACACCTGCCGAAATGCAAAAAAATGGCTGGATGAGCATAAAATAACGTACGAGGATCGTCATATCATCGATCGCAATCCTTCTGTCGAAGAACTGACAGAATGGATCAAACGCAGCAAGCTTCCTTTGAAAAACTTTTTCAACACCAGCGGACTGGTTTATAAGGAGATGAAATTGAAGGACAAGTTGCCTGCGATGAGCGAAGCGGAACAGATCGCTTTGCTGGCTTCGGACGGCAAATTGATCAAGCGCCCTTTGCTGATCAGTGAAAATCAAGTTTTGGTCGGTTTCAAAGCGGACGAATGGAACAACCTGGTAAAATAATGAAAACGCCAGCCACTCAGCCGATAGAGCAACATCCGTTAGGGTTCTTCCTCCCGGAAAACACGAAATTATTGATGCTGGGCAGTTTCCCACCTCCGCGTGCACGCTGGTCGATGAATTTCTACTATCCGAATATCCAAAACGACATGTGGCGGATACTCGGACTGGTTTTCTATAACGATAAAGAATATTTCTTAGAAACCAAAAAGGCTTTCAGTGAAGAGAAAGCAAAAGCCTTCTGCCGGGAAAAAGGGATCGGAATCGGTGATACGGCTATGGAAATCATCCGTTTAAAGAATAATGCTTCCGACAACTTCCTGCAAGTGGTCACACCGTTGAACCCGGTTGAGGTTCTGGCCAAAATACCAGAATGCGAAGCAATCGTCGTAACAGGTCAAAAGGCAATGGACACGCTTATCGCCACGCTGCCTCCGGTTGAAGAACCCAAAGTCGGCTCCTACTCCCGTTTCACCCTGTCGAGCCGCATTTTCCATCTCTACCGCATGCCTTCTTCCTCCCGGGCTTACCCCAAGCCGTTAGAGGAAAAGGCCGCAGTATATAAACAGATGTTTGAAGATTTAAAGATGATATAAATCAGTCACTTTCGGCTTAATTCCAAAGTAACATCATCCGCAATGAAAATACCGGTTCACCAGTTCAAGCATTCCTTCCGGATCATTTTTCAAGTCTTCACGTAATGTCGTGTCGTTATAACTTACCAATTTCTTTATGATACCGTCGATCATGCTCGGACTAAAGACATTATGCTGTTCGAATATCCCCCTCTGCTGTTGCAGACGTTTGGCAGAGGCGGCACAGCTATCCGGCAGTTGGTCCAATGTTTCCAAACGAGCCTTGTTTTCTTCCTGATGAATATTCACGTTCACATAAGTCTTTTCTGCAATATCCAACGCATCCGGGATTTCAAACCCGTAGCGGCAAGCGACCGCCAATCCCGCCAACAACTGATATAAATCGGCCGATCCGTCCGGCGAACGCATTTCGACCGTCTGCTTCTGCGTCGTGTCATAATGACTATCTGCCTCCAACGGGTTTGCCAGCGAACACATATCCTTCTTGGCAGCCCACCCCAACGGAACACGCACTAAAACAGAGCGGTTACGGTCGCCCCAGCAAATATTCGTCGGAGCCTCCTGGTGAGGAACCAGACGGAAATAAGAAGTCGGATTCGTATTGCCGAAAGCCGTAATGGACGGAGCTAACTTCATCATGCCGGCAATTGCCTTACGAGCCGTTTCCGACAAAACGCCATCCTGCAACATCTGGTTCTTGCCATCCTTCATAATACGCATATGTATATGCAGACCGGAACCCGCTTTTCCAGCCGTGATCTTCGGAGCAAACGTAATGTTCAACCCGTACTCGTATGCCAGATTACGGATCACCCATTTGGCGATCATCAACTGGTCGGCGGCATCTTCCACCCGCGTAGGCAGGAATTCAATCTCATTCTGTTCATATATTTTACCATTCAAGGTAAAATTACCAACTTCCGAATGCCCGTATTTTATCTGTCCTCCCGCTTGTGCGATATATTGCATACATTGCGTACGGAACTGGTTGAACTTCGCATAAGGCCCCGATTCATGATATCCGCGTTGATCAGTTGCCGGGAACAAATCTTCCTCATCCGCAATCACATAATACTCCAGCTCTCCCATCGCCTCGAACTGCATACCTGTCACATCCGAAAACGCCTTGCTTGCCTTGTGCAGCGTATATTCAGGCGAGCTTTCCAGCGGTTCGCCATCCTTATTAAAGAACGAGCACAGCATGCTCAACGTCGGCAATTCGGAAAAAGGATCGATAAACGCCGTACGGAAACGCGGAATCACATACAAGTCGCTGCTACCCGCCTCGATAAACGAAAACAGGCTAGAACCGTCCACACGTTCCCCGCAGGTCAGGATTGCATCCAGATATGCAGCATTGTTAATAACAAAATTCAATGTTTTCAAGCGCCCGTCACCGGCAGGATACATAAAGTTCACCATCCGGATATTCTTCTCCTTAATGTACGATACGATATCCGCCTTTGTAAATTCGGCAGATGGCTTCTGAAGGAACTCAACCAAAAGGTTGGCATTCATGTCTAATTCGTCTTTCATGTCTTTGTCGATTGTTTGTATAATTATATACCCGATTAACAACTCTATTACACCAAAGATAGGAAAGAAATTCCGGGAATCACCAAAGAATCGAGAAAATAAGTGGTTTCATCAACTATTTTTCGTACATATAGTTGGAATTATAGAATATTCTCTTACCTTTGCACCCGCAAACACGGAAGTAGCTCAGTTGGTAGAGCACTGGTCTCCAAAACCAGGTGTCGGGAGTTCGAGCCTCTCCTTCCGTGCTAAAATCTATAGATTCGATGAAAAAGATAATTACTTATATTAAGGAATCTTATAACGAACTTGTTTATAAAGTTTCTTGGCCTACGAGAGCAGAGCTTTCCAATAGTGCGGTTGTTGTTATGTTTGCTTCCCTTATCATCGCCGCATTGATCTTTGTTGTTGACGGGGCCTTCGAGGCTGTTATGCGTTTCTTCTACAACCAAATTTTCTAATCAGTTAAGGTATGTCTGATATCCAAAAGAAATTTTATGTTCTGCGTGCCATCAGTGGCAAGGAGAACAAGGTACGGGAATATCTAGAGGCTGAGCTGAAGAATACGGATCTGGGAGAATATGTATCTCAAGTCTTGATTCCGACCGAGAAAACCTTTACGGTACGAAACGGTAAGAAGGTCATGAAAGAAAGAGCTTACTTGCCGGGTTATGTACTGGTTGAGGCCGCTTTGGTTGGTGAGGTTGCTCATCGATTGCGGAACATTCCGAACGTGATTGGTTTCTTGGGTGGTTCTGATACCCCCGTGCCATTACGTCCTGCGGAAGTGAATCGTATCTTAGGTACGGTTGACGAGTTGCAGGAACAACAAGAGGATCTGGATATCCAGTTCTATGTTGGCGAGAGTGTGAAGATTACTTTTGGACCGTTCAGCGGTTTCACGGGTATAATCGAAGAGGTCAACGCCGAGAAAAAGAAACTTAAGGTGATGGTTAAGGTCTTCGGACGCAAGACTCCCCTTGAGTTGGGTTATATGCAAGTTGAGAAAGAATAGTACTCTGGTTACGAAAAGTGCTACCTTTCTGTTATTGATGTTATATATCTAAAAAATTTTAGAAACAATGGCTAAAGAAGTTGCTGGACAAATCAAATTGCAGATTAAAGGAGGAGCAGCAAACCCTTCTCCCCCTGTAGGACCTGCTCTGGGTTCTAAGGGTATTAATATTATGGAGTTTTGCAAGCAATTTAATGCCAAGACCCAAGACAAGGCTGGTAAGATATTACCTGTTGTAATTACTTACTATGCCGATAAGTCTTTCGACTTTGTCGTTAAAACTCCTCCTGTGGCAATCCAGTTGTTGGAAGCTACTAAGAAGAAGAGCGGTTCCGCTCAACCTAACCGTGCTAAGATCGCTGAGATCACATGGGAGCAGGTGAAAGCTATCGCTGAAGACAAATTAGTCGATCTAAACTGCTTTACTGTCGAGTCAGCCATGAGAATGGTTGCGGGAACAGCCAGAAGTATGGGTATCACTGTTAAAGGGACATTCCCGGGTAATAATTAATAAACTTCAATTGAGATGAGTAAACTTACAAAGAATCAAAAGTTGGCTTTGGGCAAGATTGAAGCTGGGAAAGCGTACACATTGAAAGAAGCTTCAGCTTTGGTAAAAGAAATTACTACTACTAAGTTTGATGCCTCTGTAGATGTTGATGTTCGTTTAGGTGTTGACCCTCGTAAAGCTAACCAAATGGTGAGAGGTGTGGTTTCACTGCCTCACGGAACGGGTAAGCAGGTTCGGGTTCTCGCATTATGTACACCAGACAAGGAAGCTGAAGCTACTGCTGCAGGTGCTGACTATGTTGGATTGGACGAGTATATTGAAAAGATTAAAGGCGGTTGGACTGATATTGACGTAATTATCACTATGCCTTCTATCATGGGTAAGATTGGTGCTCTGGGTAGAGTATTAGGCCCGCGTGGTTTGATGCCTAACCCTAAGAGTGGTACGGTTACCAATGAAATTGGAAACGCAGTGAAAGAAGTTAAGCAAGGTAAGATCGACTTTAAGGTAGACAAATCCGGTATCGTTCACACTTCAATCGGTAAGATTTCTTTCAATTCCGATCAGATTCGTGACAATGCTAAGGAGTTTATTTCAACTTTGATCAAGTTGAAACCTACTGCGGCTAAAGGTGCGTATATAAAGAGTATTTATCTTTCTAGTACAATGAGTGCGGGTATTAAAATTGACCCCAAATCAGTTGAAGAAAACTAATTAAAATTATTGGACAATGAAAAAGGAAGATAAAGGCTTAATTATAGGTCAACTGACTGAGATCGTAAAGGAATATCCTAACTTTTATTTGACTGACATCGAAGCATTGGATGCTGAGAAAACCAGCAAATTGAGACGGGAATGTTTCAAGAAAGAGATCAAGTTGGTTGTTGTAAAGAATAACTTGGTTAAAAAGGCATTGGAAAATGTAGAAGGTGATTTCTCTCCTCTGCAGGTTGCAATGAAAGGCAATACAGCTGTGATGTTCTCACAGACTGCTAATGCTCCCGCTCGTCTGATTAAGGAATTTACTAAGGATGCTAAGAAAGATGCTCCTGCTAAACCGGCTTTGAAAGCTGCCTATGTACAGGAAAGTTTCTATATCGGTGCAGAAAATCTCGAAGCCTTGGTAAATATCAAGAGCAAAAACGAACTTATCGGAGATGTTATCATGTTGTTGCAATCTCCGGCGAAGAACGTTATCTCTGCTCTTCAGTCATCAGGACAAACTATCCATGGTCTGTTGAAGACTTTGGAAGAAAGATAATTTTTCATTAAGAATCCGTGTAGTTGGCGGACATCTGGATGCGAAACAGCTTGCAAAAGTAGCTGAGGTTTCAGAGAAATATGGTGAGGGCTACGTACATCTTACTTCCCGTCAGGGTGTGGAGATCCCATTCATCAAATTAAGCCAGATTGATGAAGTGAAGGAGGCACTGGAAGAGGGAGATGTAGTTCCGGGTGTGTGCGGACCGAGAGTTCGTACCATCACAGCCTGTCAGGGTGCAGCCATCTGTCCAAGCGGATGTATAGATACTTACGCACTGGCACAGGAACTGGATGAGAGATACTTTGGACGTGAGCTTCCTCACAAATTTAAATTTGGTGTTACCGGATGCCAGAACAACTGCTTAAAAGCAGAGGAGAACGATGTAGGAATCAAAGGTGGTATCAAAGTAGCATGGCAGGAAGATAAATGTATCCAGTGTGGTGTCTGCGTGAAAGCTTGTCGTGAAAGCGCCATCACATTAGAAGATGGAAAGATCACAGTAGATTCTTCCAAATGTAACTTCTGTGGAAGATGTACAAAAGCCTGTCCGACAGACGCTTATGACAATACTCACGGATATATCGTTTCTTTCGGAGGAATCTTCGGAAATCACATTAATAAAGGAAAAACAGTGATTCCATTTATCGAAGATCACGAAAAACTTCTCAAGGTGTGTGATGCAGCAATCGGATTCTTCGAGAAGAATGCGAAAGCCGGTGAGAGACTGAAATTTACGATTGACCGCGTAGGCGAGGACGAATTTAATAAAGAAATCCTGGAGGCATATGAAAATGAGTGAGATTAAATTTGATGATACTGTAGATATTACCGATGTTGTCTGCCCGGTAACTTTTGTAAAAGCAAAGGTAGCACTGGAGGAACTGGATGAAGGTCAGATCCTATCCATCCGCATGAATGACGGAGAACCGGTACAGAATGTACCACGAAGTATCAAAGAGGAAGGACATCAGATCCTGAAACTTGATGATAATGAAGATGGAACCTACACACTTTATGTGAAGAAAGCAGGAGACTGATCCGTGAAAGCGGGAAGCCGGATAAAAAAGACAAGAGACTGAGAATAAGAGGCTGAATAAAAAGACAGGAACTGACAGGAGTGAACTATCATGGCAGAGAGATTAAACGGAGAGACTTTTAAAGAGAAAGCTTTCCAGCCAGGAAAACTTACACTGATTGATTTCTATTCCGACAGCTGCGTACCATGTAAGAGAATGGTTCCGGTATTTGCGAAGCTGGAAGAGAAATACGGTGATCAGATTTATATAGGAAAAGTAAATGTAGCTTACGAGCAGGAACTTGTAGAAGAATACAAAGTTATGTCAGCGCCGACGCTGATTTTCCTGAAAGACGGAGAACAGATCGAGAAGCTGACCGGAGCAAAGAAAGCGGCAGATCTGGAAGAAATCATTGATAAAAATCTTTAAAAAATCACACATATAAAAACATACAGAAATGGAGAATAGAGATTATGGTTATCACAGTAGCAGGAGATAAAAAAGAAGTAAAAGACGCAATCACAGTGGAAGAACTGATCGTACAGGAAGATGTAGAGACTCCTCAGTATGTAACAGTATCTGTAAACGATGACTTTATCGACAAGGCAGAATTTGAAACTTACGCATTAAAAGAAGGCGACAGCGTTGAATTCCTGTACTTCATGGGAGGTGGAAGATAGTGGCATTCACAAATGATCAGCTCGAACGATATTCCAGACATATTATTCTGAAAGAGGTTGGAGCAAAAGGACAGAAAAAACTGCTCAATTCCAGTGTTCTGATCATCGGAGCAGGCGGACTTGGAGCACCGGCAGCTCTTTACCTTGCGGCAGCAGGTGTGGGAACGATTGGAATTGCAGATGCAGATGAGGTAGACCTTTCCAATCTTCAGCGTCAGGTCATCCACGCAACAAAAGATATCGGCAAACCAAAGGTACTTTCCGCAAAAGAATCCATGGAAGCCATCAACCCGGATGTGACAGTTAAAACTTACCAGACTTTCGTAGATTCCGAGACAATCATGGATCTGATCAAAGATTATGACTTTATCATCGATGGAACCGACAATTTCCCGGCAAAATTCCTGATCAATGATGCCTGTGTTATGGCAAAGAAACCATTTTCCCACGCAGGAATCCTTCGTTTCCAGGGACAGCTGATGACATATGTTCCGGGAGAAGGACCATGTTACAGATGTATATTCAAAGATCCGCCGCCAAAGGATGCCGTACCTACCTGTAAACAGGCCGGCGTTATCGGAGCGATGGGAGGCGTTATCGGAAGTCTTCAGGCGATGGAAGCAATCAAATATCTTCTGGGAGTTGGCGATCTTCTTACAGGATATCTTCTTACATATGATGCACTTACAATGGAATTCCGCAAGATCAAACTTCCGAAACACGTAAAGAACTGCCCGGTATGCGGTGAGCATCCGACGATCACAGAGCTGATCGACTATGAACAGGCAGAATGTGACGGAATCTGATTCGCTTTGGTTGATTCAGATAAGCCTTCTGCTTCGGTTGCGAAGAGCAATAGGTAAGCAGCGAAAGCGGATCGTAAATATCGGCTGGAGATAAAGGAGCAAGAAAAATCATGATCACAATGTCAAAGAATGACTACGAAATAATTTTAAAACACGCCAGAGAAAATCTTCCGGAAGAAGCCTGTGGATTGATTGCAGGAACTAAGGATGGAAATGATAAATCTATCAAAAAGGTTTACTGCCTGACAAATATCGATCATTCCAATGAGCACTTTTCGCTGGATCCGAAAGAACAGCTTGCAGCAGTAAAAGATATGCGTGCGAATGGTCTGGTACCTCTTGGAAACTGGCATTCCCATCCGGAAAGCCCGTCCAGACCTTCAGAAGAAGATAAACGACTGGCTTATGACAGCACAGCAAGCTATATGATTCTTTCTCTGATGGACAATGAGAATCCTGTTCTGAATTCTTTCCATATAGAAGGAACGGAATCTGAGAAGGAAGAACTTGTATTACTGTAAAGCAAAGCAGGAGAAAAATAAATGATCAGAAAATTATTTGCATTTGGCCTGGCAGCTGTACTGGTACTGATACCGGTACAGGCTTTTGGAAAAACAGTGTCGATCACCAATGTTTCCTATGACCCTACCAGAGAAATGTTTGAACAGTACAACAAAATATTTGAAGAACACTGGAAGGAGAAAACCGGGGAAGACGTAGAAGTGACACAGTCCCATGGCGGTTCCGGGAAACAGGCACTGGAAGTAGCCAATGGTTTGGATGCAGATGTAGTAACACTGGCACTGGAATACGATATAGAATCCATTGAAAACGCAGGACTGATCGAGACAGGCTGGCAGGATAAGTTTGACAATGAAAGTTCTCCGTATACTTCGACCATCGTATTTCTGGTAAAGAAGGGAAATCCCAAAGGCATCAAAGACTGGGATGACCTGATAAAGGATAGTGTGGGTGTGGTAACTCCGAACCCTAAGACATCCGGAGGTGCGAGATGGAACTACATGGCAGCATGGGCTTACGCAGATAAGAAGTATGACGGAGATGAAACCCGGATGAAGGATTTCATCAGGAAGCTTTATCAGAATGTAGTAGTTCTTGATTCCGGTGCAAGAGGTGCAACCACTTCTTTCGTAGAGAACGGACAGGGCGATGTGCTGGTGGCATGGGAAAATGAAGCATATCTTTCCATGCGTGACTATCCGGATGAGTACGAGATCGTTACTCCGAGTGTGAGTATTCTGGCACAGCCGTCTGTAGCAGTGGTAGATGAAGTAGTGGATTACAGAGGAACGAGAGATGTGGCAACTGAGTATTTAAAATATCTGTATTCCGACGAAGCGCAGGAGATTGAAGCAGAGAACTACTTCCGTCCGACCAATGAAAAGATCCTGAAAGAACACAGTGATGTGTTTGACCTGAGCGTAGATCTGGTAAACATCAGTGACTACGGCGGATGGGATGAAGTGCAGAAAAAACACTTCGCAGATGGTGGAATCTTTGATGAAATCTATGAGAGATAAAACATCTATATGTAGATTGACAGCAGCTTTCAGATGGAAATCAAATCAGAATAAACCGCAAAATGCTAAAAGAAACGGATGCATTTACTTACAAGCATGAAATGAAAGATTGACGAGGATAATAACAGCAGGACATACGAGACAGAGAGGTGGTTATTGATTATGAAAAAAAGAAATAAACCAGTGATTCCAGGATTCGGACTCTCCATGGGAATTACCATTTCCATACTAAGTCTGGTGGTTCTGATCCCACTTGCCAGTCTGGTGATCTACACAGCACAGATGAGCTTTAAAGATTTCATTGAAACCATTACAAGAGCCAGAGTATTGGCTTCCTTTTACACAAGTTTCATATCTGCTTTTGCAGCAGCAGTGATCAATGGGATTATGGGAACTATCCTCGCATGGGTACTTGTAAAATATGAATTTCCGGGCAAGCGGATCATGGATGGAATGATTGAGCTTCCGTTCGCACTGCCAACCGCAGTTGCAGGTATCGCGCTGACATCCTTAACTTCCGATTCCGGACTCGTCGGCAGCTTTTTTGCCAGATTTGGTATCAAGATCGCATACACAAGGATTGGTATTACAGTAGCCATGATCTTCGTAGGAATTCCGTTTGTTGTACGAAGCGTACAGCCGGTTCTGGAGAAGATGGACAATTTCTACAGCGAAGCAGCTGGAGTGCTGGGAGCAAAGAAATCAATGATTTTCTGGAAAGTCATTTTTCCGGAACTGAAACCGGCGATTTTTGCAGGAACCGGACTTGCTTTTGGCAGATGCCTTGGTGAATATGGAAGCATCGTATTTATCGCAGGAAATAAGCCATATTACACAGAAATCACACCGCTGATCATTATGTCAGAACTTCAGGAATTTGATTATTCCAGCGCAACGGCGATCGCACTGGTGATGCTGGCGGTTTCATTTTTCATTCTGTTTCTCAATAATGTGATCCAGCAGAGAAACGCGAGAATCTTAAGGGGAGGAAATGCCTGATGGACAACAATGTAAAGACTTCAGAGAAAATCACAAAATGGCTGCTGATCGGTATCAGCGTCCTGTTTCTGGCAGTAATGCTTCTCCTCCCGCTGATCACTGTGATCACAGAGGCTCTGCGAAGCGGCTGGAAAGTTTACCTTGAGGCGGTAACGGATGAGTACACAATTAAAGCACTTCTCCTTACGGTCAAAGCAACACTGATCGCAGTCATCTTTAATACCATTTTTGGTATCTTCGCAGCCTGGGCACTGACTAAGTTTCAGTTCAAGGGCAAAAAACTGCTGACCACATTGATTGATCTTCCGGTTACGATTTCACCGGTCATCGCAGGTCTGATTTTTCTTCTGATTTTCGGACGTCAGAGTCCTGTCTACTTTTTACTTATTAAATTCGGAATTAAAGTTGTATTCTCTGTACCGGGAATCATCATTGCAACTGTATTTGTAACATTTCCTTTTATTTCCAGAGAACTGATTCCGGTTCTGGAAACAGAAGGAACAGACGAGGAAGAAGCCGCAGCACTGATGGGAGCGAACGGCTGGACGATCTTCTGGAAGATTACTTTTCCTCATATTAAATGGGCGTTGCTTTATGGAGTTGTGCTCTGTACGGCAAGAGCCATGGGAGAGTTCGGCGCAGTATCCGTCCTTTCCGGGCATTTAAGAGGAAAGACCAATACCCTTCCTCTCCATGTCGAGATTTTATTTAACGAGTTTCAGTATGTTCCGGCGTTTGCCGTATCTTCATTGCTGGTGATCATGGCAGTTATCATTCTGGTGGTCAAAAGCGTGATCGAATACAAAGGAAAGAAGGAAGCCTGATATGTATGTAGAGTTAAAAAATATAAATAAGACCTATGGTTCCTACCAGGCATCAAAGAATGTAAATTTCGGAATCGAAAAAGGCAGGCTGATCGGCCTGCTGGGACCGAGTGGAAGTGGAAAAACAACCATTCTTCGAATGATCGCAGGTCTGGAAACTCCGGACAGCGGCGAGATCATTATCGATGGAAAAGTAGTCAACGATGTGCCGGCCAGTGAGCGAGGAATCGGATTTGTATTTCAGAATTATGCGCTGTTCCGTTATATGACTGTTTATGATAACGTAGCATTTGGTCTGAAAGTTCAGAAAGTAGATAAAAAAACAATAGACACCCGGGTCAGAGAGCTGGTAAAGCTGGTAGGTCTGGAAGGACTGGAGAAAAGGTATCCGAGTCAGCTGTCTGGTGGACAGAGACAGAGGGTAGCATTTGCCAGAGCCCTTGCACCGAATCCACAGGTGCTGCTTTTGGATGAGCCGTTTGCAGCGATTGATGCAAAGATTCGTCAGGAGCTGAGAAGCTGGTTGAAAGAAATGATCGAGAAGCTGGGAATTACCAGTATTTTCGTTACACATGATCAGGATGAAGCAATCGAGGTAGCGGATGAGATCATCATTACCAACGCAGGACGGATTGAGCAGAAAGGCACTCCGGTAGAAGTTTACCGAAACCCGGAGACAGCTTTTACCGCATCTTTCTTCGGACAGCCATCTATACTGAAAAATGCAGATGATTTCCACACATTTACTCAGGCGGAGGGTGCAGACAAGATTATTGTCCGTCCGGAATTCGTAAAAGTTTCCAGACTGGATGAAGTAGAAAAGTTCAGATCTTCCGTATCTCAGGGAGTGGTTGAACGAGTTTCCTTCCGGGGAGATAATCTGGAACTTCAGATCAGAGTGAACAATTCGGTGGTAACAGCAAGAAGAAGCCTTGAGAAAGCAGATGTCAGGGAAGGGGAAATCGTTAATGTGTTCCTGTACAGGATTTTTGCACTGAGAGGCGATACGGTACAGCTGATTGAGAATGAAGCTGTAAGAGATGATTCGGTAATTATCTAACACACTTCTGGAGGAAAGGGTATGAGAACAGAGAGAATCAAGACCGACGTACTAATCATCGGCGGCGGAACAGCGGGATGTTTTGCAGCATACGTTATCGGTCAGAAAAGCAACAGGAAAGTTCTGATCGCAGAGAAAGCAAATATTAAACGAAGCGGATGCCTGGCAGCAGGTGTCAACGCCTTAAACGCATATATCACAGAAGGCAGAGTTCCACAGGATTACGTGGATTATGCCAAAAAGGATGCCCATGGAATCGTCAGAGAAGATCTTCTTCTGAGCATGTCGGAGAGACTGAATCACGTGACAAAAGTGATGGAAGATCTGGGTCTGGTCATCCTGAAAGATGAAAATGGCAAATACGTTGCCAGAGGAAATCGAAACATCAAGATCAACGGCGAGAACATGAAGCCAATCCTGGCAAAAGCGGCGGCTGAGCAGGAAAATGTCACAGTTTTAAACCACGTAAACATTACAGACTATAAAACAGAAAACGGAAAGATCACAGGTGCGGTGGGATTTGGCGTAAATGAAGATATTTTCTATGATATCGACGCAGAAGCAGTCCTTTGTGCGACAGGCGGTGCGGCAGGACTTTACAGACCGAACAATCCGGGATTTTCCAGACATAAGATGTGGTATCCGCCATTTAACACAGGTGCAGGATATGCAATGGGATTACTTTCCGGCGCAGAGATGACAACTTTCGAGATGCGTTTCATCGCATTGAGATGTAAAGATACGATCGCTCCGACAGGAACTATCGCGCAGGGCGTAGGAGCCAGACAGGTTAATGCACATGGCGATATTTATGAGACAAAATACGGCCTGACAACTTCTCAGCGTGTTTATGGTACGGTCATGGAGAACAGGGAAGGAAATGGTCCTTGCTATCTCAGAACAGAAGGCATTTCCAAAGAACAGGAACAGGATCTCTATAAAGCATACCTGAATATGGCACCATCTCAGACCTTGAAATGGATGGAAGCCGGCAAGGGTCCTTCGGAAGAAAATGTAGAGATCGAAGGTACAGAACCATATATCGTAGGCGGACATACAGCCAGCGGTTACTGGGTAGACAATAACAGAGCCACAACAATCGAGGGATTATATGCAGCCGGAGATGTTGCAGGCGGATGTCCGCAGAAATATGTAACCGGTGCACTGGCAGAGGGTGAGATCGCCGCGGAAGCGATTCTGGAATATCTGGGTAATAAAGATGCCGAAACCAGAGGCAAAGGGGCAACTGAAAAACAGCGAGATGCATCTGGGCAGGCAGAAGAGAAAACCGTAACAAAAATAACCAAAGATACAGAAATAGCAGAAGATCAGAAGCTTTCTGAAATAGCAGAAGCAAAGAAAGCAGAGTATGAATCTCACTTAAATGCTCCCCGTTCCCTGATGAATGCAGAACAGCTTGAAGAAGCAATGCAGAAGATCATGGATCAGTATGCAGGCGGAATCGGAACCGATTACAGATACAGTGAGACAAGCCTTGCGAAAGCAGATGAAAAGATCGCAGCACTGCTTCCTGTTGTAGATACACTGGCAGCGACAGATACTTATGAGCTGATGCAGATCTATGAACTTCGTGAGCGACTGATCGTATGCCGCGCAGTTATCGCACATCTGGCAGCAAGAAAGGAAACCAGATGGCACAGCTTCGGAGAGAATACAGATTATCCGGATCAGAGTGAAGACTGGATGAAATATGTAAACTCCCGTATGGAAAATGGTGAGATCAAAATTTTATTCGGATTCAGAAAAGCAAATGCGTAGGATGTGGCAAATGCATCGAAGCCTGTCCCGGAAATCTGATTAAAAAGGACAAAGAAGGAAAAGCCTTCATCCGTCAGGTAAGAGACTGCTGGGGATGTACTTCCTGTATCAAAGAATGCAGCCGCGACGCCATCCGCTTCTTCCTTGGAGCTGATGTGGGCGGCAGAGGCGCAAGCATGATTGTGTCAGAAAAGCCGGACATTTCCACATGGACAGTGGAG
>OODB01001500.1_pt1 | contig 16024 bp, 21 predicted proteins | sample 1671721 | NCBI WGS metagenome assembly OODB01 (sample SAMN06348185, study PRJEB24527) | human gut metagenome | biome: human gut; feature: ankylosing spondylitis patient; material: feces | host: Homo sapiens | place: China | collected 2015-10
ATCTCCATGATTCGTGTTCCGCACTCCAACAGTTGAGAAAAGGGTCAATCCAATGTACTAAGTAATGTGTCCCCTGAAAATTCCAAGTTCTTCATCGTTTCCAAAGGAGATCATTCCAATGAAACGTACGGTACAGACCGAAAAATGAGGAAACCGAGGATAAGAGGCTTATGACTCCGAAGAAGTAAGGATCCTGCCGGATGGTGGCTTGCAACCGCACCATCCGGCAGGTTTTTTGTTTGGGCCGGGAAAGATTCCGGCCCTTTTTTATTTTGCGAGAATGCAGCCGATGTCTCTTGACAATTTCTCCTGCAAGCGTTATTGTTAAAAATACTGTCTATATTTTAAGGTAAGGAGAACATCATGCCACAAACTACCACTGCGCCGCGCAAAAAGACACGGCTGATGACCGAGGGCGGCATCTTTAAAAACCTGCTGTTGTTTGCTGTGCCGCTGATTTTGGGCAACCTGCTCCAGCAGCTGTACAATACGGCCGATTCCATCATCGTGGGCAATTTCCTGGGCAGCAACGCTCTGGCAGCCGTTGGCTCCAGCGGCTCGCCCATCTTCCTGCTCATCGGCTTCGGCCAGGGCGTGGCCGTGGGTGCCGGCGTCGTGGTGGCCCAGTACCTGGGGGCCAAGGATCGGGAGGATGCCCAGATTGCCGTGCACACCTCGCTGGCCCTTGCAGCCATCCTGGGTGTTGTGCTGACGGTGGGCGGTATCCTGGTCTGCCGCAGCCTGCTGGTCTGGATGAACACCCCGGCTGAGGTGCTGGAAGACGCCGTGACCTATATGCGGATCTACTTTGGCGGCGTGCTGTTCAGCGTCATTTATAACATGGCGGCCGGCATCCTCAACGCGGCGGGCAACTCCCAGCGTTCCCTCATCTACCTGGGCTGTGCCTCCATCACCAACATCATCCTCGACCTCGTTCTCATTGCCGGGCTGCGGATGGGCGTGGAGGGCGCGGCCATCGCCACCGATATCAGCCAGCTGGTGTCCTGCATCCTCTCCCTCCGCTTCCTGATGCGGGTGGAGGATGACTACCGGGTCACGCCGCGCAAGATCCGCCCCGATGCCAAAATGTCCGCCCGCATCATCCGGGTGGGCCTGCCCACGGGCATCCAGAACATGGTCATCTCGTTCTCCAACGTTCTGGTGCAGTCCAGTGTCAACGGCTACGGCGCTGTCGCCATGGCAGGCTTTGCCGCGTACATGAAGATCGACGGCTTCAACATCCTGCCGGTCATGAGTTTCAGCATGGCGGCCACTACCTTTGTGGGCCAGAACTTTGGCGCGGGCAAGCTGGACCGTGTCAAGCGGAGCCTGTGGGTCACGCTGGCCATGAGCGTGGGCTATACCCTCTTTACGGGTGCCCTGCTGCTGGTGTTCCGTTACCCCATCCTGCACCTGTTCACCCGGGACGATACCGTGGTGGAGTTTGGCGTGGCGGCCATGAAGTATTTCTGCCCGTTCTATTTCCTGCTGGCCATCCTGCACAGCCTGGCGGGTGCCGTGCGCGGCACGGGCAAGAGCGTGCCGCCCATGGTGGTGTTGCTGCTCTCCCTCTGCCTGTTCCGGGTGGCCTGGATCCAGTTTATTCTGCCGTTCTTCCACAGCATTGAGGGCGTGTTCGTCCTCTATCCGGTTTCCTGGGGGCTGGGTGCTGTTCTGATGGTCCTGTACACCTGGCGCGCCAACTGGATGGAGCACGCCGTGTAACGTCGTTTCAGGAAACGATGGAATGTATTTCTATGAAAAATAGCCATTTGTCAAGGCCCTGAAAACGTGTTATATAATAATAGATAAAGAAATTTTACCACCCCGGATGCAAAAGGAGCAGCAGATGCAGACAAAGCCCTCTCAACCGACCGAAACCGTTTCCCGCCCGACGGGCATCAAAATGGCCCTGCTCCTGTTCTGGGAGTTCATCAAACTCGGTGCCTTTACTTTTGGCAGCGGGTGGAGCATCATTGCCCAGATGGAGCAGGAGTTTGTGGACAAGCGCCACTGGGTGGAGCAGAGCGATCTGCTGGAGCTCATCGCCGTGGGCAAGAGCCTGCCGGGCATCATGGTGGCCAACATCGTGCTGCTGTTCGGCTACCAGCTGGCCGGGCCGCTGGGCGGCATCCTCTCAGCGGTGGGACTGTGCGTGCCGGCTGTCGTCGTGATGACCGTTGTTACCGCCATTTATGACCTCATCAAGAACAATTACTGGGTCTTTGCGGCCCTCAAGGGGGTCCAGTGTGCCGTGGTGCCCATCATCGGCAGTGCGGCCATCTCCCTGAGCAAAGAGGCCATCAAGGATAAAATTGCGATCGGGCTCTGCCTCGCTGCCCTCTGTATCTGCCTGTTTACGCCCATCAGTAATCTGGTGCTGGTGATCGGCGGTGCCGTGCTGGGCCTTGTCTGGATGGGGGTGAAGGAGCATGATTAAAACATTGTTCCAACTCTTCCTCGCCTTTGCCAAAATTGGTTTTACCAGCTTTGGCGGCACCTCGATGATCCCCCTGATCATGGAAGAAATGCTCTCTCACAACTGGATGACAGCCGACGATGTGGCCAATATCGTGGCCATTGCGGAGATGACCCCCGGTTCCCTGGGCGTCAACTGCGCCACCTTTGCCGGTACCCAGACCGCCGGAGTGCTGGGCGGTACGGCAGCCGTCATTGGTGTGCTGACCCCCACCCTGACGCTGACCCTTGTGGCGGCCCTCTTCTTCCAGAAATTCCGGGAGAGCAAGGTCATGCTTTATATCATGCGGGCGGTCAAGCCCATCTGCGTGGGCATGATCTTTGCGGTCCTCATTACCCTGAGCGGGAGTACCTACTTTGCAGAGGGCATCAGCTGGGCGGGCCTTGGCATTGGCCTGCTCTGCTTCTGGCTCCTCCGCAAAAAGAAAATGGCCATCCCCAAGGTCATCGGCATCGCGGCGGTGCTGGGGCTGGTTTGTTTTGGAGTGCTGTGAGAACAGTTGCTCAAAACGGCAAAATAGTGTATACTATCCTCGAGCGCAACTTCACGCCAGAGAGAGGTCTTTTTTATGACGATTCGCGGAATTATCACCGTTCTGGTCCTGGCCATCCTGTTTGGGCTGGTCGTGGTCTGGATCTCCAAGCAGGGCGGCTGGAAAGGGGAGGGCTGCGGCGGCAACTGTGCCTCCTGCCACCACCACGACGGCTGCGAGCAGCCGAAATCCAACCAGAATACCTGATGCATCAAAAAGCCCCCGGCAGCCACTGGCTGTCCGGGGGTTTTGTGCTACAGCTGTCCATTGTGGGCGGCGTAGACCGCAATGGTGCTCAACAGGTCGCTGTGAGCTTTCTGGTAAGTGCTGTAACTCAGGTTGAGCTGCTCCATGACATCCTCGATGCTCCGATGCTCAAAGTAGCGCATCCGGAGCAGCCGGGCACGGATGGGGTCGGTCTGGTCATAATAACTCAGTGCCTGCTCAATGGCCAGGCTCCAGCCGCGGCCCTCGAACGTCTGGCGGTATCCCCGCTGGCCGTAGCGGGCCAGGGCGTTGCGGGTAGCGCGGCGCTGCTGCTGTGTCATGAAAATGCCTCCTCTCAGCTGACATGCCGGAAAAAGTACAGGTCGCGCTGGTCCCGGTTGAGCCCCAGCAGGTGGCAGAGCTTGTCCACCTCACTGACTTTGAAATCCCGGTCGTTGTTGATCTTATAACGCAGGGTGGAGCTGCTGATGCCCAGCACCTCGGCTGCATAGCCCAGTGTGATGCGTTTGCACTTCATGCAGGAGAGGAGCAGCATGGTATCTGTCATAAAAAATGCCTCCTTTTAGTTTCGAATTCTGGGTGTGATGCACAATCTTTGGTTGTATTATAGCGAGAGGTTGATTTGATGTCAACTCTTTTGGAAAAATAGAGCAAAAACGGTTGATTTTTAGGAAATGTTCTGCTATTCTATCTTCAGAGAGCAGTTTTTCTGCACACGCAAGGGAAAGCGAGGAGTTTTTATGTCAGAACTGGCACGCCGCGTCCGGGAGCGCCGGGCCGCTCTCGGCCTGTCACAGGAGGAGCTGGCCGACCGGATGGGATACCGCTCCAAATCCTCCATCACCAAATTGGAAAAAGGGGTCAACGATCTGCCCCAGTCCAAGCTGGAAGAGCTGGCCGCCGCGCTGGACACCACTCCGGCCTGGCTGCTGGGCATTGAGACCGCCGCCGCCCCGCCTCCGGGGTTTGAGCCCCTGCCGGAAATGGTGCGGGTGCCGCTGGTGGGCTCCATTGCCTGCGGCACGCCCATCACGGCGGAGCAGAACATCGAGAGCTATATCGGGGTCCCCGCCGCGTGGCACGCGGATTTTGCCCTGACCTGCCACGGCAGCAGCATGGCTCCCACCATCTGCGATGGTGACATCGTCTGCATCCGCCGCCAGCCGGAGGTGGAGCAGGGAGAGATCGCCGCGGTCCGCATCGGGGACGAAGCCACCCTGAAACATTTTCACCGCCAGGGCAGCACGGTCATGCTCCTGGCCGATAACGCCGCCGTCTGCCCGCCCATGATCTATGCAGGCTCCCAGCTGGAGGAGATCCAGATCGAGGGCCGGGCGGTCGGCTTCTGCAGAGGTTTATAAACCTCTCCGTCATCGCTCCGCAATGCCAGCTCCCCTGCCAGGGGAGCCCTTGGCATGTTGGTTTTGTTTCAAAAATTCGCCCGATGGGTTCTGGCACGGCAGTGCCCTGCGGCCTACGGCAGGAGGATATTATCATGGAAAAAGCTTCCACAGAAGCGATGACCCTGAACGTCATCGCCCACATCCACACGGCGTTCCCCACCAAGTTTGGCATCCCGCGCCAGAGCGGGCTGGTGGACAGCCTGCGGGGCGAGATCATTTTTACCCCGGAGTACCGCAACCCGGACGCCGTGCGCGGGCTGGAAGATTTCAGCCACATCTGGCTGGTGTGGCAGTTCTCCGGGGCCGTGCGGGATACCTGGTCGCCCACGGTCCGCCCGCCCCGCCTGGGCGGCAACACCCGGATGGGCGTGTTTGCCACCCGCTCGCCGTTCCGGCCCAATCCGCTGGGCCTGTCCAGCGTCCAGCTGGAAAAGATCGAGATCCGGCCCGAGGTGGGCCCGGTCCTCATCGTGCGGGGCGCCGACCTCATGGACGGCACCCCCATCTACGACATCAAGCCCTATATCCCGTACGCCGACTGCCACCCGGATGCCTCGGCGGGCTTTACGGCCCAGACCCGGATGCATCACCTGAATGTGGAGTGTGACCCCGCCCTCTGGGCACGGGTCCCGGAGGCAGAGCAGGAGGGCCTGCGGGGCGTGCTGGCCCATGACCCCCGCCCCTCCTACCAGCATGACCCTGCCCGGGTGTACGGCATGGAGTTTGCCGGGCTGGAAGTGCATTTCACCGTGGACGGCGAGACCCTGACCGTGACGGATATCACCCGCCGCTGACCGGAGGAACTGCTCATGGAGCTGCGAACCATCAACACCTTTTTGCACATTGCGGAGCTGCACAGCTTTTCCCGCGCCGCGCGGGAGCTGGGCTACTCCCAGTCGGCTGTCTCCTCTCAGATCGCCCAGCTGGAGGCCGAGCTGGGCACCCCGCTGTTTGACCGGGTGGGCAAGACCGTCCGCCTGACCGACGCGGGGCTCACGTTTCAGGATTACGCCCGCACCCTGCTGGCGACGGCCCAGCAGGCCAAAGCGGCCCTGCAGCCCGCCCGGGAGGTGCGGGGCACCCTCCGCATCGCACTGGCGGACTCGGTGTGCAGTACCTTTCTGCCTGACCTGCTGCTCCACTACCACGCCCGTTGCCCGGAGGTGGAGCTGGTACTCCGCACCGCCACAGCCGACGAGATGCTCCAGTGGCTGAGCTCCAACGAGGTCGATCTGGCTTACACCCTCGATCAGCCCATTTTGCAGCCAAATCTTGTGCTGGCGTTCAACGAGCTGGAGCCCATCTGCATGGTGGCTCCGCCAAACCATCCGCTGGCCCGGCAGGAGGTAGTCACGCTGGAGGAGCTTGCGAAGCAGGAATTTCTGCTCACCGAGCGGGGAATGAGCTACCGTGACGCTCTGGATCAGTGCATGGACGCCCATCACCTGGCTCTGAAGCCCTACATTGAGCTGGGCAGCGCCGCCATGCTGGCCGAGATGGTGGAGCGGGGGATGGGCCTCTCGTTCCTGCCGGAATACATCGTCCGCAATGAGCTGGCGGCCCACCGCCTGGCCCGCCTCAACGTCCCCGAGTGCCAGATATCCATGCACCGCCAGTTGTTTTACCACCGGGATAAATGGCTGACCCCTCAGATGAAAGCGTTTATTGAGCTGGTGTGAATCACCGGAACTGTTGTTTCTGGAAATATAGGCCGTTTCAGGTTTTGAGAAAGAATCGCAAAAACAACCCTGCTACTCTGAACAGGTCCGTAAAAAGTAGACAGTAGACAAAAAGCCTCCCCGTGTAGGATAATAGAACTACACGAGGGGGCTTTGCTATGCCCAGAAAATATGTAAAAATCGACGAGTATAAAAAGCAAATTTTAGAACAGAAACGAGAAGGTAAAACGAATCGGGAAATCGCCCAGATGCTTGGTGTAGACAAAGAGTGTATCAAAAACTGGGTGGTTCGTTTCAATCGGCAGCAGCGGAAACTGGAGGCAGGTATCAAGCCACGCCCAAAAGGCAGATCTCGGAAAGATGCTCAGCCAAGAGATATTGTAGCAGAGCAAGCATATGAGATCAAGCGATTGAAAATGGAGAATGAATTGCTGCGGGATTTTATGCGATCCATGGAAAGGAAGTGAGACCAAATTTCAAATACGCAGTCATTCATCGGTACTGTACAAAATATACAGTAAAAGCTCTGTGCGAGATTCTTCAGGTTTCCAGAAGTGGCTACTATAAGTACGTCAAACATCTGAACCACACGGCGAAAGACTTTGAACTTGCAGAAAAGATTCGTACAAAGCAGGAATCTTGTAAAAAAACATACGGCTACCGTCGAATGAAGCTCTGGCTGGATAGTGAAGGAATCACTAAGAATCCAAAGACGATTTTGAGAATCATGCACAAGTACGACCTTTTGAGTGAAATCCGTCGCAGAAAAAGATGGCGAAAAATGGGCGAGGACAAGCACAGATATGACAACTGGCTGAACCGAGAATTCAATGCCGAGCATTGTCCCATGAGCCACTGTCAATTGAGCGCTTTCTTTTCTTTGAAATTGTTCTGCTCGTATGCTCTTTTTACAAGATTATTCATGAAATGTATACTCATGCAATTGTCGTGTACAGGCTCAAATGCAAATCTATTACTGACTTTTTTCACTTTCTTGACCCTGTACAAAATATATGATATCTTATAAAAAGATTATAATGTGAGGTAAGAGCATTGGAACGGTTAGCATTGATACAAAAAGTATTACAGGAGCATAGCGCAACCTCTGTTGCAACAGTGAGTTTCCTTGAAAGGCCCCATAAATATACGCAAGACGATAGTTTGTATATGCGGGAGGTTCATTTTGTCGTAAAAGTTGGCTCCATGGACGCTCCTACCATGAGTGAAGTTGCAAGCTCTCTGAATGTGACCCAGGGCGCTGTGTCTCAAATGGCTGCCCGCTTGGAAAAAAAGGGCTATGTTACGCGGCGTAAGAGCAGCCAAGATAAGCGTGTTACTACAATTTTGCTGACGGAAAAAGGAAAAAAACTCTGTGAGGAGCACATTGCCTTTGACCAAAAGGAGCACTCCGATGTCAGTGAGCGGCTCGGTGATTTTTCAGATGAGGAGTTGGAAAAATTGATCCATTACGAAAAAATTATGTGGGAGATTTTCACAAAATGGATGAACTAAATTTAGATATAATAGAGAAAATGCCTTTCTGCGTTGACAGAGAGGCGTTCTTTTATGTACAATTGCTTTAGCAACTAAAACAATTGCTTTCCTCTAAGCGGAACCTTTAGACGCTAAAGGATCCGCTTGCTTTTCGGCAATTGCTTTAGCGCCTAAATAAAATACAGGCAAGGGAAAGGAGCGATGAACGCCTGATATGTGCTCTCATGAACCCAAAAACTTGAAAAGAACAGAAGGAAGAAAACAATGAAGTACGATTTTGACACCCCGGTTCAGCGTTTCGGAACCTACAGCGCAAAGTGGGATGATGACAACTTTTTCCGCATCATCACGCCAAACGTTCGCCTCGATAAGGACACAATTCGTCTGAATCTAGCTGATATGGATTTTCGCTGCGCGCCTGCAATTTCAAGAGCAATGCACAAAGTGGCGGACCACGAAAACTACGGCTATACAACGGCCACATCAGCTCCAGAATACCTGCCGGCAATTATCGGCTGGTATCAGCGCCGCCACAACATAACCGTGAAGCCAGAATGGATCATCTATACCAACGGTGCCATAGACGGTGTAGAGCAAACTATACTTGCCTTTTCAAAGCCAGGAGAAGGGGTCATTGTCTGCCGTCCGATCTACCGAAATTTCTCCAGCGTTACGGAAAAGACCGGAAGAAAAATCGCCAACTGTCAGATGATTAATCGTGGCAATGGGCAATTTGAAATGGACTGGGATGGTCTGGAAAAGGTCTGCGCCCAGCCGGAAAACAAGGTTTTCGTCCTTTGTTCCCCTCAAAATCCCGTTGGTCGTGTCTGGACTAAGGAAGAGCTGTGCAAGGTAGCTGCAATCTGCCGCAAACACGATGTTGTGGTAGTCTCCGACGAGATTCATTCCGACATCATTCGCAGCGGTGTGAAGCATCTGCCCATCATTGATGCTGTAGAAGATTTGAGCAATATCATTATGGTTTCAGGTGTTAATAAAACATTCAATTTGATGGGCCTGCACTGTGCATACAGCATTATTCCGGATGAAAATCTCCGCAAGCAGTTTAAGTTGGGATATGATCCTGCTATGCCAACTCCCTTTGCCATCGCTGGTACAATTGCGGCATACAATGAAAGTGAGGATTGGGTTGACGCACTGAATGAATATCTGGACGCCACCATGGCTTTTGCAGTTGACTACATAGTGGAAAAGCTCCCCAAGGTAAAGGCATATCTTCCTCAGGGGACCTATGCGCTTTGGCTGGACTTTTCCGACTATGGTTATTCCCCCGAAACGTTGCAGTATATCTGCTATCAAATGGCAAATGTGTTTATCCAGAAAGGCCTTTCTCATGACCCGGATCAAGGAGGAATGTTTATGCGTATGTGTATCACAACCTCCAAAACCATTGTCAAGGAAGCCATCGACAGGCTTGCAAGTGCATTTGCGCAGTATGAATGCGAACATCAAGCTTGACTGAATTCCGCTTATTAAAAAAGTTATTTATAGAGAGGATCATATACAAATGGAAACTGAAAAAAAGTTTGCTGAAACATACGGCGGTAAATTCGGCGCCATTCTTCCTCTGGTAAGCATGATTGGCACAATCGTGGTACTCTGCGTGGCGGGCATGAGCTCTATGCGGAATTTCTGGGGTGCGGGTCTGGCGGCAATCGCCGTAGCAATGCTCGCTTATAAGGATAAAAACGCTTTTGGCAAAGCAGCAATGAAGGGATTTGCAAGCCCTTCCTTTACAATGCTTTTCCCTATTTTCATCATGGCAGGAATCCTTGGACAGATTCTGACGGCAAGTAAATTGGTTAACGGCCTGGTTTACATTATGAGCCTGTTCAATATTCCGGCGGCAGTTGTTCCCGGAATCACCTTTGTATTGTGTGCAATCATGTCAACAGTTACCGGCAGTTCCGCTGCGGCGCTTCTCGGTACAATGCCTATGCTGTTCCCCTTGGGTGTACAGATGGGTTGCCCTGCAGGCTTGTATTGGGCGCAATTTGCTCCGGTGCCGAATTTGGCAACAATTTGTCCCCTATCTCTGACGTAACCATTACATCGGCAATTGGCCAGGATGTCGATATTGTTCCCACTGTACGCTCCCGCGTCTGGTACAGCCTGACCTCCGCAATTCCTGCCTTCGTTCTGTTCATTGTTTTTGGGTTTATTATGTCGGACAGCAGTGCAGCAGTGAGCCTTACCGCGGACAGCGCAAGTTTAAAGAATCTGTTTTTTATCGTTATCCCCATTCTGGTTGCAGTCATGATTTTCCGCAAAGTAAGCTTCCTGGTTGCGTTGATTACCGGCAACATTCTCGGTATCATTCTTCTGCTCGTCATGGGTTATACTGATCTGGCGGCAATCTTTGCAAAGGACGGCCTTCTGGCTTCCGGAACCAGCAGCCTGATTGATGTGCTGATTTTCATGGCTCTGATTTTTGTCGTTCTCGCGCTGATTGAGGAAACCGGCGTTCTGGAATCCTTCCAGAAGTTTATGCTGAAGCACGCCAAAACTCCCAGAATGGCGGAAACGATTTCCGGCCTGTTTACCTGTCTGTTCTGCTTGATTACAGGCAGCGGCATGTCCACAATTGCGTTTGTAAGCCCTGTTACACGAAAAATCACAGAGCCTTATAAAATTGACCGAACTCGCGCCGCAAACTATATCGCGGGTTTTGCAAGCGGCATCTCCTGGATGGTACCCCATGGCGTTAATACGCTGACAGCCCTTGCCCTTGCCCTTGGCACGGGTGTCGTCGGCGAAGGCTTTACGCTGATGAGCTTCATCCCATACAATTTCTTCTGCATTGGCCTGATTGTTGTTTACTGGGCAGCAATTTTGACCGGCATTGGAAGAAAAGTTGAGGAATAACGGCTTGACATTAAAAAAAGGAGTGACCTGTATGAACGTATTAGAAACCACAAAAGCACCTGGTGCTATTGGCCCCTATTCGCAGGGATTTGAAGTAAACGGCATTGTTTATACTTCCGGACAGATTCCTGTTGATCCCACCACAGGGAATGTTCCCGAAGGCATTGCAGCCCAGGCAGAGCAGAGCTGCAAAAATGTTGGCGCAATTCTGGAGGCTGCAGGTGTAGGCTTTGAGCGGGTGTTCAAGACCACCTGCTTTCTGGCAGACATGGGCGATTTTGCTGCATTCAACGATGTCTATGCCCAATATTTCGTCTCGAAACCCGCTCGAAGCTGTGTCGCTGTGAAGACTCTGCCAAAGGGCGTTCTGTGCGAAATCGAAGCGATTGCGGCAAAATAAATACCATTCGCAAAACAGCATTGCCCCAACATCAAAACGGGCTGGCTGAGCCACTATGCCCGCAACGTCACCAGCGCAAATCTCGGCGCTGTGCTGAAGTAAAAACGGGAATTTCTCCAGAATAAATCAGAGCCGCATCACAGGAACGCTTCCGTGGTGCGGCTTTTTGCGTGGGTTTTATGATTTTTGCAGGGCTTTTTTCTGCCAAAAAGAACGGCAGAACGTGAAAGAGAAAAAACCACTGGTTTTTTCTTTTCAAAACCAAACCAGAACCTAATGAGAATGAAAATGGGAATGCGCCGCAGCGCCCGCCCCCGGGGCGTGCACAGCAAAAAAGCCCACAACTGCACAGGAAAACGTACAGTCATGGGCTTCTGGAATGCCGGTGGTGGGGGTCGAACCCACACGTGTTATTAGCACAAGGGATTTTGAGTCCCCCTCGTCTGCCATTCCGACACACCGGCACGGTATGATAACAGATGTATTATACCGGATTCTGTCTGTAAAATCAAGATAAAATTTTAAGGTGCGGGGAATGGCTGGGAAACAGCGAATTAGGGCAGCGCAGCTGTGCTGGCTGAGCCAGGCGGTAAGATGCTGCTTCGGATCAGTTCAGTTTCTTGCCGAAGAACTCGACCTCTTTGCCGATGAACTGCATCAGCTCGTCGAACTGGTCGGGGGTCAGGCTCTGGGCACCGTCGCACTTGGCCTTGGCGGGGTTGTTGTGAACCTCGATCATCAGGCCGTCGGCACCGGCCGCTACAGCAGCCTTTGCCAGCTCCGGCACCATCCAGGCGTGGCCGCAGGCGTGGCTGGGGTCCACCACCACGGGCAGGTGGGTCATCTTGTGCAGCATCACGACCCCGGCCAGGTCCAGGGTGTTCCGCATACTGGTCTCAAACGTGCGGATGCCGCGCTCGCAGAGGATGACGTTCTCATTGCCCTCGGCCATGATGTACTCGGCGCTCATGACGAACTCTTCCAGGGTGTTGGCCAGGCCCCGCTTGAGCAGCACGGGCTTTTTTTGGCGGCCCACGGCCTTGAGCAGCTCAAAATTCTGCATGTTGCGGGCACCCACCTGGATGAGATCCACGTTTTCAAACAGGGGCAGGTGCTCGGTGTTCATGATCTCGGTCACGATGGGAGCGCCCGTGGCCCGGCGGGCCAGCTTGAGCAGATCCAGGCCCTCGCTCCGCATTCCCTGGAACGAGTAGGGGGAAGTGCGGGGCTTGAATGCGCCGCCCCGCAGCAGGGAAGCACCGGCGGCCTTGACCCGCTGGGCACAGTAGGTGATCTGCTCCTCGCTCTCAATGCTGCAGGGGCCTGCGATGACGGCAAAGTTTCCGCCGCCGATCTTGACGCCGTTCACATCAATGATACTGTCGTCCGGGTGAAACTTGCGGTTGGCTTTTTTGTAGGGCTCGGACACGCGGCGGCAGGCCTCCACCACGGGGTTGGCCAGTACCCAGCTCTCTGCAATGGCCTTGGTATCGCCGATGAGGCCGAGGATATGGGTGTCGCTGCCCTTGGAGTCGTTGATCTGCAGGCCCATGCCCTCCAGCTCGCGGCAGAACTCATGCACCTGTACGTCGGGGGCATTCTGTTTTAATACAATGATCATAGCGCTTTCTCCTTACCATTTTCCCAAAGCGGCAGGGAGAACGGCTCCCTTGCTGCAAATCAGTATCGTGAACTTCAGTTTCGTGAAGTATCTTGAGCATGGGCATAGCATACCACTTCAGTTTTGTGAAGTCAAGGCTTTTTTGAAATTTTTCCGCAAACGTGGTAGAATGGGAGCACGATAGGAGTGATAGAGCTATGGGAAAAGAAGCAAAGACCAATGCAATGCGCATTCTGGAGCGGGCCAAGGTGCCCTATACCGCCCATGAATACGCCCACGAGGAGGGCGTGGCGGTGGACGGCGTGACGGTAGCCGCCAGCATGGGGGAAGACCCCGCCTGCGTGTATAAAACACTGGTGACCCAGGGGGCCAGCAGAAATTATTTCGTCTTCGTCATCCCGGTGGCAGCGGAGCTGGACCTGAAAGCCGCCGCCCGCAGCGTGGGCGAAAAGAGCGTGGCCATGATCCATGTGGCCGATATCAACAAGGTGACCGGCTATGTCCGGGGCGGCTGCAGCCCGGTGGGCATGAAAAAGCAGTACACCACCGTGTTTGATGAGAGCGTGCTGGCCCAGCCGAAAGTCTATGTTTCCGGCGGGCGGATCGGTACCCAGGTGTGCTGCGCTCCGGCCGACCTCATCAAGGCAGCCCGCGCCACAACGGCACACATTATTTTCTAAAGATTTAACAATATTTATCGTTCCAATAAGTCGTACTTAAAAAGAAAAAGAATGGCGAAACTGCACAAAACTTTTGAAAGTTTTTTGGCAGCAGGAGAACACAAGGGAGAAATTGCCGAAACGCTCTTTGCAAAGCTGTTTTTTTGCCGTAAACTGTATGTGTAAGGCGAACGCCAGCTCCCAAAAACCGGAGCTGGAGCACGCCGCGACAGGGCGCGGGACAATGAAGTTGCGGAGGACGAGCGGAATGCGAAACATGCTGCTGAAAACCATCGGCCGCCAGTGCGGTGAGGGTCATCAGGGCCTCGGTGTAACTTCATGCCAGAACACCCGCTTGGGGTGCGCCGCTCTGGAACAAATGCAGAAATAAAAGGCCGTGGTGCAGGTGTACCACAGCCTTTTTTGTTTGCCGTGGATCGGAAAAGAGAAAGAGAGGTTGGATTTCGATGGTTCGGAAAGTTGCAGTCATTATGGGTTCGGACAGCGATTGGCCGGTGGTCAAGGGGGCCTGTGCCCAGCTCAAGGCGCTGGACATCCCGTTTGAGGCACACATCCTGTCGGCACACCGCACCCCGGCAGAGGCGGCTGCCTTTGCCAAGGGCGCAAAAGAGAATGGTTTTGGCGTCATCCTCTGCGCTGCCGGCATGGCCGCCCATCTGGCCGGTGCCTTTGCCGCCAACACCACCCTGCCCGTCATCGGTATCCCGATGAAAGGCGGTGCCATGGACGGCCTGGACGCCCTGCTGGCCACCGTGCAGATGCCCAGCGGCATCCCTGTGGCCACGGTGGCCCTGAACGGCGCCAAGAACGCCGCCTGGCTGGCCGCTGAGATCCTGGCCCTGAGCGACGATGCTCTGGCCGCCAAGCTGGCTGCCGAGCGCGCGGCCATGGCGGAACAGATCGCCGCCAAAGAGGAAAAACTGCAGAAAGAGATCGAGGAACTGTAATGTCTGATTTTGCATATCCGCTTCACGAAGAGTGCGGCGTTTTCGGCATCTATGACCGTGCCGGGACGGAGGACGTGGCCGCTGCCGCTTACTCCGCCCTGTACGCGCTGCAGCACCGCGGCCAGGAGAGCTGCGGCATCGCCGTCAACGACGACGGTGTGATCCAGGGCCACCGGGACCTGGGACTGGTCAACGAGGTGTTCACCCCGGCGGTGCTGGCCTCTCTGGCAAAGCCTACCGCCCGCATGGCCACCGGACACGTCCGGTACGCCACCTCCGGCAGCCGGGTGCGGGCCAACGCCCAACCCATGATCGTCCGCCACGGCCGGGGCACCATGGCCCTGTGCCACAACGGCAACCTGACCAATGCATTGGAGCTCCGCCGCCAGCTGGAAAATGAGGGGGCCATCTTCCATGGTTCCTCTGATACTGAAGTGATCTGCTACCTCGTTACCCGCAACCGCCTGCGGATGGGCAGCATTGAGACGGCCATCAGCAAGACGATGGACGTGCTGGAGGGTGCTTACAGCCTCGTCATCATGTCCGCCACCAAGCTCATCGCGGTGCGTGACCCCCGCGGCTACCGGCCCCTGTGCATCGGTACCCTGCCGGGCGGCGGCTATGTCTTCGCCAGCGAGAGCTGCGCCCTGGACGCCGCTGGAGCCACTCTCCTGCGGGATGTGGAACCCGGTGAGATCGTGGTGGCCGATGCCAAGACCGGCGAGCTGCGGAGCATCACCGACCATGTGGGCCGCCCGGACAGCCAGATGTGCGTGTTTGAGTACATCTACTTCTCCCGCCCGGACAGCATCATTGAAGGCCAGTCCGTCCACGAGGCACGCAAGCAGGCGGGCCGCTTCCTGGCGCAGGAGCACCCGGTGGAGGCCGATGTGGTCATCGGCGTGCCGGATTCCGGCCTGGACGCCGCCCTCGGCTACTCCGAGGAGAGCGGCATCCCCTACGGCATCGGATTCATCAAGAACAAATACATCGGCCGCACCTTTATCCAGGGCAGCCAGAAGCAGCGGGAGAACAGCGTCCGGATCAAGCTGAACGTCGTGTCCAGCACGGTCAAGGACAAGCGAGTGGTGCTGGTGGATGACTCCATCGTCCGCGGCACCACCTCTGCCCGCATCATCAAGCTGCTGCGGGACGCTGGGGCCAGGGAGGTCCATTTCCGGGTCTCGGCTCCGCCGTTCAAGTATCCCTGCTATTTCGGCACGGATATCCCGGATCAGAAGCTTCTGGTGGCCACGGGCCGCACCGTGGACCAGATCAATGAGATCATCGGGGCGGACACGCTGGGCTACCTTTCCACGGAGCATGTGGTCCAGCTGGCTCCCAATGCCCACTGTGGTTTCTGCACGGCCTGCTTCACGGGTGAATACGCCGTCAAGCCGAAGGAAGTGCTTTCGACCGATATTCACGAGCGTCATCTCAACGACCGTCCCAAGGACGAGAAAAAGTTAGGAGAGTAACAAGATGGAAAAGAGCTATTCGGAAAGCTATGCAGCAGCCGGTGTGGATATCACCGCTGGTTACCGCTCGGTGGAGCTGATGAAACAGTACGTTGCCCGCACCATGAACGAGCACTGCATCGGTGGTCTGGGCGGTTTTGGCGGCCTGTTTGAGCTGGACTGCACCGGCTACAAGCACCCGGTGCTGATCTCCGGCA
>OODB01001505.1_pt1 | contig 15974 bp, 12 predicted proteins | sample 1671721 | NCBI WGS metagenome assembly OODB01 (sample SAMN06348185, study PRJEB24527) | human gut metagenome | biome: human gut; feature: ankylosing spondylitis patient; material: feces | host: Homo sapiens | place: China | collected 2015-10
ACCACAAGGGTTCGCTATGGATTTTTAAGTGTTCAACTTAATTATACAATCCGCCAGCAAGAAATTATTCTTAATTTATCCAGAATTCATATGCCTAAAGAGACCATCGCACAAGTCACAAAAAGCAGCGTTGACTATGTAGAAGAAGTTATCCGAAATGCCGATCAAACGATTTCATAAAACACAAATAAGAGGAAAGACAAAAGACTTAAAAGAAGCATACAGCACTAATATTTATATTATCTATAATGGTTCGGTTGGAAAGACCACGTTTTGATAACCGACCCATTATGGAATAAAAATGATTGATACGTTTTTGCGGAGTGTTGATTTTAGGAAGGGGTATACTATGTTAAAAAAGATTGTATTTATTTTGTGCTTAATGTTTTTACCCGTTACTATGGCAGAAGCCTATCCTAATGAACCTAATGGTTATGCATCACTCTATTGGGGAGAAGATATAAGTCAGGTACAACAAAGTTACGAAACATCTTTTCTTCAATATACAGATATGGGAGCTGAGTATCTTGTGACCATTCCTGATGCAAAAGGGGAACTGGGAATGCTCGGGCGTGTTTACATTGTTTGTTGTTTTGATAGTACGAGTAGCTTGAGAGGCATTACTATTTATATACCAAGAATGGAATATGAAGTAGAAAGTACGTTCAAAGATAGTATCAGAGATATAGCTGCTACCTGCGGGGCTCCCGTCATACGTAATGGGGCTGCACTCTGGTTTGGAAAACGAACAATAATGGCTGTAGCTAAAAAGCCAGAAACAGTTATCATTGACCTGTGGCAAACTTCTCATATCGGAAGTTTAAGATAAAAATATTTCATATGGCTATTATCATAAGTTGATATATTAAGGTGGGGGGTATACTATGTTTAAGAAAATTGCTTTTGCCTTGTGCTTGTTGTTTTTTCCAATAACCATGGCCGGAGCATATCCCAATGAACCTACCGGATATGCATTACTTTATTGGTGTGAAACTATAAATCAGGTACAGCAACAATATAGAACGGGTTTTCTTCAGAATACTAAGAGAGGAAGTACTTACTCCGTATATATTCCTAATGCTAATGGGGAATTGGGAATGCGTGGTAGTGTTCTTCTCTCTTGCCACTTTGATAATGATTTAGGATTAAACTCTATTACGATTCCTATTCCAAGAGAATCTAATCAGATTGCTAGTACGTTTAGAAATATAGTCAGAAATATAGCTGCTGTTTGTGGCGAACCAAGTTACCTAAACAATGGTATAGCACTTTGGCGAGGTGATTCAATATTTTTGGGGGTAATGGTTGGGCCGGGTGTAATTATGATTGACATAAACCGTGTTAAGTATTAAGTGGTCAAAGCCCTTTTCTGAATTAGAATTAGAGCCAATAAATATAGACAAAACATAGTTAATGTAAAAAAAGATTTATTAGAGCCGAAAAGTTTGGACTGGACATTAATGTCTGCAGTTGCAGGAGATGATCTGCGCTATGGTGTGCAGATGCTTGTAGATAAGTTACAAGCACACAAAGATGATGCAGAGCAACTGACTATAGAGCAAATTACCGAAACTTTGGCTTATCTTCTCAAAGAACATAAAGAATCCATGCATTCTATTTACTAGTTGGACTTAAAAAGTGGTTAACAGAAATCTATTCAAGTTGGAAACATAAAGGAGGTTTTATTATGAAAAAAAAGATTCTGTATTTAGTACTATTTCTGGGATTATCTTTCTCTTCAGTAAATTCCGTTAGTGCATCTGATTGGTATTGGCTTCGCACAGATAATACAGGGGTTAATTACTACGTAGATAATTCATCAGTAAAAAAGAATAATTCAGAAGCAATTGTATGGTTAAAAAAGCAGTTTATAGATAAATCATATATACTTTGTATGATGAAAGTAACAAATTATGGTACTGCTGCCATGTATATTCAAGATCATTATGATAAATATGGAAGGTATGCATTCAGAGAGACTTATCCAGGAATAGAAATACCGATTCCTCCAGATACACTTCTTGACGAATTGATTCCTCTTATCTGGTAAATTAATTTGAAAGAAATCATCGAAGAATACAGAGATGGAGCGGAAAACGCCATGAAGACATTAGATGAAGGGTTTGAGAATGCTATAACGATCATGATACTGCCTCAGGGGCTACGTAAGTACTTCAGAACCTCTAATCACATAGAACGGGTTAATAGAGAGCTCAAGCGACGTTCTAACGTCATTGGTATATTCCCTAAAGAAGACTCCTTGCTTCGACTGATTGAGAGTCTTAATCGAGCTAGATGATAAAAATCCACAGCGTAGAGCCATTTTCAGTCCGAAAACACTTCAAGAAGCATTGGAACCGGAACGACTTAACAAACTACATCAAGTAGCGATAAAACAGCAAAACCTGCTGGTAGCATAAGCCAATACTCAAGTGCTAGCCAGTGAGACAGGTGTGAATTAGCCATCCGGCCAGTACTTGAATTGAATTACAACATTTGTTTTTATGTTGAGTGGCAATAGAATTCTGAGAGAAAAATTAATTTACACACTAATATGGATTTGACTGCACATATATAAATACTCGTGATTTTTCTCGGGTACTTTTATTTTCTTCTGTGTAATATTCTATAACTCAACTTTCCCAGCTGGAAACCGCCTCTAAAAGCCCATAAAATCGATGATTTGTCTCAATCCAATAGGTTACTTTACATTTTATCGATTCTGTGTATTCCTTGCCAAATCGCTTTGCTCCATCGAGCAGCAAAAGCAACCGGGTCCAGTTGAAAGAGTCATTTTCCAGAAAACGGTAATACGTATTCTTTGAATGAATATTTTCACCTACATTTTTCTTCAAAAACGGTATGAGTGAACGCTGGAAAAAGAAAAGAAGCAGAAGCGTCTGAAAGACTTCAGAAACCGAGAATCCATCGGCTTTTCTGATGCAGGTGCCTTTTAAATGTCAAAAAGCCTATTTAATCGAAGAAATTCCCTGATTTTATCGAGTTCCAGCCATCTTTTTCAGGTGAGAAAGTTGAGATAATAAAAAAAGAAAACATCAAAGTTTGGAAAAAAACGCAATGACAGGATGAAGACTAAGGAAACACGGATTAGACAATTGAATCAACAATTCGCTCGTGGCTCACTCTTTCACGGTCATTAGAGTCCTAAGTAGCTCATCTTTAGATTAAGGAGCTGTGAAGAAATGAGGATTCATTTCTTCACAGCTCCTTATTTTTTGATAGCTTTGTTCTGCATCGTTTGTGAAATTGTGGCACAACGCTCAGTGTCCATAGTCTCACCGCCTCAGCGGGGTGGCAAGGGAACACGAGTCACGCCAGCGAACATGAGTTGCACTAGCGAACTGGATTTGTAAGGGAGCGTCAGCGACCTGAAAATCCAGTGAGTCAGTGACAGCAGTGGGCGAAGGAGCGCCAGCGACGCACAAATCATAGTGAGTCGTTTCCCCTGTGGGGACACAACCCTTCTACACAACCTGCCGCGAAGGGGCGCCTTTTTTTATTCCTATTTGCGTCACCAGGCGCCACCTTCCCCTTTTGAACTTTTTGAATCCTCTGAACCCTTTGAACCTTTTTACTAATCTCTGGAGAACAGGTCTCTGGTATACACCTTATCCTTCACCGGCAGCAGATCTTCGCTCACCCGGTTGGCCAGGATGATGTCCGATTTCTTCCGGAACTCTTCCAGGTCATGGGTCACCGGTACATCCTCAAAGGTCTCTTTATCCAAAGTGGGTTCATAAATGATAAGGGCCAGGCCCTTTTCCTTCAGCTTTTCGATGACGCCCTGAATGGCGGAGGAGCGGAAGTTGTCGCTGCCGCTCTTCATGATGAGGCGGTAGATGCCGGCTTTCTTCGGATTTCTGGCGGCAAAGCGGTCAGCGATGAAGGATTTCCTTGTCTCGTTGGAATCGACGACGGCGCGGATCATGGTTTCCGGGATGCCTTCGAAGTTCGAGAGGAGCTGGCGGGTGTCTTTCGGCAGGCAGTATCCGCCGTAGCCGAAGGACGGATTGTTGTAGAAGTCTCCGATTCTGGGGTCGTAGCCCATGCCTTTGATAATGTCAGCGGTATTCAGGCCCTTTTCTTCGGCATAGGTGTCGATTTCATTGAAGTAGGCAACGCGGATGGCGAGGAAGGTGTTGGAGAAGAGTTTGATGGACTCTGCTTCAGAAGATCCTGTGATAAGGACCGGGATGTTCTCGCGGACAGCGCCTTCCTGTTCCAGGGCTGCAAATTTTTCTGCTTCGGGGCGGAGGGCTTCTTTTCCTTTCGGGATCCCGACGATGATGCGGGACGGGTAGAGGTTGTCGTAGAGAGCTTTGCCTTCACGGAGGAATTCCGGCGCGAAGAGAATGGAAAGGTCAGGATAGACGGCGGAAATTTCCTGGGTGTATCCGATCGGGATGGTGGATTTGATGACGACGATGGCCTTGGAGCCGACGCGCTGGATCTGGGAGAGGATGGCTTCGACGGCCGATGTGTCGAAGTGGTTCGTCTCTGTGTCATAGTTCGTCGGAGCGGCGATGACGATCAGGTCTGCGTCCCTGTACGCGCTGTCGCCATCCATGGTGGCGGTGAGGTCGAGATCCTTGTGCGCCAGGTAGTCTTCGATGTAATCGTCGACAATCGGGGATTCCTTCCTGTTGACCATATCCACTTTTTCCTGGATGACGTCCACGGCAGTAACCTTGTGGTGCTGGGAGAGGAGGATGGCATTGGAGAGGCCGACGTAGCCTGTGCCTGCAATTGCGATTTTCATGGTGAGCCCTCTTTCTGAAGAAATTATCCCTTTTATTATACACTCTTTTCTGGCCTTTAGCAGGAGAAATAGGGTGAAAATCGTTAGGTTTTAACGCTTATTCAAGAAGAGAGGGGACCTTATGAAATACTGCGATTTTATCTAAATAAAAAATTGGTTTATACTATAGATGGCAGGAGATGCAAACAAAGTGCATCTATCAGCGCATCCTTCCCGGGTCAGGCGCCCTGCCGAAGGACCGCCCCGCGGCAGGACAGTTAAACTTACGTTTTCACTCCCCGGTCCGCTGCGGGACCATCCATATTGCCCATCTGCTCCCTCCCTGGATGAACCTTCCGCCTTGACGGCTGCGTCTCCATACCGCGCAGCCCGTAATCCCGGCTGCAGACGGGTGTGCCATCGTCCCACTCTCCATCATGGACGACGGCGGTGAAAAAGACTTCTGGTTTCCGACTAGGAGTCTTTTTTGCTGGGATTTCTTGAAGATGGCACAAACGCTTATAGCAGGCTGGGAAGAACCTATTGGTGATTACGATTTCTCTTGGAGACTGATTTCATTTATACTGACAGCAAGATTTGGAAATTTCCGTACACTCAAAGACGGATGCTGCTTCAGATATTAAACTCGCCAGACAGGAAATCCTGATCCGGAAACTTATGGCAAAGACCGGAGTGACGGAATAAGGGAAAACGCCTGAGAGGAAGATTTTTCCAGATTTCCATTCTCTTGGGCTTTCCATAATATGGCCATCAAAAAAAAGCTGTGACAAAATTATGTAAATACTACCTTTAGCATTTCTCGAACGAAGTTCGGTTTAAGGTTTTTTTTGAGCTTGCCCCGTAGGGGGAGCTGGCGACAGAGTCGCCTGAGGAGGTTCATTTCCTCGAGCGAAGCGAGGTTTTTTGGTATTCAGACAAAGCCGGCGCATATAAGTGCTGGATAATCCGATAATAGAATATTCCAATAGAAAAAGGACTGTGGAGAAATGATTGTACATTTTGTCATATCGCTGTCCCTCAGCTTACCTGAGGGCCTTTTTCGTTGAAGTTCTGATACTTCTGATATCCATGAAATTGCCGTTACTAATCAGAATCTGTTATAAGCGAGTAAGGGAAGATTATAAGATGCGCGTATGAAATGACGGGCTCATTCACAAATATTTCTATGATCTGCTGAAAGAAGATCGCAAAACGAGTGTCTGCCTTTAGGGAAAATAGGGAATTAGTATCTGATTTTAGGGAAAACAAGTGTATTTTTGCAGCTGAAAAGAGGAAACCTATCGCAGGAATGCATAGGAGTAAAGGAAGTTAGAACAAACCGATCGACTTATAATAAAAGTATAAACTTCTTATCTCTTATTAGTATTTCTTATAATTTCCCTTTTATTATATATTGAAGTCAAAGAACGGGAGATTTAAATACGCTGATAATTAACGGAGATCTTTCATCAAGGCAGATCCGAGGGGACTGGGGAGTTTCCAGGGAACGGCCGGAAGATCCTGCATCAGCATCCCGATCAAGCAGTGGTCCGGGGGACGGACGTGAATTTTCTTTCGGGGGAAAGGGAATCACCGTAACCACTGCGGCGATATACTCGCAAGCCGCCAGGGGGGCTCTTACGATTTTGAAACGTTTTCAAAGCACCTTTTTTCGCAGCGAACGCCAGGCAAGGAAGTCCGTCTTCTTCCCCGCGTTTGACTGCGATTTTTGTTTTTTACGGCAGAGCGCCAGCCCAGGCTGATCGGCTGCCGGCATGTACCGGGAACTTTCTAAGGAAATTTTTCATTCATCCCATACGGGAATCAGCATCGCATGAGGGGGCACATCTATCTCCAAACTCCAACCTTCCCCTCTCATCGGGCATTCCATATAGTTCGTCATGACCTTCTTAATTAAAGACCGGTCCGACCCCCTTCCCATACTAGTCGGATGGCCGCATGACGGACAGTCGAAAGGCAGAACCTGCTATTCAGGCCTATTCGAGTGAAAAGGACTTCTCTCGTCAAGGAAGTCCTTTTTGCGTGGGATGGGGAGCATGGAAAAACATGAAAAACCATGAAAGACCATACAACCGCAGCTTTGCGCGTGGAACCTTTTCATATTTTAAAAACCAATGAATACTGCACCCCGATTTTAGAAATTGCACCTTTAAAAACCATACAACCGGACTCTGTCCGAGGAAATGCAACTCATCCGTCGGCTCCGCCGACACCTTCCCTTCCAGGGCAAGGTCAAGACCGGCCTACGGCCCTTTTTCCCCGTCTGGGAAGGCGAGGTTAGCGGCGCTTGGGAAATGCGCGGTGTACCATTCGTCAGATCATCTTCCCATCCATTTCCTTTATATCCTCTAGTATCCTATTCATTTCCTTTATCACTCTATCAAGGAATCACATAAGATACACGTACAGCAGGGCGGATGTGTCCATGAAGTTTTCTATATGTTCCTAAAAGAAGAGTGCGTCCGTTCTTGAGGGTTTCTCATAAGACCGAGTTATTTTTTACGAAAAGTGCCGAATCCAATCGCGGAACGATGGGAAGCATATAACGGAATAGGATAGGACACTTAATTTACCCTGATTTCCTTGATACCTATAACAAAAGTGTCAACCTCTTATCTCTGACTCGTATTCCTCTTAATATCGTAATTACTATATATTTAAGACGAGAACGGGAGATTAAAAGCGCGCGTTTGAGGGGGATTCTCTATCAACGAATGCGCCGGCCTGGAACCAGGGAATTTCAGGCGGTTCATGGAGCTTGTCACTGGCAAACGCGGCGCCCCGATCCGGCAGTACGCCTTGAAAGGACTCTTTCGGGGGAAAGGGTCCATGGCGGCTGCTTAATTTGGAAAGGTATCGTTTGTGGACCGCCGGGGGGATGTACTATGATTTCGAAGAGTAGTTTTAATGCACGTATTTCCAGACGCAGCAGATGTCAGGGGAAAAAGGTACGCCTTTTCCTTGCTTCTGTCTGCGCCTTTTTGCTTTGTACGAGTGCGGCGCTGCCTGCGCAGGCTGCACCCTCCAATGATATCGTAAAGGGCCAGGGGGCATTTATCTAATATGGCATGGATCCGGTCAATACCCGCCCGAAGGGCATGAGTATCGCCATTGGAAATAATGCGAAGATCGATCTGGGCACACGAACGGAGGAGGCACTCCTTTCTTTCGGAGATGGCAAGGAGAGAGGCAAAGATGATGACAGATTTGGTTACACCATAGCTGGCAACACGGAAGCGAAGGAAAATCTGCCGGAAGGAATTGCCATCGGCACGAATTCTTTCGCAAGGGCAGGATCGATTGAAATCGGCGCGCATAATCTGGGAGCGGATGTGGAGAGCGGGGATACGAAGGGATCGGAATTCAGCACGTACGGCTTCAGTCCTGCAGCCGGCAGGCAGCTAGGCGCGGCCTCGACGACGGTCGGCACGAATTCGTATGCAAACGGCATGTTCACGACGACCTATGGCAGCTACAATGTGCAGTCGAGCCAGTATCAGGAACTCCATGTGGTCGATACCATTCTTGATGGATATAAGAATGCATTTGGCACTGTCGTCGGTTCCTTGAACTCCAATGAATCGATTGCCGCCTTTCCTCATTCCGGCGCGGAAAACTCCATCATCGGGACGGAAAACCGTGTCAATAACAGCAGCGGAACCATCGCCATCGGCACGGGCAATGAGGTGAAAAATACATGGGGAGTCACTTCGGCAACGATGATTCTGAGCCAGCCGCTTGATTCTCCAAAAGCCATGCAGGATGCAATCATTGACGGAGCCAAAAAAAATCCAGGCGGCGCTGTCATGGCCATCGGCAATGGGAACAAGGTCGACAGCGTATCCTTTGCCCAGGTCCTTGGTACAGGAAATGAACTTAAGGGCCAAAACGGCCTCTTTGATAGCGACAAGTATGTCATGATCGACGGATACAACAATAGTTTCACGAAAGCAAACAATACGACGGTCATCGGAACGGGCAGCAAGGGAAGCTATGTAACAAGCTCCATTGTCATGGGTGACAACGCCAATGTGGAGAACACCAAAGGCAGCGTCATGATCGGTGATACAAACAGCGCTTCTTATGTCAATTCCTCTCTGATAGCAGGCGCTAAGAATTCCATCACCGGGACAGAGAAGACGCCAAGCGCATCCAATATCTTGTCCGGTGTGGGAAATACGGCATCCGCCGTGCAGCATGTTTCTGCCATTGGATCTGGAAATACCGTCAACAATACCGCGACAACCCAGATTCTTGGCGATACGAACACCGTCAGCTATGCAGCTCTTTCTTCGGTAACCGGATCGAATAATACACTGACTGGTACGGCAGACAATGTAAGCTCAGCTAATATTTTGGATGGTTCAGGAAATACGGCGTCCAATGTAAATCATGTTTCTGCCCTCGGCGCTGTCAATGGCGTGACGAATGCAGATAGGACGCAGGTTTTGGGCGATAGGAACCGTGCAACGAATACAAACCTGTCGCAGATGTTCGGCGTGAATAATGTTTTGTCCACTACGGATGGTGCAGCAGAAAATGCAAAAGATATCCAAATCGGTTATGGTAATTCAGCCATCAATGTGCAGAATGTCACTTCTATAGGTTCAGCCAATACTGTTCTTGTTTCGAAGATGTCGCAGGTCATCGGCGACAACCGTTACCTTTCCGGCACTGACCGTTCCGTCGTCATCGGGTCGGCAGACAGCAATGCGACGCAGATGACAAGCGATGATATCGTCGCTGTCGGTTACAATTCCTATGCGACAGCCTCTGGCGGCGCGGCCTTCGGTTCGGGCTCTGTGGCAGGTACGGCAGCTGGTTATGCAGGCTATGATCCGCTGACAAATCTTCTTTCCCTGAATACGTCCCCGGCCTGGAAATCGACAAGAGGCGCCGTTTCTGTTGGCGATATTTCCAAAGGCATCACCCGTCAGATCACGGGCGTCGCAGCTGGCACGCAGGACACCGATGCCGTCAACGTGGCGCAGCTGAAGAAGGTTGTCTTCGCCCGGCAGAATGCGACGCAGCCAAATATCAAGGCAGGCAACGGCATCCAGGTCATCAAGACGTCTGACGGTATGTACACCATCAGCGCGAATATCACAGGCACCACATCCGAGACGGGCCATACATCCGCCAGCGTAGGAAATACGGCCGCAGGAACGAATACGAAAACAGCAGTCACGACGCATTCCAGCCTGGCCACTGCAGACACGGCAGGCACTGCAGGCGCAGGAAATACAGGAACATCGGGCGCTAATTCCGGCAAGACGACGATTCTTCCAATTACCCCGGACAGTAATACAAGTGTCGATAATGGTGAAGTCGTCGTGATCAGGAACGTCACGGACCCGACCAGCTTCAAGGCAGACGACGGGAACAGCGCATCGATTTCCCCGAAGGGCACCCTCTCGATCCTTGGGGACAGCACGAATACGGAAACCAGTATTTCCGGAGATTCGCTGAAAGTATCGCTCAAGAAAGACATCACCGTCGACAGCGTCAAAGCAGGAAATACTACCATCAATAACGATGGCGTCACCATAAAAGGCGGTCCGTCCATGACGTCGGGCGGCATCAATGCAGGCGGCAGGAAAGTGACAAACGTCGCGCCTGGAGAAATTTCCGCATCGTCCACGGACGCCGTCAACGGCTCGCAGATTCATGAACTCAAGGGCAGCATTACCAATAACACGACCCACCTGACACAGCTCGACAACCGCGTAGGCGACCTCGATCACCGTGTCAATGAAGTCGGCGCAGGTGCAGCCGCTCTGGCGGGCCTTCATCCGGTCGACTATGATCCGGACAGCAAGTGGAACGTCGCCGTCTCCGGTGGTTCCTACAAAGACCAGCAGGCCCTCGCCCTCGGCGCTTTCTACCATCCGAATGACGACACGCTTCTCTCTTTGGGAACGACCGTAGGTTACAACGATAACATGGTTACCGTCGGCGCCTCCTTCAAAGTCGGTGAAAGAGGAAATGTAAAGAAGGTCTACCCAGGTGAAGCAGCCAAAGAACTGACAAGCCTCAAGAAACACGTCGCTGAACAGGACAAGAAACTGGCCTCCCAGGATCAGAGAATCGGCCAGCTCGAAACCATGCTCAGAGAACAGAAGGAAATCAACGAAAAACAGCAGCAGATCATCGCAAAACTTGCCGCGAAAGTCGGCGTATAAAATAATAAAAAGCCTGACTCTGAACAAAGGAAAAGCAGAAAAGCCTCCCAAGTGCGTGGGAGGCTTTTTTGTGTGGAATTTCATTTCGGAAGGCTCGTGGAAATCAAAACTCAGTACATCGCAGTGACATGGCGGTACGTGCCGGTGCGGAAGGTTTTGCCCTGCCTCAGCGGGGAAGGGCGGTCAGCCAATCATTTAACTGTTGCTGACGAAAGGGGTGCAGTATTCATTGGTTTTTATAAAAGGTTCATCGAGCAGAGCGAGGTTGTGCGGTTTTAGCATTTTATATGAAAAAGATGAAAAACCATACAGCCGGCTTGCAGCCTGGGAGATGAACCACCTCATAAAAATCGCAAAACCAGCCTGGCGGCTGATGGAACTACATCTCATTCGTCAGCTACGCTGCCACCTTCTCCTTTCGAAGCAAGGTTAACACCCTTAAACCTCGCTTCGCTCGTGGAAATGCATTTTCCTCCATCTTCCTCTCCCATTCCCAATATCGTTTGCTTTTTTCATAGCTCTGTGATTTCTTCTATCAATCCCTCTCATTTCATAGGTTGCAGGATATACACGAGTTTTAGTCGATGGTATTCACCTAAATGAAAATGGGGACTTTGATCTGATTTTTTGATAAAGTCCGGTAAAGACGGGGCTAAGATGCATAGACTTTACGCGAAATGTCTGATTCTAATTGATATTTTGATAAAAATGATTCGGTACTCTTATTTTTAAAAAAGCCTATATAGAATATGCTGCATTTAGGAATATCAAGGAAATATTTCAAACTATAACGGGAATACTGGCTTTTATTCTAAAACATAATTTTCAAATAGATTTAAAAAGCAACGTCATTTTGATAAAGCCGTATACTTTCTGACTGTTTATCCAGAATAAATTCAAACAAAATAATTCGATTTTTGACTTTATTGAGAATGGGAATTTTATTTCTAACATGCGTATTCTTGCATGGAAATGATGAAAAAAGGGGAGATTTAAATCAAATATTAATGTATGGTATATCATATTGACTGTTTTTGCAAAGAAAATATATACTTAGTATCAACGAAGCGTCAAGACATGGCCTTGCTGCTTATCCCGGGGGAAGGCGGCAGGGGCGGGCCGTGTCATGCAAGGACGCGCCGACTGTTTCCTGCCAGCGGGTTTCGTTAGTCAGCAGGAGAACATCCACAAATCGTCCGCGGCGTGCATCGGGGGATGCGCCGCGCGGGGGACGGTTCCTGCAGAATGAGAGCGGCTGTCATGGAAGCTCTTGTTCTATGCAGCGGATGGAAGATGACATGATGAAATGGCGAAAGCTCATTTCTTGAAATAGAAAAACTGGTACAGGGAATGAGTCCAATGAATCCAGCGGCGATCCCCGCTGGATTTGAAGGGCATTCCATAAAGTCCATCCCTATCTACCGGGCGGGGTCTTCGCTTCACTTCCCTTCTCGAGGGCGGAAACGCGGCCGGGAGAACCTCCCCTAGGGCTGGGCAGCAAAGGTGCCTGCAACACACCTTAAAAAGGACTTCCTACGCCTGCGGAAGTCCTTTTTACATGGAGGCTCTTTTGAATCCCTGCACATGCGTTTTAGTTATTTTGTTAACATCGCACATTCAAATGCCTTGACAAAAGAGTCCTGTTACTATTAAATAATAGAAAGAAATAAAGTAGATATATGGAACCGGAGCGATGCTTCGGCATATTTTTTACCCATAAGGTTGACAATAATAACAATGCAAGTTGACAAAGGAGACCGTAAATGTTGTACAGTGTGAAGATGCGTTCGAGCCTGGGCGGGACCCATGGCAAGGGCGGGCGCCACATTTCTGGAGCGGAGCGGATTGTTTCTGAGGATCTGGTGGATGAGACGGTGATTTCCATGATGCGCCGTGCAAGGGAGCATGAGAGAGGATGCGCGGATTTCATTCAGGTGAAAGTGGAAGAGGTGCCGGATGCGGCGGTTTCGTACTGCCTGATGCTTCCGCTTTACCAGATCGACACGAGCGAGAAGTCCGAGGGACACAGGGCAGCGGAGGCTGAGCTCATCCGCGCGGGTGTTTCTCCTTTGGCGGCCAGGCGGGGCATCGCTTCTCTGGAAGCACTGGAAGACAGCATGAGGGGCGCAATCGTGATGGATGCGGAGACGGGCGAAAGGCTCGATGGCCGCGGAGAGCGCGGGGTCCGCTGCAGCAATATGGACAGCGCTGACACGGCTGAGTATGAAGCAAAGATGCGCGGCAAGGGTCTTGGCGGCGATCATCCGCGTGAAGCGCTTGTCCTGGCATCGAAGGTGGCTCACGGACCCGGCACGGTAGCCGAGCTTTGCTGGTCGGATGATCCGGACTATGTGACGGGCTACGTCGGCTCGCCGCTTCACGGCTATGGCCGCATTACGGTGATGAAGGACAAGGGCGACCCGGTCGGCGGGCGCGTTTTCTTCGTGAAGCACGGTACAGATGTTGCTCTTTATGAAGACTATATGCAGAATCAGACGGTATTGGTGAGGTTATCAAATGAAACTTGAAAATATGGGAAAGGCGCTGGATGAAATCCGCGAAGGCGGGCGCTTCCGCAAAGTGCAGGATCTCCGCATGGTGACGGCGTCGAAGGGCGTCCGCCGCGACGGTTCGGAGTGCATTGTCTTTAATTCGAATGATTACCTTGGCATGACGCATGAACAGGAGGTCCAGGAAGCGGCCAGGGATGCCGTACGCTGGGGCACGGGCTCGGGCGGCGCGCGTCTGACATCGGGTGCTGTCTTTGAACTCTCGGATCTAGAAAAGGAGCTCGCTTCCTTCAAGCATGCGGAAGATGCCGTCATTTTCAATACAGGCTACATGACAAACCTGGGCGTCCTCTATGCCCTCGGCGGCAAGGACGATATCATTTTCTCGGACGCACTGAACCATGCTTCCATTGTCGACGGATGCAGGATTTCCCGCGCCCGCACGGTCATTTATCCGCATTCGGATATGGCTGCTCTGGAAGAACTTCTGAAGAATACGCCTGTGAGCGGGCAGCGTTTCATCGTGACAGACGGGGTGTTCTCGATGGACGGGGACATCGCGCCGGTCCCGGACCTGATCCGCCTTAAGGAAAAATACAATGCCTGCCTCATCGTCGATGATGCGCACGGCGTCGGCGTGATCGGCGAGACGGGAAGAGGCTCTGCGGAGCATTTCTACGTCTCTGGCATAGATATCCAGGTGGGGACGCTGTCCAAGGCGCTCGGTGCTGAGGGCGGCTATGCAGCTGCTTCAAGGGAAATCTGCGATTACCTGAGGAACGTTTCAAGGCCGTTCATTTTCTCTACGTCCATCTCGGCCGTGACCGGGATGACGGCGCTGGCAGCTTTACGCCTTCTGGAGCGCGAGCCGGAGCGTTTCGTGGGACGCTTGATGGAGAATACCCGGTACATGAAGGAGAAGCTGGCAGAAGCGGGGATTCCCGTAGAACCAAGCGACACTCCGATCATTCCTATCATACTGGGCGAAGAGGAAAAGACGCTCGCATACGCCTCCCGCTGCATTGAGGAAGGCATCCTTCTCTCTGCTATCCGTCCGCCGACGGTGCCCGCCGGGACGAGCCGCATCCGCCTGACCGTGACCGCGGCTCACACGAAAGAAGAACTGGACCGCGCCGTTGCGGTCATGAAAGCGCATTTCCCCCTGCCCTAGCCATCGAAAGGAGCACCTTATGACCGTGACAGGAGAGAGACAATGGATCGTGGATATCTGTGAGACAGCGATGCTCGCCGTTCTCATAGCCGTCAGCGGAGTCTTCCGCATCCCGGGCCTTGTCCCGGGGACGGAGTTCCAGCTCTCAGCCCCGATTGCCGTCGCCATCTGTGGCGTCTTTGGATTTAAGAAATACCTGATTGCAGGGATCCTCGCATCCCTCTTAAGTATGACGATGGGGACCGCGACCATCCTGAACGTCGCCGTCGCCATGACATTCCGCGTCGTCGTCGGCCTTGTATGGCTGGCGCTTGGAGACAGCCGCGTATTCTACGTGATTTCCGGTCCCGTGGGAAGCGCCGCTGCCCGCGTCCTCGTGTACTTCCTCCTGGGGAAGGGGCTTGAAGTCATGCTCATCGCAGCCGCTCCTGGCATGATCTATACCGCCGCTACCGCATGGCTCTTCGGGAAAATCTTCATGCGCTGTCGCCTGGAAAGACGATAAATACAGTAATGCACAGTACTTCCATTTCTGTAAGGGAAAAAGCAAAAGGGATGGGTAATTTTCATGCCATCTTTACGCTTTGACAAAAAAGAATTTGCCGAAACGCCGGATAGACAGTAAAATGGGGAAAGAATTCCCCCCAAGGAGGCAAATTATGATTACACCAATGGACATCCATAATAAGCAGTTCACGAAAGCCACCGTCCGTGGTTACAGCGAAGAGGAAGTCAATGATTTCCTGAACCAGATCGTCGCTGACTACGAACGCATTTACCGTGAACACCGCGAAATGGAAGAAAAACTTGACCAGATGAAAGCAAAACTGGCCAATTATGAAAAGATCTCCGAAACAATGACTGCCACCCTGCAGCTCGCCAAAGACACCGCTGAAAACGTGAAGAAGAACGCGCGCAGAAACGCAGACATCCTCATCGCCAACGCCAAGGCCGACAGCGAAAAGCAGATCAAAGACGCGCAGGACTACCGCCGCACCCTCATTCACAACATGATGCAGACCGAAGGCAACATGAAATCCTACGTAGGCAAGATCAGAAAAGACCTCGAACTCGCCCTCGCAGCAATCGATGAACTCGACCGCATGAAAGCCCCCCTCGGCGACGGCGCAGCACAGGAATCCTTCGCAGAAGCTGAAACAGAAGCAGCGGAAGACGAAGAAAAATAAAATCAATCAAAAAAGACCGCAGAGATGTGGTCTTTTTTTGATGGTGAGGGCGGGGGAAGCTCTTGCCGTTGGATCCGCTCTTTTTTTTAGGTTCTTCACGCTTTTTTGTGGGATAAAAATAATAACATATAAAATTGGCATTGA
>OODB01001513.1_pt1 | contig 15929 bp, 15 predicted proteins | sample 1671721 | NCBI WGS metagenome assembly OODB01 (sample SAMN06348185, study PRJEB24527) | human gut metagenome | biome: human gut; feature: ankylosing spondylitis patient; material: feces | host: Homo sapiens | place: China | collected 2015-10
TTATCATAGAAAAATAAGAAATACAACAATTTCGCAGTTTTAAAGGACTCATGTTCTTTAGCTTAAAAGAAAAAGAGCACCAGACAAATAGATTGGTAAATATATACAAAAAATAGAATGATAAATATTACAATATATACAATTGACATGGAAAAACAGCACGATTATAATATGATATATACAACAACGAATACAAAACGAGATACAACAAATAACATATCAGCAAGGCGCCGATGATATGGAAAGTTTTCAAGCGAAAACGAGGAGGAAGAAAAATGAAAGCAATGTATATTAATGCACCAGGTGAAGTCGAGATTAAAGATATTGAGATGCCGGTGCGAAAAAAAGGTGAAGTATTATTAAAACTTCTTTATGGAGGAATTTGTGGAAGTGACCTTGGTTCTTACAGAGGAACCTTTGCTTATTTTGATTATCCGAGAATTCCGGGACATGAGTTTTCAGCAGAGGTCATTGAAGCAGATGAGAACAATGAATATGGAATTAAGCCGGGTATGATCGTAACCTGCAATCCGTATTTTAACTGTGGACACTGCTATTCCTGCAGACATGGAATCGTAAATGCCTGTATGGATAATCAGACAATGGGATGTCAGCGAGACGGAGCTTTCCGTGAATACATTACAATGCCAATTGAGCGTGTATATGATGGAAAAGGAATGAATCCGAAAACACTTGCAGCAATCGAACCATTCTGCATCAGTTATCATGGTGTCAGCCGTGCCAATGTAAAAGAAGGGGACAAAGTGCTTGTTGTTGGAGCAGGTACCATTGGAGTGCTTGCAGCAATTGCAGCAAAAGCAAAAGGAGCAACCGTTTACATCTCAGATGTGTCGGAAGGAAAACTTGAGATGGCAAAAGATTTTGGCGTAGACGGAACCATTTTAAATGATACACCTGAAAATTTTGCAAAGAAAGTGGAAGAACTGACCGATGGAAATGGATTTGATGTTACAATTGAAGCGGTCGGACTGCCATCCACCTTCCAGAATTGTATTGATGCCTGCTGTTTTGGCGGACGTATGGTACTGATTGGAGTTGGAAAGAAAAATCTTGATTTCAACTTTACATTGATCCAGAAGAAAGAGTTAAATGTTTTTGGTTCCAGAAACGCATTGAAAAAAGATTTCTTAGAACTGATCGACCTTGTAAATGAAGGAAAAGCACCATTGGATAAAATTATCACAAATGTTTATCCATTCCATGATGCAGCAAAAGCATTTGATGATTTTGCACACAATCCGGGGGATATGTTGAAAGTCGTATTTGATTTTTCAGAATTTCATAAATAGCAAAAAGAAAAATGGTTCCGCGCATAAGTTAAGTGCGTGGAAGAAGGAGGGTTTATGTCACATTCAGCATGGTTATTCTGCGCATTGATCATATCAATGGTAGTAATCTTATTTCTTATTTTGAAAGTAAAATTAAACGCAGCAATTTCGCTGGTTTTAGGCAGTATTCTGATGGGAGTATTGTCAGGAGTATCAACACTTGAAACGATTGACGGTATTAATGCAGGTTTCGGTAGCATGTTAAAGGGTATGGGATTGCCGATTGGATTTGGCATTATTTTAGGCGAACTGGTCAGTGCATCAGGTGGTGCCAAAGTAATCGCAGATCAGATTGTAAAAGCATTTCCAAAGGATAAAGCGATTTATGCAATTGGTCTTGCTGCTTTTGTTCTTGCAATTCCGGTATATTTTGATGTTACATTTGTAATATTGATTCCAATTGGAATTGCATTAATGAAAGAGATTAACAAATCAATCGCTCATGTTGTTGGTGCAATCACAATTGGTGCAGCAGCAGCGCATACAATGGTTCCACCTACACCAGCACCTCTTGCAGCAGGAGAGATTTTCGGGTTCGATACAGGACTTATGATTGCGTTTGGTGGTATCATTGGATTGATCGGTGTATTTTTAGTTATTAAAATTTATACGACAGTACTTGATAAATCAGCAAAATTCTGGAAACCAGAAAGTGATATTTCTGAAGAAGGAATTGTTTTAAAAGAGGAAAAATTTCCAGAAAATAAACCATCATTTTTTGTTTCCTTGATTCCAATTATTCTTCCAATTGTGATGATTATTATCAACACAGTAGCTAATAGTGTCATGGGAGAAGCAGAACCGGAGATTTTCAAATTTATTGGTGATAAAACAACAGCACTTTTAACAGGTGCGATTGCAGCCTATATCATTGCAGTAAAAAGCATGGGACGTGAGAAGGCAGAGAAGGCAGCAACAGATTCACTTTCTTCCGCAGGTATCGTATTCCTTATTACAGGAGCAGGTGGAGCATTCTCCAATATCATTACAATCACAGGAGTAAGCGGGGCAATTTCAGAAATTGTAAGTGGATTGACAACGAATGTATTTGTAGTAATCATTCTTGCATATCTTGTAGGTTTACTGATCAAACAGGTAACAGGTTCAGGAACAGTATCTGCAATCACAAGTATGACAATTATGTCAAGTGTCGCTCCGGCAGTTGCACTTCCACCAGTATTTATTGCAATGGCATGTTTGTCTGGTACATTATTTGGTGCGACAGTTAATGATAGTGGATTCTGGATTGTCACAAATATGAGTGGACTGAAATTTACGGGCGGCGTTAAGACTTATACCATTCCTGAAATGATCGAATCTGTGACGTATTTAGTTATTCTGTTAATTGCTACAGCAGGATATGTATTAATTTTTTAAAACGAATCAAAGGTTATAACATGAATTTTGCGATTGCTGAAAGGTAATCGCAAAACTCATATACAGAAAATATTATTTTAGAATTATATGAGAGGATAAAAGCATGAGAGAACGTCAGTTTGTAGCAGATATGGTAAAAGATACTTTTGTACCAAAAATGTTTCGTGTAAAACAGATATTTCCAAGACCAAAGATTGAACCAGAAGAAATACCGGGAATTATTGAGGAACTGTTAAGTGAAGAAAAATTTGCATCACGTATAAAACCAGGCATGAGAATTGCAATCACAGCCGGTTCGAGAGGAATTGCCAATGTTGCATTGACGACAAAATGTATTGCAGATTTTGTAAAGTCACGTGGAGGACAGCCGTTTATTGTTCCGGCTATGGGAAGCCATGGAGGAGCAACCGCAGAGGGACAGCGTGAAATTCTCGAAGGCTATGGCATTACAGAGGATTATGTTGGATGCCCGATCATATCCTCTATGGAAGTTAAGAAAATAGGCGTGACGGAAGATGGAAGGGATACTTTTATTGATAAAAATGCAGCGGAAGCGGATGGAATTATCCTTGGATGCCGTATTAAACCGCACACAGCTTTTCGAGGACCATATGAAAGCGGCATGATGAAAATGATGGCAATTGGTCTTGGAAAACAGCATGGAGCGGAGGTCTGCCATGAACAGGGATTTAAAAACATGGCAAAGAATGTGCCAATGTTTGGAAAAAGCATTATTAAGAATGCACCAATTTTATTTGCAGTTCCAACCATTGAAAATGCATTTGATGAAACATGCAAAATTACAGCTGTGGCTGCTGAAGATATAGAAGCGTTAGAGCCAGGACTGTTAAAGGAAGCATTTACATATATGCCGCGGATTCTTGTTGATTCCTGCGATGTTCTCGTGGTTGACCAGATCGGAAAGAATTTCAGCGGTGATGGAATGGATCCAAATATTACAGGAACTTTCTGTACGCCATATGCAACAGGAGGAATTGATGCACAGAGAGTAGCAGTATTGGATCTGAGCCCGGAAACTCATGGAAATGGAATCGGTCTTGGATACTCAAGTGCAACTACCAAAAGAGTTTTTGACCAGCTAGACCTGCCATCCATGTATCCGAATGCGATTACATGTACGGTTCTTGGTGGTGTCCGTATTCCGATTGTTATGGAAAGTGATAAAGAAGCAATTCAGGTCTGCATCAGAACCTGTAACGAAATTGACAAATCGAATCCAAGAGTTGTTCGAATCCCGAACAGCCTTCATATAGAACATATTATGTTATCAGAATCTTATTATGAAGAAGCAAAGGCAAATCCAAATCTGATCATAGAGTCTGAGCCGGAATATTTGCCTTTTGATGAAGATGGAAATTTATGGTAACAACGTTAGAATGGAAAGGAAAACAGATCATGGAAAAATTAAATTATGAAGTACTAGAAAAAACAGGCTACGATGGATATATTTTAAAAAATGCACCAGAGAAAGTCATGCAGTTTGGCGAGGGAAACTTTTTGCGTGCCTTTGTGGATTACTGGTTTGACCTTGCAAATGAGAAGGCAGGATGGAATGGAAAATGCTGTCTGATCCAGCCAATCGCGCAGGGCTTAAGCAATATGATCGATGAACAGGAAGGACTGTACACTCTTTATCTGCGTGGCAGTGAGAACGGACAGAAAGTGGATGCAAAACGTGTGATCTCCAGCGTGAGCCGCTGTCTGAATCCATATGAGAAAGCCGGATATGAAGCAATGATGGAGGTTGCAGCAAGCGATGACCTTGAGATCATTGTTTCCAATACAACAGAAGCAGGCATCCAGTATGATCCGTCCTGCAAAAAAGATGACTGCCCACCATCCAGTTTCCCGGCAAAACTGACACAGGTGTTATATCACCGCTATCAGGCAGGAAAAAAGGGTATCATCATGCTTGCCTGTGAACTGATCGATAATAACGGAAAAGAATTATTAAAATGCGTGAACCAGTACATTGACCAGTGGGAGTTAGAGGATGGCTTCCGTAAATATGTTAATGAGGAATGTACCTTCTGCGGTTCTCTGGTTGACCGTATCGTGCCGGGGCGCATCCGTGATGGAAAAGAAGTTGCAGAGTTAGAACAGAAGCACGGCTACTCTGATGCACTTCTTGATGTTGGAGAAGTATTTGGTGTATGGGTAATCGAGGGGGATGAAAAACTGAATGACATCCTTCCGTTTAAAAAGGCAGGACTTTTGGAGAAAGTATTTGTCGTACCAGATATGAGTCCTTATAAAAAGAGAAAAGTGCGCATCTTAAATGGGGCACATACAGGTTTCGTGCTTGGTGCTTATCTTGCAGGCGAAAATATCGTCCGTGACTGTATGCATGATGAAGTGATCAAAGGTTTCATGAACAAAATGCTTTATGAGGAAGTCATCCCGACACTGCCTCTTGACAAAAACGATCTTCTGAACTTTGCAGCAGCAGTTTCAGACCGTTTCAATAATCCGTTTGTAAACCATGAACTGATGAGCATTTCCTTAAACTCAACTTCCAAATGGAAAGCGCGCAACATGCCGTCCTTCCTTGAATATGTGAAAGAAAAAGGAGAGCTTCCGGTCTGCCTTACCATGTCACTGGCAGCATATATTGCATTCTACAGCAATGATGTCCAGAAACTGACAGATGCAGGTCTGGTATGCAGACGTCCGGCAGGAAACGAATATACGGTAAGTGATGACCGCTGGGTACTGGAATTTTATTACGCACATAAGGACGATTCTCCTGAGGATCTGGTACACGCAGTTCTCACAAATGAAAAAATGTGGGATCAGGATCTGACACAGATTCAGGATCTGGAGACAACTGTAGTAAATGACCTTAACAAGATTCGCAGGGAAGGAGCAAAGGCTGCCTATGCAGGCTGCCTGTAAAAATACCTATGAACACGATACAGATTGCACCTGAAGACAATGTTGCGGTTGCACTGTGCCCGATAAAAAAAGGTGAAACTATCGATGTAGGGGAGCATACGCTTTCTGTAAGGGAGGATATCCCACAGGGACACAAGATCGCATTAAAAACGATAAAAAAAGATGAAAACATTATCAAATACGGCTTTGCCATCGGACATGCACTGGCAGATATTTCAGTCGGAAGCTGGGTTCACACACACAATATGGCAACAAACCTTGCAGGAGAGATTGAATACAGTTATCATCCTGCCATTAAGAAAATAGATACAGTACAGCCGGAATATTTTCAGGGATTTCGCAGAAAGGATGGACGTGCAGCCATCCGAAACGAGATCTGGATCATCCCGACAGTAGGCTGTGTCAATGATGTGGCAAAGCGGATGGTTGCATTAAATCAGGATCTTGTCACAGGAACGATTGATGGGCTGTATACGTTTGACCATCCATTTGGCTGCAGTCAGACAGGACATGACCATGTACAGACGAGAAAGCTTCTGGCTGCATTGGTGCGTCATCCAAACGCAGCGGCAGTGCTTGTACTTGGATTAGGCTGTGAAAACCTGACACATGAGCAGTTTCTGGAAGAACTCGGCGATTATGATCCGGACAGAGTGAAATTTCTGACCTGTCAGGAAGTGGAAGACGAATTTGAGGCAGGAAGAAAGCTGTTAGAAGAATGTGCAGCATACGCAGGACAGTTTCACAGAGAACCGATACCGATCAGTGAACTGGTCGTTGGAATGAAATGCGGTGGCTCCGATGGATTGTCAGGAATCACTGCCAATCCAACCGTCGGACGTTTCAGTGATATGCTGATCGCAAGAGGTGGTTCAACAGTCTTGACCGAGGTGCCGGAGATGTTTGGTGCAGAGGGATTTCTGATGAACCGCTGCATTAATGAGGCAGTTTTTGAAAAAGCAGTCCATATGATCAACGGCTTTAAAAACTATTTTATCAGCCACAACGAAGTGGTCTATGACAATCCAAGTCCAGGAAACAGGCAGGGAGGCATCACAACTTTAGAGGACAAATCCTGCGGCTGTGTCCAGAAAGGTGGAACAGCACCGATCATGGATGTAATTGGATATGGAGATGCAGTTGTGACAAAAGGGCTGAATATGCTTTATGGACCGGGAAATGATTTGGTATCAGCAACTGCGATGACCGCAGCCGGAGCACATATGATCTTATTTACGACAGGACGTGGAACCCCGTTTGGAGCACCAGCACCGACATTAAAGCTTTCCACAAACAGTCAGCTTGCCGGAAATAAAAAGAACTGGATTGATTTTGATGCGGGATCGATCGTAAATGGTGAGTCAATTGATGATGCGGCAGCACGCTTATTAAAGCTTGTAATAGAAGTGGCAGAAGGAAAAGAGACACAGACAGAAAAACGTGGCTATAGAAGTATTTCTATATTCAAGGACGGCGTAGTATTATAAAGAAAATATCATGACAAAAAAGGGACTGTAAACAACTCCTTTGACAGAAAAATCGCTCATTGACCGTGAGGTCTGAGCGATTTTTCTGTCTTGAAATTATATTGCAAAATCAATGATAAGTGTACAGATGTTTTTTCGTTTTATTTCGCAGCAATATTTTTTGCAGCAATCACATCAACGCCGGTTCCAGCAACATCAGAAAGCACGACATCCCCAATTTTCACAGGAGCGGTGATAACAACATCACGCAGTGCATTGGCGCAGTCAAAAATCTTGGATTTTGGAATGTCACTGGCTGTTTTGACATTGACCATCGGTGATACACCGCCCTGCACACGGACGGTGGAAGTCACGATACGTGTTGGGTTTGTGACTTCTTTTCGGGCATAGGCATCACCTCTTGGACAGGTGTTTCCGGTGACGGATACGATATCGGTATCGTTCATTGTAACAGTAATGGAACATCCGAGTGGACATCCAATACAGGTAAGTTCACGAGTTGTTTCGCTCATAATTACGCCTCCTCAATTTTGATTGTAATTTTACTTAAATCAGGATGTTCGTTCAGTTTTTTCTTGTCTAAAATGACCTGTTCCATTTCGCCCGGAGCCATGACCGGACGTTTGCGTTTTGAAATGAGCTGGTCGTCAAAATAGGTGGCAATGGCGCAGTTTTTATAAACAGCACCAACACGGAAACGAACGGTTAAGGTGTCATCCATTTCTGTCGGGCGGATGTATTTTGGAACAGTGTAACGGACACCATCGACCGGAAGTATCTCAACAATTTTTGCATCTTTTTCTTCACCATTTTTAATATAATTTGCTGCATTTTTTCCGGCGGCAAATGCTTCCTGGGAAACATAATCTACCAGATCATGAACGTGAAGCACATTACCGCAGGCAAAGATTCCCTCGATGTTTGTCTCTAAACTGTCATTTACAATTGGACCAGAAGTTACCGGGTTTAAGGCAACACCGGCACTTTTACTAAGTTCGTTTTCCGGAATCAGGCCACAGGAGAGCAGCAGTGTATCACAGGTATAGCGTTCTTCTGTGCCTGGGATTGGTTTGCGGTCAGGACCAACTTCAGCGATTGTAACTGCCTCGACACGGTTTTTGCCTTCAATATCTACGACTGTGTGGCTTAATTTTAAAGGAATGTTAAAATCATTTAAACACTGTACAATATTACGTTTTAATCCGCCGGAATAAGGCATTAACTCTGCAACGACTTTTACTTTTGCACCCTCTAACGTCATGCGGCGTGCCATAATAAGACCGATGTCGCCGGAGCCTAAGATCACAACTTCTTTTCCCGGCATATAGCCTTCCATATTGACAAGGCGCTGCGCAGTTCCGGCGGAATAAATGCCGGCAGGACGGTAGCCCGGAATGTTTAGGGCACCTCTGGAACGCTCGCGGCAGCCCATAGCGAGAATGACGGCTTTCGCCTGAACTTCAAACATGCCATCTTCACGGTTCATGGCGGTTACTTTTTTATCAGCAGAAATGTCCATGACCATAGTATTTAATTTGTATTCGATTCCACGATCTAAGACCATATCGATAAAACGGGAAGCGTATTCCGGTCCGGTCAATTCTTCTTTGAACGTGTGGAGACCAAATCCGTTGTGGATACATTGATTTAAAATCCCACCAAGTTCCTTATCGCGTTCAATGATTAATATGCTGTCGATCCCATGATCTTTTGCGCTTGCAGCAGCGGCAAGTCCGGCAGGACCACCTCCAACGATAACTAAATCATATGTATTCATGGCTAAACCTCCTTATTATATCCAACAACAATATTGGAACCAACGCCGTTTTTGGTAATGTCAAACATGCTCATCGGAACTTCACGCTCTAAAATTTCCATGGTACGAGGAGAACAGAAACCTGCCTGACAGCGTCCCATGCCGGCTCTGGTACGGCGTTTTACTCCATCTAAGGAGCGGGCACCGAGTGGGCGGTGGATCGCATCCATAATTTCGCCCTCTGTGATCATTTCACAGCGGCAGATGATGTTACCATATTCCGGATGTTCCTTGATGAGTTTATTTTGTTCTTCCAAAGATAGTGTATCCGGACGGAGAATTCCTTTTCGTGTTCCAATAAAATCAGGATTTTTTTCCAATGGAAGAAGCTCTTTTACAATATCTGTAACCATCTCTGCAATCGCAGGGGCGGAGGAAAGACCAGGGGATTCGATTCCGGCAGCATTGATAAATCCTTTTGCGTCTTTCGCTTCTCCAATCACAAAATCATCGCTATCCTCATGGGCACGCAGTCCGGCAAATGAGGTGATGACCTGGCGCATTGGGATATTTTTCACGCTTCGTGTGGCAGTGGCAGCGAGTGAATCAAGTCCGGCAGCTGTGGTGTTGACTGCCTCTTTGTCATCAACGTCAACAGCAGTTGGACCGACTAACAGATTTCCATGTACGGTCGGTGTGACGAGAACACCTTTTCCCATTTTGGAAGGAAGCTGGAAAATCGTATGGGAAACATGGGTTCCGGCATCTTTGTCCAACAGGCAGTACTCGCCTTTTCGTGCGGTGATATGAAGTTTGTTTTCACTTACCATATTATTGAAAACATCGGCGTAAACACCAGCGGCGTTAATTACAACTTTGGCTTCAAAAGTTTCTTTGTTTTTCGTATCTGTGTGGAGCGTGGAAATACGGTAACTATCTCCGTTTTTTTCAATTGTATCCACCTGTGTATTCAGGAAAAATTTCACTCCGTTCGTGCAGGCATTCTCTGCAAATGCCATCGTCATATGGAATGGGCAGACAATTCCGCCGGTAGGAGCGAAGAGTGCACAGGTGACATCATCGCTTAAATTCGGTTCCATTGCGATCAATTCTTCACGTTCTATGATGCGGAGATCCGGCACGCCGTTGGCAGTTCCTTTTTCCAAAAGTTTTTCCAGACCGCTTCGATCCTGATCTTTGGTACAAACTACGAGAGAACCATTTCGTTTAAAAGGAATGTCGAGATCCCTTGCAAGTTCATCCATTAAAAAGTTCCCTCTGACATTTAATTTCGCCTTGAGCGTACCTGGTGTTGCGTCAAAACCACCGTGGATAATAGCACTGTTTGCTTTGGAAGTACCGTTGCACACGTCTTCCTCGCGCTCAATGACACAGGCATTTACCTGATATTTGGAAAGTTCTCTTGCAATTGCACTGCCGACAACCCCGGCACCAATAATTGCTACATCATACATATCAAATCCTCCTTGTTTGCGAAGCAAATCCGAGCCCCTCTGGGCGAGGAGAGGATTTAGCCTCCTTGTTTGCGAAGCAAATCCAATTTCACAAAGTGAAATTTGCTCCTCCTGGGCGAGGAGAGGATTTAGCCTCCTTGATACAAAAAAAGAGCAAAGAAACAAGGCGATTCCTATCGCCTTATTACCTTGCTCATGTCTCTCGGTAAGTTATTAACTTAACTATAGTATAGCATGAAATCATAAAAGTGCAAGAAGAAAATCAAAATTACAGTAACCCATTTCCCATTGCATGAAAAAAATGGATATATTCCTGTTTTTGACAGTTTCAAAAAATAAAATCGCTGCAACGCCAGAAAATATAGGCGTTGTAGCGATTTTGACTGTTGTTTTAAACTATAGTATTTTATTCCCTTCCTTTACTTTTTTTCTGGATGGTTTTCATCTGGCTTTTGGTGATAAATTTGAAATCTGTATCAAAACCACAGATCTTATGTAAGGAATCTGTCAGTCTATCGCGTGTATAAAGTGGGATAAATCCCTGATCCTGTATATTTGCGAAATTCATGGACTTCAACTTATCCAGGATCATCTCGCAGGTAAAATCCTGTCCCAGATCTTTTTCAAGATACCGGTATATCACCAGGGAAAGAAAACAGATGAGAAAATGTGCTCTTATGCGTGCGTCAGCATGGACAAATACAGGTCTTGCTTCAAAATCCGTTTTCATGATGCGGAAACATTCTTCAATTTCCCAACGCCCTTCACTGACTTTTAGGATGTCTTTTACATCATCATCCAACAGATCAGTAGTAACTGCATACATTCCATCATAAAGTGCTTCATCTTCGATTTTGTCTGTGTCCAGATAATGGCGGATGTCTGCGGCTTCACCGTCTTCCGTTACGGCTGTCTTTCCTATGAAACGTGCCGGATCGTTTGGATTTCTCCGTTCTTTTTTTATGTTTCCTGACTGCAGCATTTTTTTGGCACGTTCAACCTGAAGATCACGTATTGTTTTTTGATATCTTGCAAATTTAGGCGAATAGGTTACGATCAGACGCTGGTGCAGCGTGTGGGGTGTATAAGGCTCATCCTTATAATACAATCCGTTATCGTCTTCCGGGATTTCTGAAAGTTCAACAGGCATATCATCTGATACGCGTTTGAAGCCGGTCTTGTCCAGAGCCCATTTTTTATCATCTTTATTCAGCTTTTTAATGGACTGGGTGACAATAAAAGCACGTTCACCGGCATGGTTTATCTTTTTGATGGCTTCGGAACCAAGTCCGGCATCACTGCAGTAAATAAATTTTGTACAGCCAAAGTCCTGGAGGACTTTTCCTTCCAGCGGTTTCAGGGAAGTCTGTTCATTTGCGTTTCCGGGGAAAAGTGAAAAAGCAAGAGGTATCCCATCACCGTCCATAAACATCCCCATCTGGATGATCGGGTTAGGACGGTGTTCTTTGCCTTTGCCGTATTTTCTGTCCCCATCTTCCTGCTCAATCTCAAAGAAATAGTTTGTACAGTCATAATACAGGATAGTATCGTTTCGCTTTCCGAGAAGATGACTGTTTTTATAAACTTCCGACTGGATAAAATCACATTCATTTCCAAGAACGTCGAGTGCCCGGTAGATGTCATGCAGCTGGTAGGATGGTTTTTCCAGAAATTCAGAAGCTGTTTTATAGGAAGACCGTTTACTGGCAGGTTCTAAGATCCTGACATAGATGAGATCAGATAGGATCGCGTTGATATCATACTTAAATTTATATTTATCGCGGAGTTTCCGGCAGATATTATCAAGCTTGAGGCGGTAATAAAAAGTCTGTGGGAAAAGATAACCGCCACGGTAGAGAACCTGCTGGCCATAATCTAACTTATGATCAGAATGGAAGGTTATCTGGACAGCTTTTGTCTGCTGATCTTTTTTATATTTTTCGGTTTCAAGCTTAACTTCATTTTTTGCCCATGCAAGAACGTCGTCCCTGGTTGGTCCATGTTCGACAATGAGCTGGTTCAAAGTGCCGAGTTTACGGACAATGACAGAGGATGTTTTGCCATTGGCTTTGGTATAAGATTTTGCAATATAAAAGGATTCTGCATTTTTGGATTTTGTTATATGTAGATTCATAAGCACCACTCCAATGCTTATTATAACGCACAATAACATAAAATAACAGCATATAAAACATAAAAATTGACATAAAAAATGCAGGTTTTATAAGACCTGCAAGTACTTTTCTTGATATTCAACTGTCAAACTCCCGTGCAAGAAGAAAATCAAAATTACAGTAACCCATTTCCCATTGCATGAAAAAAATGGATATATTATAATCGGAAATAGAACCACAACAAAGAAAACAGAGGGATTTCAGACTTCAATAGGGGAGCAAACAATGGCAAAGTCAGAGAAGCAGAAATTAAAACTTCTATATATTATACAATGTCTGATGGAAAAAACGGATGAAGAGCATGCGGTGACAACGCAGGAGATCATTGATTATCTGGCATTACAGGGCATTGCAGCGGAACGTAAAAGTATTTATACGGATATTGATCTTCTGACAGATTTCGGCATGGATATTATAAAAAAAACGGGGCGGTCAGGTGGGTATACACTTGCCAGCCGTCAGTTTGAACTCGCAGAATTAAAACTGTTAGTAGATGCGGTGCAGTCCTCGAAATTTATCACAACGAAAAAGTCGAGAGAACTGATCGGAAAACTGGAAACGCTGTGCAGTAAGTATGAAGCCACGCAATTGCACAGACAGGTAGTGGTGACAAACCGGAATAAGGCAGTCAATGAAAACATTTACTACAATGTGGATATCATTTACAATGCAATTGCCGAAAATGTGAAAATACAGTTCCAGTATTTTGAGTGGAATGTCAGCAAGGAAATGAAACTCCGCCGGGATGGAAAAATATATGAGGTAAGTCCGTGGCTCTTAACGTGGGATGACGAAAATTATTATCTGATCGCGTATGATGATGAAGCAGAAATGATCAAGCATTATCGCGTGGATAAAATGCTTAAAATAAAACTTTCCGTAGATAAACGGGAGGGAAAGGAACAGTTTGAGGATTTTGACATTGCCGCTTATTCGAAAAAAACATTTGGTATGTTTGCGGGAAAAGAAGAAACCGTGACACTCCGCTGTGACAGAACACTGACTGGGGTGATGATCGACCGGTTTGGTAAAGATGTGGCAATGCGAAAAATGGATGAAAACACGGTTTTAGCAAGGGTAAATGTTGCAGTGAGCCGCCAGTTTTTCGGCTGGGTGACCGGTTTGGGAAATGCCTTGAAAATTGAAGCACCGGAGCGTGTGGTTGACCAGTACCGGGAATATCTTGGGGAAATTCTGGCATGTTATTCGAAATAACAGACAGAAATAATGAAGGAAGTAAGTGCAGTATGAAACAAAAAACGTATCAGATTGTGTTAGATGGCATTGTGATCACCGTGGCAAAGAAACGCATCAAAAACATGTATCTGCGCATCAAAAAAGAGGACGGCATGGTTTTAATCTCTGCACCGTATCAGATGAGTGATCTTCGTATCCGCAGATTTGCAGAGGAACGTCTGCCGTGGATCAGGGAATATCAGAAAAAATATAAGGAACTAAAACAGCAGAATGATTTAAAACCGGCTTTGAGTGAGGCAGAGATCAGACGCAGAAAAGTACTTTTGAAGGCAGCGGTAGAAAAGCTGATCCAAAAGTATGAACCATTGATGCAGGTGCAGGTATCCGGTGTTACAATCCGTCAGATGAAAACGCGCTGGGGCTCCTGCAATGTAAAAACACATCATATCAACATCAATCTGGCTCTTTATGAGAAAGGACCGGAGTGTCTGGAGTATGTGGTTGTCCACGAGATGTGTCACATTTTAGAGGCAAGTCACAATAAAATATTCTGGGGTTATGTCTCACAGTATTTCCCGGACTGGAAAAATGTGCGTGCACGTCTCAACGAGGAAGGCGTCTGACAGTCTCGTGTCAATCATACAAACTGATTGGTGGCTGCGTTGTATTCGTAATCGATAGATTTTAGCTTTTCTTCCAGCTCACTGCGGTCTACGTTAAAATTTTCACAGAAAAGATCAAGAGTGGTAAAATAGTCGCGCAGCTGTGTGTTGACAAAACTTAAAAGCATCACCGGATCGTTTGGTATATTCTGGCACATAATAAATCTCCTTTGAATCATATTGCTTTTTGAACAATAATAAGATAGCATAGGAAAGACAAAAGGGCAATTGCCTTTAGGAATCAGATCGTGGATCGGAAAGGAATAAAAATAATGGCAAATTGTGACAGCTGTGTATACAATGTTTATGATGATGATGATGAATGTTACTACTGTGAGGTAGATATGGATGAGGATGACGCTGCACGTCTGATGCAGGGACATTACAAAGAATGCCCATACTATCAGAATGATGATGAGTACGCAGTGGTGCGGCATCAGATGTAAACCGGAGTTTAATTGGCGTAGTGTTGCAGATTCTGCGGTGCTTTCTTAGGGCTTGAAGAGCAGATATAAGCGTTCTCTCGCAAGTCAGAATTTTATATGTAATGAAAAAGAAAAACGGTATAAACGAAATATTATGTTTCTGTTCGCTGGGCATTCCGATAGGCTTCTGAGCAACAATCTTGAGAAGCAGTGCTTCCCAAGATTGTTAGAATCCTATCTCCATAGCTCACAAAGAAAATAATATTTGTTCATACCGTTTTTCTTTCATTTACGCTACGAATGACTTGTGAGAGGACGCTTATACATGCCCAATTAACGCTATGAATCGGGGCACAAGTTTCCCAAGATTGTTAGAATTCCCTCTACATTGCACCATAAAATCTGCCAATTTACATATAGGAATATGCCTCTCGATGTTTGTTTATCATCAGTGTTTACTTTATCGGGAATTTTTTCATTTATAACCATGTATTTTCATGATATTTCATCACTTACCCCAATTTTTATTTTGCAAATATTTTATAAGTCTGCAAATCAAGTGATAGATTTCCCTAACAATAGAAAAAATAAAAAACATCACTATGAATCCAACAACACCAAACACAATATCTGCAAACTCCATTGCACCTGTATTGGTTACTTTCTGACCGATTTCAATTGCAAATGTAATGACTAAAATTAAAGTAAATACATATATCCAGGCAATGACCATCACATGATTGTGCTTCGCCAGCCACTTAAACACAGGATAAACAATAAATACAAATGCCATTCCAAGCAAACCTATCACAATAAAATGCAACTCTTTATCTGAAAAATTATATTCGTAACTATCATTGAACCGCATCAGATAACTGTGGATTTCTGCTATCCACCCAACGATCATATACAAAAATTCCTTCATTAAGACTCCCTCCCTGCATTAATCTCAAAATAACTGTTTGTGTCATATCATAGCACTTAATATAAAACATGTAAACCGGAGTTTAACGGACGTAGTGCCGCAGATTCTGTGGTGCTTTTATAGGTTGTGAGGGGCAGATATAAGCGTCCTCTCGCAAGTCGTGATTTTATAGGTTTATGAAAAGAA
>OODB01001520.1_pt1 | contig 15852 bp, 13 predicted proteins | sample 1671721 | NCBI WGS metagenome assembly OODB01 (sample SAMN06348185, study PRJEB24527) | human gut metagenome | biome: human gut; feature: ankylosing spondylitis patient; material: feces | host: Homo sapiens | place: China | collected 2015-10
TCTTGCATCTTGGCCTCTTATTAGGCCGTGCCAGTCTTACAAGGGGAGAGCTGGTGCCCACATGCGAACCACAGTGGCCTTCACAAGACCATATACATTATATGGTGACGAAAGGAGAAGGGGCAAGCCCCCTCTCCTTGAGCTTTGCTTACTTCATATTAAGTTTGGCTTCGATAGCGTGGATCCTTTCCATCAGAGAGTCAATCTTTGACGTAGCGGCTTCCAGCTTTGAGTTGGAAGAAGCCAATTTTGCTGACAGATCCCGGTTTTCAGCTGTGAGGGTGCTTACCTGCTGAGTAAGTTCCGTTTTGTTCACCCGCACGCTGTCGCCGCCAAAGCGATAATGCACGCCGAGATTCCCCATCACATCACTGCCAGAGGCGATTGATCCTCCCAGGCTGACCATAAAGTTCTCCGTCGGGCGGACGAAGATACCAAGAGCAGCCGCTCCGCTGCTGTGATATTGGCCAAGACCGAGAGAGGCGGATACCCGATGATTTTCATCGAAGTCCAGCGGATGCAGTGCGGCAAGAGCAGCCGCATGCGCGCCGGCACGATGGATCTTGCGGTTAAGTTCCGCGCTGCGGTTATACAGTTTGGAAATGTCATCAGAATTCTGCTGAACCGCCTGATTTGTCTGATACAACTGGCTGCCATTCACAGCATCAGTAGAGCTTGCGGAAATGCTGCCAGCAGCAACGCCGGTGATCTTTTTGCCGTTGGCATCGATACCGTCCGGTCCAAGGTAGGTATTGGAATAGTCAATACCAGACTGAGCATAGGGAGACAGACCAACAGAGTAAATTGTGGCACCGGAATTTGTTGCGGTGTTTTCTCTGCTTGTCTGGATCTGTACGTATGTAGGCTGAGCGGTTTCAACCTTACTGCGAGAATCCTTAAGCTGTCGGACGTTGACGGCATCGGTGTCATTTGAGCCCGCATAGACGTTCGTGATCGTTTGCCCACCGTTATCAAGGCCAGTGGCTTTAAGAGAAACGGTCGTGCTGTCTTTGGTGATCACAACGCCAGCTTGCGAGATTCTTGTCTGTTCAGTGCCTGCGGCGTTAGTGAACTCGGCGCTTTCCATGCCGGTGAGGTTCTTATTCAACCCAACCTGGTAGTTGTGGGAGCCTGAGGGAGTCTCCGCGACGGTGAGGTTGCTATCAGTCGTAGCAACAGTCGTAGTCGCGGCAGCTGTAGCCTTCTTGAGCTGTGCCACATTGACAGCATCGGTGTCGTTCAGGCCTGCTGCCACGCCTGTAATCTGCCGCGTTACCCCATTACCAACATCACCGACTGAGACAGCTGCCGCTGTTGATTTCCAAGCAACTGAAGTTTCTGTAGATGCCGTGCCGGTCGAAAGGTCGTAGCCAGCAACACCAGCTTCAGTGTTGGCGACACTGTAGGAGCCTAAAGCAACACCGTTACTAACGGATGCTTCAGCTTTGTACCCAAGCGCTGTAGAGGTTTGGGCACTGGCTTTAGCAGATGCCCCTAATGCAGTAGACCACCCTCCCGTGGCAGAAGCCTGTTTGCCAATAGCAATATCGGCAGTCTTCTCTGTTGAAGCGTTAGAACCCACGGCAACAGTCCAATGTCCCTTGGCGGTGGACTCCGTCCCTACAGCAACTGCGTTTTCACCAGAAACAGTGAGCTTATTGCCTATGGCAACTCCCCATTGCCCGCCGCTGGTACCAGTGTCGTCAGGACCGATAACGGTATTTGCGTGCCCCAAGGAAACTCCCAGAGAATCAACTACGGACGAAGTACCTACAGCGATACTTCCACCATTAGCGGTATTGTTCAATCCAACAGCTACGTTTTGGTCTGAACCTCTATCTCCCCGCTTTGTATAAGTCCATTGCGTTCCGTTTTGAACGGCTGTATAGCCAACAAGATTACCAACGCCGATAACGGTGTTTTGATCGCCCACGACCTTGGTCAGCTTATTATCATAATTTGCGTAATCTGTGCCAAAGACAGCGTTGTGTGTGCCGTCAACCTCTAAGCGTTGGCCAACGACGATGCTGTTATTGACACCGTTTTTTATTCCGGTCAGAGAGTTCATATTGCCGATAACGGTACTGTTGTTACCGGAATTTTTTGAGGCGATGCCCAGAACAATACTATCAGTGCCAGTGGCGCCATCATTATCATAGTTAGAATCTGCTTCAGTGTTTGAGCTCTTTACAGAGTAGTAATGGGCACCAGCAGATGTAGAGAGAGTATCCAACGCAGAAGTGACGGCAAACAATTGGCTACCATTGATGGCGTCAGTTGAAGCGGCACTAATACGCCCCGCGGCAACGTTTGTAATTGTGCGTTCTTTGCCTTCTGAACCAACGCTAACTGTGCTAGTCGGAGAAGTGCCAGCGAAATCGTACGAAGTGCCTCTGATGGTTATATTGGTGGTTGCCTCCACTTGTTCTGCAGTAGAGCCGCTACCAAGTGCGACATCACCCTCCTGGAAGATATCGGCATCTTGGCCAATAACAACGACATTGCTCTTTGTGACTTCTTTGTTCTCGGTTGATGAAGATCCTATGATGACTGATTTGCTTACTCCTGTGAGTTTATGATTGTCACCAGCAACGATATTGCTTTCACCGTCTGTAACAGTGTTGGAAGAGCCAATAACAGTCACATGCTTAACGTTGGTCGCCGTGTTCTTGTAGCCATTCAGCGCATTGTATTGGCTCACGGAACTGGACGAGCCTTTGAGCGTATTGTTAACGCCGATCAGCTGCGAGGCTTGGGTGTAATCGGCAGTGTTGCCTCCGCCGATAGCAAGAGTCGCGCCGCCGCCGTTTGATTCTTTTACAGCGGAACGCAGCGCATCAGCCAAGTCCTTAGCTGAACCCCCTCCAGATGAGGGGGCGGCTATAGAAGTTAGAGAGTTTGTAATTTCGTTTCCGGCGCCAAAGATAAGAGAACCATTGGAGTTAGAAGTTCTGTTGGCTACACCTACTATGCTATTAGCGACGCCGGAATAGAGAGAAGATGCAGTGGCTGACTCGATGCTGTTTAAAGAGCCAGTGATTGTTGCGCCAAAATTCTTGGTGGCGGCAGAAGTGTTCCCCCCGCTGTAGTCAGAAGATGCTATGGAATAAGCTCCAGTGACTGTAGAGAACAACCCGTTTGAATAACTGTTTGCCCCTAATGTTGTAGAGAAGAGGAGCATGTTATTGTCTTTCGTGCTGCTGCTATCAACATCTACGTCTCCTAGCTTCCCTTTGTAGTTATGGGTGCCGAGCATAACACTGCCAGAACGGGCATACGTATTCTGCCCGATGGCAATGCCCGTTACCATTTTTGTAGGATCTTTTGGGAGCCCGTACGGTACACCAAAAATTTTATCGTACCCCGCCTGATTGAAGTCAAAAGACCTCTCCAATCCTCCTACCATATTTTCCACAAACGAATTTGAGCCGATCGCAATACCGCCGCCCTGATCGATATAGTTGTTCGTGTGGGCGCCACCGCCAATTACAATGTCACCGGTGGAAGGCTGCCCGACTCCGCCAGAGTAAGAAATAGTGGCTCCCTTACCAATAGCAACGTTTTCAGCCTTAGGCGCGCCGCTTCCAGTGCCATAAGCGACACCGCTACCGCTCCCCTTTGCGGTATCAACTGCCCAAGCCGGAGTTATGGCAAAAGATGAAGCAACAGCGATAGCTATGGCGGTATTCTTGAAATGAGAAGATCCTATATATTTCTTCTGAGTACTCATGTATCTCTCCTAAGAGTAAAGAAATGTATGGATATAAGATAAATCATTTACCCCCCCCCCTCAGTTCCAGGGCTTACCCTTAATCAACAAGAGCCATAAAGATTTATTACCACAAACTAAGCCACAAACAGGTAATGATATCCGCTTAGCCCCTTTAAAAATAGGGGTATCCGAGTCCCACCACCGACCAATTCCAGGAAGGGAGGTAACGGAAGTTACCTCCCTTTTCCTTTGTCTGCGTGATGAAGGCACAAAAAATCCGCGGTCGCTGATGAGCGATACCGCGGATATTTTTTTGCGGGAAAGCGGCCGCTCGGAATCAGAGCGTCACTTCCGTCTCTTCTTCCTTCGGTTCTGCGGCGGCAGCGGCCCGCTCGGCCGCGCGTTCAGACGCCCGTTCGGACGCCTTCAGCATATCGAGGTCGCCTTCGTGCAGCAGCGCGATCAGGGCCTTCGCTTTCGCGGCGGCTCCTTTCCGTCCGTAGATCTTCGCGCAGTACGTGTCGAGGAGTTCCTCAAGCGTCGTTTCGTCATCGTGCCCTGAGAACTGTTCATCAAGGGCGATGATGCGCCGTCCGTCAGACTGCAGCGCAAGGTCGAGGTAATCAAAGCCGGACGGGAGAATCCGATCCGGGGTTTCAACCACGATCGTTCGGATCTGGCGGTTCTTCAGGAGCTTCTGAAGACCGCGGCGGTTTTCGTTCGTCACGGTCGCGATTTCAGAAGCCTTATCAATGACGCTCCAGCCCATGCTGGCCGCATAGACTTCGAGCCGTCTCATCTGACGCTTCAGACGGTCCTTTTCGGCTGCCGAGGAGACACGGGCGTAGAGCCCCACGCCGCCGGCAGCCGGCACATCGTCAACAACGATGGTGCCGGACGGAAGCTGGCAGGCGGGAACCGGGAGTTTTCCGGTCTTCCACATTCTCCAGGCAGTCTGATAGCAAATGCCCCTTTGATGGGCCCAGGCGGATAGCTTCATGGATAGGGAGAGAAAAAATCTGAACAACTAATCAGTCAATGGCTGAAAGTATAGACTCAGACGCCATTCGGCGTGAGAAAGAACCCCGGAATAATTGTGCTTTTGCGTGACCGGCTGTTCCTATGCCATTATCATTAACCAATTACTGATTGAAAACGGCTTCTGCAGAAGAACGCTGAACGCAGGGGCTGCACGAGGGATTTGATGCACATTCTGATTTCAAACGACGACGGCTACTCCGCCCGCGGCATTCAGGCGCTTGCGAAAGCGATGGCGAAGTTCGGCCGCGTGACGGTCTGCGCGCCCGAGCATAACCAGTCGGGAGCGAGCAACTCCCTCACGCTTCAGCTGCCGCTCCGGGTGACCGAGGTGGCGCGGGATGTCTACGCGGTGAGCGGCACCCCGTCTGACTGCGTGCACCTCGCCTTCACCGGGATTCTGAACGACCGTCCGGACCTCGTGGTGTCCGGGATCAATTCCGGCGCCAACATGGGCGACGACACAATGTATTCGGGCACCGTCGCAGCGGCGATCGAAGGCTACCAGTTCGGCGTCGATTCGATCGCTTTTTCGCAGATTGACCGCGGCTGGATGGAACTTGAGTCTGCCGCGGAAGTCGCTCAGACTGTGGTAGAACAGTTTCTGAATAAGAAGCAGTCCTCCGATCCCGTGCTTCTCAATGTCAATATTCCGAACATGCCTTACAGCGTGCTCTCCGGCATCAGCGTGACGAGGCTTGGCCGCCGTCACAGCGCGGATCATGCTGTACCGGAGCTCGACCCGAGGGGAGAGCAGGTGTACTGGCTTGGACGGGCCGGCAAGCCCCGTAACCAGGGACCGGGAACTGATTTCTACGCAACGCAGCACGGCTTTGTCTCCGTGTCGCCGCTGCAGATTGATTTAACGCATTACGGCCGGCTGTCGGCGACTTCATCCTGGTTTGATGAGGCGCTTCCGGGGAAAGGCCATCCGTAACAGTCTTTAGGGGAGAGTTTCATGTCTTCAGCAGGTAAGCTTTTAATCGCCAGCGCGCTTGCCGCCGTTTTCGCCACGGCCTGTACGTCGACTCAGATTGCTCCGGTGTCGGATAACAGCACCACGGGCACGATCGAGTCCGGTCCCGCCTCCGTGCCGGCCGCGCCCGCGGCGTCCTCTTCCGGCGCTCAGGTGGTGCCGCTTTCAGGCGGCAGCGGCTTCTCCGGAGGTTCCGCTATGTCGTCCGCGGCTCCTGCCGCATCCGGGAACACCTACACCGTGAAGGCGGGCGATACGCTTTACCGCATCGCGAAGAACCACGGCGTGAACGTGAATGAGCTGATGCGCGTGAATGGCATTTCGGATCCGCGCCAGCTCGCGGTCGGCCGTACGCTGCAGATTCCGGGCGCTGGGCGCCCGGCGGTCCGCGTGGCGACAGCCCCGGTCGCCGCTCATCAGGCTCAGCCGACAACCGCTCCCGCCTCTCAGGCGGTAGGCGTGAAGCAGCCGGCGGCTCCCGCTGGTGCTGCGGCCCCTGCGGCGGTGCCGGCAGCCACGGCTCATGCACCGACCCCGATTCCCGGCACTCAGGAGACGCTCTCCTGGCCTGTGACGGGTGACGTTGTGAGCCATTTCACCCCCGCGACCCGCGGTATTGATATTTCGAGCCGCCGCGGCACGGCCGTGAAGGCCGCCGCGAACGGCGAAGTGCTCCTCACCTCAACCGCCTTCAAGGGATACGGCAATCTCGTGATTCTCCGCCACGGCGACGGTACGTTTGTGACGACCTACGGTCAGCTGCAGACGATCAACGTGAAGAAGGGTGAACACGTGAAGGCCGGCCAGAAGATCGGCACAGTGGGCGGATTCGATGCCTCGAAGCCTGTGCTTCACTTCGAAGTGCGTATTGGCGGCAAGCCCGTCGATCCTTCTCCCTATCTGCGGTAATTTCTGAAATCCGCTAATATGGCGCGCCCGGTACTTCCATTTTTATCAGGAAGTTCCGGGCTTCTGATTTTCTGGAAGCAGACCCCCGGATGTATGACGATTGAGGAAAAGCGATAATGGCGCGTTCTTTTCATAAAAACAAAAAACCACGCGACCGTTTTACGGTCGAGATTGAGAGCCTGGATCAGGACGGCCGCGGCGTAGCGCATCGCGAAGGTAAAGCGGTCTTCGTCGAAGGGGCTCTGCCTCACGAAGTAGTGACTTACGAGCGGATCCGCAATAAGACGTCGTTTGAGATCGGACGCCTTGTGGAACTGCATAACGAGGGGCCGCTGCTCGTGAAGCCCCGCTGCCCGCATTTCGGTCTGGAGCCGGGGTGCTGCGGCGGCTGCGCGATGAAGCATCTCGATCCCTTCGCTCAGGTAGCGATCAAGCAGCGGGTGCTGCTTGATGCCCTCTGGCATATCGGTAAAACGAAGCCTGAAAACATCCTTCCCCCGATCTACGGTCCCTTCTGGGGCTACCGCCACCGCGCCCGCTTTACGGTGCGCGACGTGACGAAGAAAGGCGGGGTGCTGGTCGGCTTCCATGAGCGGAGCTCGTCCTACGTTGCCGATATGCATAGCTGCGCGATCCTCCCGAAGCATGTTTCCGACATGATTGATCCGCTGCGCGAACTCGTGTCGACGCTCACGATCCGTCAGCGTCTGCCGCAGATTGAAGTGGCGGTGGACGGTCACGGCCGCACGGCGCTGGTTTTCCGTAACCTTGAGCCGCTCGGTGAAGGGGACGAGGAGAAGCTCCTCGCGTTCGGCGACCAGTACGGCGCGGATATCTGGCTTCAGGCGAAGGGGCCGGATTCGGCTGCCCCGATCCGTCCGGAGCTTGAAAACGCGCTCGGCCTTTATCTTTCCGAATTCGATGTCCGCATTGCCTTCAAGCCCACGGACTTCACGCAGGTGAACCACGCCCTTAACGAAACCATGGTGAGCCGCGCGGTGAGACTCCTCAGGCTTACGCCTGAATCCCGCGTGGTGGACTTCTTCTGCGGCCTCGGCAACTTCACGCTTCCGCTCGCCCGACGCAGCGCCCGCGTGATCGGTCTTGAGGGAAGCGAGGGACTCGTGTCGCGCGCGAAGGCCGGCGCCGCGGAAAACGGTCTCGCGGATAAAACGGATTTCGTTGCCCGTAACCTCTTCACCTGGTCTGAGCAGGACTGGGACGCGATCTGGAAAAAGATGGGCGGAATCGACCGCCTGCTTCTTGATCCGCCGCGCGAAGGCGCTCAGGCGGTCTGCCAGGTGCTTGCCGCGACCGATAAGCGTCCGGAACGCGTGGTGTATGTTTCCTGCAATCCGGCGACGCTTGCCCGTGACTGCGCGATTCTGCAGCATCAGGGCGGATGGCGGCTGCTTGAGGCCGGCGTGATGAATATGTTCCCGCACACGGGGCACGTCGAAAGCATGGCGGTGCTTGTGCCGGGACCCAAGCCGATTCCCTCTGAAAAGGCGGAAGATAAGGCGGAATCAGGGGATTCCCGTCCCGCGGAAGCTGCCTGAGTCTGCTCCTAACACATGCTAAAATAAGCACCTTTCATCCGGCAGCCCCTTCGGGATAACTGAGGGCTGGCTGCCTGTCGGAAGAATTCTTTTTTGCCTCCGGGCAGCCTCTCGTCAGGTGCCCCGGCGGTGTTTCTTTGTTTTTCAATTGGACTAAAAATGACTGTTCAGCGTACTCTTTCCATCGTGAAGCCCGATGCCGTCGCCAAGAATGTGATCGGCAAGATCTACACCCGTTTCGAAGACGCGGGCCTCAAGATCGTGGCTGCCCAGATGCGTCAGCTCTCCCAGGCTGAAGCCGAAGGCTTCTACGAAGTTCATAAGGATCGTCCCTTCTTCAAGGATCTCGTTTCCTTCATGATCTCCGGCCCCGTCATGATCCAGGTGCTCGAAGGCGAAGATGCGATTCTGAAGAACCGCGAACTGATGGGCGCCACCGACCCGAAGAAGGCTGCTCCCGGCACGATCCGTCACGACTTCGCTGAGTCGATCGACGCCAACGCCGTGCACGGCTCTGATGCTCCCGAGACCGCTGCCCGCGAGATCGCCTACTTCTTCCCGGCTCTCGCGATTCACTCCCGCTAATCCGGCGGCAGTCAGGCGCAGTTAGCTAGTACCCCCTCCCTTCGCCCGCGGGTGAAGGGAGGGGATTGCAGTTTTTTGAAGTTTCATTGATTCATGGGCCCGACGGGCCGTGGAGGCAGGTGTCTAATGGCGGCAGAGCGAGTGAATCTCCTTGATTTTGATCGGGAGCAACTCACCAGGTGGTGTGACAGCCTCGGGGAAAAACCTTTCCGGGCAGTCCAGCTCACACGATGGATCCACCGCAACCTTGAAAGTGACTTCAGCAAGATGACGAATCTCGCGAAGTCCTTCCGCGAGAAGCTGGAGGCGATGGCTGAAGTCCGTCCTCCGGAACCGATGCGTGAACAGATTTCCTCCGACGGCACCCGCAAGTGGGCCTTCGATGTCGGCAACGGCAACGCCGTTGAGGCGGTGTATATCCCTGAAGTGGACCGCGGTACGCTCTGCATTTCGACGCAGGCGGGCTGCGCGATGGGCTGCCTCTTCTGCTCGACCGGCAAACAGGGTTTTGCCCGCAACCTGAAGACCTCCGAAATCGTGGGCCAGCTCTTCTGGGCTGAACGCGAACTGAGGCGCGAAGCGGGAACCGATAATCCGAATGAGCGCGTGATCACGAACGTCGTGCTGATGGGCATGGGCGAACCCCTCCAGAATCTGGAAGCTGTGGTGCCCGCGATCCGTCTGTTCCTCGACGATCACGCCTATGGCATTTCGCGCCGCCGCGTCACGGTGTCGACGAGCGGCCTCACGAACCAGATGGATAAGCTCGCGGAGCTGGCTCCGGTGGCTCTCGCCGTGTCGCTTCACGCGCCGACGGACGAGATGCGGATGAGGAGGGTCGAGCAGAGGAAGACTGCGCTGTTGCGGAAGGAGACGATCGAACGGTGCCCTTCGGACGGCGGCCTGCCGCCGCTACCTCCGGTACGCGCCCCGCGATTACATTACTTTTGAATACCTGATGCTGGACGGCGTGAATGATTCGCTCGAGATGGCGGATAAGCTGATCCGCCTCGTGCGGAACGTCCCCTGCAAGGTGAATCTCATTCCGTTCAACCCGTTCCCGGGATCCGGTCTCTTCAAGTCAGACCGCGATACGGTGCTTGCCTTCGAGCGCCGGATGAATGACGCGGGCATCGTGACCACGATCCGCAAGACCCGGGGTGATGATATTGACGCGGCCTGCGGTCAGCTCGCAGGCCAGGTGAAGGACCGCACCCATCGTGCGATACGGCTGGTCCGCCAGAAGGAAGAGGCGGCCTCGATTCTCAATAAAGCCGAGGAGAAATGATGGAAGAACAGAAAGAACAGACGGCGAAGGAACCGGCGGCCGGCGCTCAGCCTGGATTCGGCAAGCTGCTGCGCAGCCTGCGCGAGAAGGCCGGACTGTCGCTTGACGATGTCGCCAACCGCACGAAGATCAGCCGCGGACAGCTCGAAGCGATGGAACGCGAAGAGATGCGGCTTCTTCCGGAACCTGTCTACGTCCGGGCCTTTATCCGCGACATCTGCCGCGTGATGGGCGCGGACCCGAAGCCGGTGACAGACGCTTTTGCGCGTGACTTCGCGCCTGAGGCCCCCGCGGCGCAGGCTCCGGCGGCTGCGGATGCAGTCCCCGCGCGGAAGATGGAGAAGGAAGTGGAATTCCATGCGAGCCCGAGAAAGAAGGGGTTCCGCGTGTTCCTCGCTTTCGCCGTGGTGATCGTTCTGATCGGCGCGGTCTGGGGCGGATGGCGTGAAGGGATTCTCTCGAAGCTTGGCGGTGACAACACCGAAGCCGCTCAGGTTCAGATGCAGGAAGCGTCCGGCAGAACCGCGGCGCTTCAGCGCCCGCGTTCTCCCTCGAACGCGATGCCGGCGAACGCGCCTCTTACGGCGAACCCGGATGGCACGGCGTCCTCGCCTGACGCTGCGGCTTCTTCTCCCGTGGCTTCGAGCCCGGCTGCCACGGCTCAGACCGCCGCGGCGTCCGCGAAGACTGCTGACACAGCTCCCGCCGGCACCGGCAACGTGACGATCCGTACGATCGGCAGCTCCTGGGTGAAGCTGATCGACGCGGATGGCAAGACCATTTTCCAGGGGAACATCAAGGCAGGGGACGAGAAGTCCTTTACCGGCAAGCTCCCGATCCGCGCGACGGTCGGCAATTCGACTCAGTGCGCAGTGTCTCTCAACGGCACGCCCTTTGATCTCTCCGGCTACACGAAGGGATCGGTCGCCCGCTTCATCCTTCAGTGAGAAACGGAAAGATGGCACAGATTGCGACGATTTCGCTCCCCGGCCGGCGTGTGACGCCGACCGTCCATGTGAAGTGGGGGAACACGGATATCGCTATGGGCTCGGGCCACCCGATCGTGGTTCAGTCGATGGCGAATACGCCGACCGCGGATGTCGAGCAGACGGTGGCCCAGGTGCTGGAACTCGCCCGCGCGGGATCCGAGCTGGTGCGTCTGACGGTGAATACGCCGGAAGCGGCGAAGGCGGTCGCGGTGATCCGCGACCGGCTCGATCAGGCGGGCTGCAGCGTGCCTCTTATCGGCGACTTCCACTACAACGGGCATAAACTCCTGCGCGATGTGCCGGAATGCGCCCGCGCGCTCTCGAAATACCGGATCAATCCGGGAAACGTTGGCAAGGGGGACGCGAAGGACGAGCATTTCTGCCAGATGGTGGAAGTGGCGATCCGAGAGGATAAGCCTGTCCGGATCGGCGTGAACTGGGGGTCGCTCGATCAGGAGCTCTTCGCCCGCATGATGGATGAGAACGCGAAGCGGCCCGTGCCGCTGCCGCCCTCTGACGTGCTGCGTGAGGCTCTGGTGGAAAGCGCGGTGGCGAGCGCGAAGCGCGCGATGGATGTGGGGCTTCCCGCTGAAAAGATCGTGCTTTCCGCGAAGGTTTCCGGCGTCCCTGATCTCGTGCATGTTTATGAAGAACTCGCGCGCCGCAGCCGCTGCTGTCTGCATCTCGGCCTCACCGAGGCTGGCATGGGGATGAAAGGCATGGTGTCGAGCGCCGCGGCGCTCTCCATTCTGCTGAACGAGGGGATCGGTGACACGATCCGCGTGTCGCTCACGCCGAAGCCCGGCGAATCGCGTGCTGAGGAAGTGCGTGTCGCGCAGCAGATTCTCCAGTCGCTTGAACTCCGCAGCTTTACGCCTGAAGTGACGGCGTGCCCGGGCTGCGGCCGGACCTCAAGCGATCTCTTCCAGCGTCTCGCGAAGAGCATCGAGGAATTTATCTGTGAGCAGATGCCCGTCTGGAAGAGCGAATTCCCGGGAGTTGAACGGATGAAGGTCGCCGTGATGGGCTGCGTGGTGAATGGCCCCGGCGAATCCGCTCACGCCGATATCGGCATTTCGCTCCCCGGAAGCGGCGAAAACCCCGTGGCGCCTGTCTACATGGACGGAAAGCGCTGGGGCACCCTTAAAGGGCAGGATATTGATACGGAGTTCAAAAAGCTCCTAACCGACTATGTCCGCCGGACTTACGGCCCGAAGGGCGAGTAGCGGACCATTTACTGAAGCAAGAAAGGATTACTTGGGATGGCTTCAAAAGCAAAAATCAGGGCTGTAACCGGCATGAATGACATGCTGCCGATGGACAGCGCCATTTGGGAATTCTTTGAGGATACGGCCCGCGACATCGCGACCGAGTACGGCTACCGCCCGATGCGGACCCCGGTGCTTGAGTCGACGGACCTCTTCACGCACGGTATCGGTGAAGCGACTGACGTCGTGGAGAAGGAAATGTATTCCTTCGAAGACTCCCTGAACGGTGAGCGGCTGTCGCTGCGTCCTGAGAACACCGCGGGCATTGTCCGCGCGGCGATCGAGCACAACATGCTTTACGACGCCCCGCGCCGTGTCTGGTACTTCGGTCCGATGTTCCGCCACGAGCGTCCGCAGCGCGGCCGCTATCGTCAGTTCTATCAGTTCGGCTGCGAGGCTCTCGGCTTCGCGGGTCCTGATGTCGACGCGGAAATGATCCTCATGACCTCCCGCCTCTGGAAGGCGCTGGGCATTCAGGAAGTGAAGCTTGAAATCAATTCTCTCGGTGAGCCTGCGGAACGCGCCGCGCACCGCGAGGCGCTCCTCAAGTACTTTGAGGCGCATCAGGATCAGCTGAACGAAACGGCGAAGCACCGCCTTTACCTCAATCCGCTCCGTATTCTCGATACGAAGGATCCGGACATGCAGGAGCTCGCGAATAACGCTCCCCGTCTGATCGATTACCTTGGCGAAAAGTCCCGTGCGTTTCTCGCCGGGATCGAGCATCAGCTGGAACGCGCCGGGATCGAGTACACGGTGAACCCGCGTCTCGTCCGAGGCCTCGACTACTACAGTCACACGGTGTTTGAGTGGACGACGGACCGTCTCGGCTCCCAGGCGACGATCTGCGGCGGCGGCCGCTACGATGGCCTGATGGAGATCCTCGGCGGAAAGCCCGCGCCCTGCGTCGGTTTCGCGATGGGAGCGGAACGCGTTCTCGAGCTCATGAAGGAATTCGGCGTGAAGCCGGAAACCCCTGACTGCTCGGTTTACGTGATCCACGCGGGCGAAGGCACGCTTGACCCCGCGGTCACCGTGGCTGAGTCGCTCCGCGACTTCGACGTGAGCACGATTGTTCACGGCGGCGAGGCGAGCATGAAGAGCCAGATGAAGAAGGCGGATGCCTCCGGAGCTGAATTTGCCGTGATTATCGGCGATACTGAAGCCGCGAACGGCACGGTGTCCGTGAAGCGTCTCCGCGACCGCGGCGAGGATGCCCGGTTTGCGCATCAGGAAACGCTCCCGGCCGACGACGCCTGCGATACGATTTTTAGCGAACTTTTAGCACTCGAAACGAAGGACCTTTGACATGGCATACAACCTCGAGGAACAGGAGTCGATCGACAACCTGAAGGGCTGGTGGGAAAAGTGGGGCACGCCCGTTCTGGTCGTCATCACGCTCGCCTGCGTCGGCGTCGCCGGCTATAACGGCTGGAAGTGGTGGAACCACCGCCAGACCGCCAAGGCTTCTGTTGCCTATGTGGCGCTTGAAACGGCTGTGAACAATCAGGACGGCAAGAACATCAAGTCGATTTCCGACGGCCTGATCGATCAGTACGGCTCCACGGTCTACGGTCCGATGGCGGCTTTTGTCGCCGCCCGCTATGCGGCCGATAACGGCGATATCGCCACCGCGAAGCAGAAGCTTCAGTGGGTGGTGGATCACGGTGACCGCAAGGAGTTTGAGGCGATCGCGCGTGTCCGTCTCGCCGGTCTCCTGATGGACGAGAAGTCGTACGACAAGGCGGTTTCCCTTCTCACGGGCTTCACTCCCGCGACCGACACGGAGCGTCTCGTGATCGATGACCGCCTGGGTGACGTGTATCAGGCGATGGGCAAGAACGCCGAGGCCCGCAAGGCCTGGCAGGATGGCATCTCCGCGGCCCGCGACGGTGATCCGCTGCAGAATCTGATCCGTCTGAAGCTGGATTCGCTTCCTGAAGACGGCACGGCTGCCCCGGCTCCCGCCGCGGCTTCTGCTGCCGCCTCTTCTGCCGCTGCCTCCGCTCCGGCTTCTCCCCCGGCTGCCAAGTCTTCCGCTGCCGGCTGATCAATCAACATTTTTGGAGTGTGAGAGCACATGAGTCAGAAATTACTTCGCACCGCAATTGCCGCAGGCCTTGCGCTCGCGCTGGGCGGCTGTTCCCTCTTCTCATCCGATAGCCCCCGGGCCCCGGTGAAACTCACCGAGATTCAGCAGTCCGCGACCGTGAATACGGTCTGGTCGACGAAGCTCGGCAGTTCTGAGCACTCCTTCCTTACGCCGGCTCTCGCCGGCAACGGACTCTATGCGGCGGGCTCGAACGAAGTCTTCCGTATTGATCCGTCGAACGGTGCCAAGGTCTGGACCGCCTCTCTGAAGGAGAAGGTGGTGGCAGGCGTCGGCTCCGACGGCTACTTTGTCGCGGTCGGCACGGATCAGGGGAACGTCGTGGCGCTCTCCGCCGAAGGCAAGGAACTCTGGCGCCGCAAGATGCCGTCAGAAGTCGATATGCCGCCGCTTGTCGGCCACGATCTCGTGATCGTGCACACGTCGGATACCCGCGTGACGGCGTTCAATGCCCGCACGGGTGAACAGGCCTGGTACTACCAGGGGCAGGTGCCGATCCTCTCGGTGCGCGCGCCGCGCCAGATGATTTTCTTCGCTGACGGCATTCTTGTCGGCCAGGCGAACGGCAAGCTGATCGGCATTTCGCTCACCGGCAAGGTGGCGTTCGAAGCGTCGATCTCGATGCCTTCCGGCATCACCGAGGTTGAGCGTCTGAATGACGTCGTGGGAGCGCCTCTCGTCACGTCCGGCGTTCTCTGCGCGGCCTCCTATCAGGGCCGTGTCACCTGCATGAGCGCCCAGAACGGCTCTGTCCGCTGGACCGAAAAGGTTGACGCCGTCACCGGTCCGACGGCTGACCTGAAGACCGTCTACGTGGTGGACGAGAAGAGCACGATTCACGCCTATTCGCTTGCGACGGGCGGCGCGCTCTGGAAGAACGACACCATGAAGTACCGTCAGAACTCCGCCCCGGTTGCCGTCGGCTCCTATGTGGCGAGCGGCGACTATGACGGTTACGTGCATCTCCTTGACCCGATCACCGGGCGTGAGATGGGCCGCGGCCGCCTCTCGGGCGCTATTTACACCACTCCGATTGCCTATGGCGACGGAGCCATTTTTCAAACGGTTGACGGAGAACTGGCGTTCATCCGGTCAACCAGCCGCTAAAGACAGCACAGCGGATTTTATTTTTTAGGAAATTTCTCTCATGCTTCCGGTTATTGCGCTTGTCGGTCGTCCGAATGTCGGGAAATCCACACTCTACAACCGGCTCACCAAGACTCGGGATGCCATTGTCGCGGACTTTGCCGGCCTGACGCGTGATCGCCACTACGGCGACGGCAAGGTGGGCCCGCGCCCCTACATCGTGGTCGACACGGGCGGTTTTGAGCCCCAGAGACCCGAGGGCGTGGTGAGCCACATGGCGTCTCAGGCCGAGCTGGCGATTGAAGAAGCGGATGCCGTTATCTTTATTGTCG
>OODB01001525.1_pt1 | contig 15803 bp, 23 predicted proteins | sample 1671721 | NCBI WGS metagenome assembly OODB01 (sample SAMN06348185, study PRJEB24527) | human gut metagenome | biome: human gut; feature: ankylosing spondylitis patient; material: feces | host: Homo sapiens | place: China | collected 2015-10
GATGGAGGAGTTCTGCGACGAGTATTGCAGATTTCCGCGAGAAATCAAGGACCATGACGACCTGATCGAGCGCTGCTCGGAGTGCGTGGCCGCAGAGCTGCTGCGAATGGGAGGCAATGAGGTATGATGCTGGAACTGACGGGTAAGGACATTCTCGCCCTTACCAACGAGAGCAAGCGCAAGGCCGTGCTGTCTGGCTGGCGCAGCTGGGGCATCTGGCACAAGGCGCCCGAGATCGGGCTTAGCGTGTACCGGCTCGACCTGCCGGACGGCAGCTTTTTCACCGCAAGCTGGTACGAGGGCGACAATTTCTTTCCGGGCGGCGGTACGCATAACGTCAACCGTCCGCGTTACAACTTCGGCGACAAGGGCGGCAAACTGAAAGCTGGGAACAAGGCCGAGAGCCTGCTGACGGACAAGCTCAAGGAGATGCGGAAGGAGCTGATGAGGGATGGCAATGCCTGAGTGCTATTACTGCAAAGCAAAGGGACACTGCATCGCCGCTGCTCAGCCAGGTTCGGTTGTGTGTATGATAAACCGCATGAGATACGGCGGCTCACACGCCGATGATGCCCCACCGAGAACAGAAACGGTGTATTGCCAGTTTTGCGGACAGCCGTTAAAGGTAATCGGTCAGAAATGGTTTTGCAATAATACTCGTTGCCTGAACCGCTATAACGATGTCTGATAGGAGGATAAGCGTGAATATAAAAGAACTTATCAACTCCCTTAACCGCCTGAAGGTCCAGACCGGCTCTCTGGCCTGCCTCGGCTGCGGGCACGAGCATAACTGCGGCGTGCATGGCTGCGCGATCATCCGCGAGGCGGCCGACAAGCTGCAAGCGGTGGCGGAGTTTTGCGAGAGGCGAAGCGATACTTAAAAAATCCCTGCGATTGACAAAAATGAAAATCGCGGGTATTCTTAAGAACTACATGCGGACGGGGTAACTCGTCCGCTGTGGTGTTCAATTTGGACACCGTTGGAGGGAAAATGAAGAGGAGAAAGACAATCCGAGCCGGACGGCTGGTGTGGGACATCACCTACACAGTGCCGCGACCCAACGCCAGCAAGCAGGAGCGCAAGCGCATCCGTGAGGTAACCGAGGAGCAGATCCAGCGCACCAACGCCAACACCGCCCAGCGCAAGCTGGAGCAGCTGATGGCGTGCAACTTCGACGAGGGCGATTTAGTGCTGACCGTCACCTATCGAGATGCGGACTTGCCGGACAGCGCCGATGTGACACGCAAGCATCTCGGCAAAGTGTTTGCGCAGATGAGGGCCTACCGCAAGGCGCGAGGTCTGCCGGATCTCAAGTACATCTACGTTCTCGAGGGCCGACACGGCGACCACCGACCGCACGCGCACATTATCATCAATGCCGCAGGCGGTGACTTAGAGCTGATGCGGTCACTCTGGATCTGGGGCGATGACATACAGCTTAATTATATTAGAGAGCGTGGGTACGACGGATGGGCAGGCTACTTGACCAAAGAGCGGAGAGAAGCGTCGCTCAACGGCAAGAAACAGTTTGTCGGATCGCGCAACCTTGACCGACCGGTCACAACCTATGCATGGGTGGATGACGGCACGACCGTTGATGCACCGCCCGGAGCACAGGTGCTCGATGAGGGCGGCGGCCGGAACGAGATAGCCAGCTGCAAGTACATCAAATACCTGATGCCGAAAACCATACATTATAATAGTAAGACAGCGCGCGGAAAGAAGCGCGTTGATTCTGGCTTGGAACTGTCTATAACATATGACAGAGGGCCGGAGAAACAACGCCGAAAGGGTAGACAGGAGCGGAAAACGAGTGTATAATCATAAACAGAAGAAGAAAATCGTGTGCCCGCGATGCGGACGCCCGACACGCGTGCAGGTCACGCTGAACGAAACCCACCTGTGGCATTTCCCACTGTGGTGCGAAAAGTGCAAAAGTGAGTCCGTCGTCGATTTTGACGGCGTGAGCCAGAATCCATCGAGATCCGAGCCGACTGCGTAACATTCCCGTGAGGAGTGTACGCCGTCGGCTTTTTATTTTGCCAGAAAGGCGGTGAGCCGCGTGCAAACGGTGCGCGAGATGATACCTGAGTACAAGCGCAACCTCGACCGGCTGCGGCAGCGGCGGCTTGATTTGCTGCGAGAGCGTGAGCTTGAACCGAGCTTCGAGAGGCGGTACAAGTTGACCGAGCGCATTGTCCGGCTCAACAAGATCATCGCCAGCAGTTCAGCAGCGCTGCATGACATGATGGAGTACGACCATGGCTAAGCCCTGGTCGAAAGCGTTCTACAACTCGGCGGCATGGCGCGACACCCGCGAGGCCTACATGGTCAGCAAGCACGGACTGTGTGAGCGATGCGGCAAGCCGGGACTGATCGTGCACCATCGCAAGGCACTGCGGCCGCAGGACATGAACGATCCGGCACGCACACTCGGCTGGTCCAACCTCGAGCTGCTGTGCCATCACTGCCACGACATTGAGCACATGGCAAAGCACAGCGGCGCACGCTGCGGCTTTGATGACGACGGAAACCTACTCCCCCCATTCGAGCCGCGGCGCTGACCGGCGGAAGACCGCACCCCCCACTCAAATTTCACCGAGTGACGGGTGCAGGAGGGGTGTAGTTGAGAGGAGGTGCGGCATGGGAAAACCGAAGGCCGAAACAAGAATAAAACGCGAGCGCGAGAAGCTCGCAGAAGTCTTTGCGAAAATGGACGAAAACAAGCGGAAAACCGCCGAAAAACTCATGGATAACGCGGCTTTTATGGCCGTAACTCTGGAGGATTTACGGGATTCCATCAACGAAAACGGCTGTGTATCCGAGTACCAGAACGGCGAAAATCAGTTCGGCACGAAGAAGTCTCCGGAGGTCGAAGTGTACAACACAATGATAAAAAACTACACCACGGTCATCAAGACGCTGTGCGACCTGCTGCCGGAGTCCAACGGGGAAATGAATGCCCTGACTGAGTGGCAGCGCACGACCGCAGGGAGGCGTATCGGCTGATGGGAAAGCGCACGATCTGTCCGCTGACCTGCCCGATGATCAACAGCCAGGGATTTTGCGAAAGCGCCTGGACGCGGGCATCGCAGGTGACGGAGTGCCCGCACCGGAAAATGCGGGAAACGGTGTCCAATTTGAACACCGGCAACGAGAAGTAACAACGAGAGCCAGAGGCCTACGAGCCCAGAGCCGACAGACTGCCAGAGATGGTGCTGTCGGCTCTTTCTGTTTTTGCGCTGTGACGGACGGTATTGCCATTCCGTCCACCCATATCGAGTATATGGGCAAGGATACGGCGGCACATCCGGCAATGGGATCGCCCGGGTGCGTCCGTCAGAGCGCAAAAGCAGGCGAAACCGGAGGAGGTGAGCAGTACGGCAGCTAAAACAGACCCCAGACAGGCGAGAGAACGTCTTGTTAAACGCATGGAGCGCGAAGCAAAGAAAACACCGGCACCGGAGGGTGAAAACTGGCTGGAGCAGTACACCTGTCTGGTGCTGACCGGCAAAATCACTGCCTGCCGCAAGGTCAGAACGCTGTGCGCCGTCCTGCTCGACAAGCTGCGCCACCCGGAGAAGTACCGGCCGTGGGTGTTCGATGAAGCCCTGGCAAACCATCACATTGAGTTCGTCGAGCGATTCTGCAAGCAGCCGCAGGGTAAGCTCGGCGCACCGCTGCGCTTGGAGCTGTTCCAGAAAGCACGCTGGCAGGCGATTTTCGGCTTTGTCGATGCACACACCGGTCTGCGGCAGTATCAGGAGTGCATGATCGTCGAGGGACGAAAGAACGGCAAAACGACCGAGTGCGCCGGTATCGAAATCGACCTGCTCGTCAACGACGGCGAGGGTGCACCGGAGATTTACTCCATCGCAACCAAGCGGGAGCAGGCGGCGAAGAGCTTTAACGCCTGCGTCAATATGCGAAAGCAGTCGCCGGAGCTGGCGGCGGCTATCCGCAAGCGCCAGAGCGACCTGTACTACCCGTACAACCTCGGCTTTATCACGGCGCTGGCGAGTGCAACCAACACGCTCGACGGTCTGAACGCCCACGGCGTACTCGTGGACGAGCTAGCGGCTATCAAGAACCGCGCCATCTACGATGACATGAAACAGTCCATGTCAGCACGCGAGCAGCCGCTGCTGTTCTCCATCTCGACCAACGGCTTTGTGCGCGAGAGCATTTTCGATGCGCAGTACGAGTATGCTGCCGGTGTGATTGACGGCTCGATTGACGATGACACGTTCCTGGCATGGATCTACGAGCTGGACGAGCGGGACGAGTACCGCAGCGAGAAAATGTGGATCAAGGCCAATCCCGGACTTGGTACCATCAAGAAGGTGGACTACCTGCGGCGCATGGTCAAAAAGGCGGACGCAGACCCGTCCTTCCTGCCGACCGTGCTGGTCAAGGACTTCAACCTCAAGGAAAACGCTGCGACAAGCTGGCTGACCTGGGCGGAGTGCTCCAATCCGGAAACGTACAATATCGCGTTCGACTACGCCATCGGCGGCATGGATGCGGCAGACAGCATCGACCTTGCGGCGGCAACGGCCATCTGTCAGCGGCCGGGTGACCCGAAGATCTACCGCCGGAGTATGTACTGGCTGCCGCAGAGTGTGCTTGATGCCGATGCAGCTGCCGGCAACCGCCGCGAGCGCGACAGCGTGCCGTACAGCCTGTGGGTCAAGCGCGGCCTGATGCGTGCCGTGCCGGGCAACAAGGTGGACAAGCAGGTCATGCTCGACTGGTTTATGGAGCTGCGCGACGAGGACGATCTGTACGTTCGCTATATCGGCTACGACCCGTGGCACATTGACGACAGCCTGCTCGACCGCTTCAAGGCCGAGTTTGGCGAACAGTGCATGATACCGGTGCGGCAGGGCACCTTGTCGCTGTCCCAGCCGATGAAGGACCTCAAGGCCGACCTCGGCGCCGGTCTGGTGGTCGATGGCAACAACCCGATCGACAAGTGGTGCATGGTCAACACCGAGGTCCGCACTGATATCAACGGCAACATTCAGCCGGTCAAGATCACGGACAGCCGCCGCAGAATCGACGGCACGGTCGCGCTGATCTGCGCGTACAAGGTGCTGCAGGACCACTACGATGACTATGTAACGATGAACGAGGAGGCGTAAGTACATTGGGGCTTTTGGAAAAGCTGTTCCCGCGGAGGCCGCCCGGCGGCACAGCACCGAGGGAATATTTTAAGACACTGACCGCCTACCAGCCGGTCTACACGACCTATCGCGGCGGCCTGTACGAGATGGAGCTGACACGCGCGGCCATTTCGGCGTTTGCGCGGCATTGCAGCAAGCTGCACCTCGAGGTGACAGGTGATGCCCGGCCGGATCTGCGGCGCGTGCTCGGTATGCAGCCCAATCCGTTTATGGATGCGAGCAAGTTCCTTGCGCGGCTGGCGACCATCTATCTGGTGCAGAACAACGCCTTTATCGTGCCGATGGAGGACAGCGCCGGACGGCTGATCGGGTATTATCCGGTACTGCCGCAGCAGTCCTCGGTGCGTGAGTACGGCGGTGAGCCGTATCTGCAGTACAGCTTCTGGGGCGGTCAAAAGGCCGCGATCGAGCTGAGTCGAGCAGGTATCCTGACCCAGCACCAGTACGAGGACGATTTCTTCGGCTCGGACAACCGGCCGCTCATGCCGACCATGCAGATGGCACAGACACAGGCCGAGGGCATTATCAACGGCATCAAGAATGCTACGACCATCCGGTTTCTGGCTCGTCTGAACGGCAACCTCAAGGAAAAGGACATCACTGCCGAGCGCGAACGCTTTGCGCGGGACAATCTGGCCGGTAATTCGACCGGCGTTGCCATGTTCGACAGCAAGTACGCCGACGTTAAGCAGATCGAGTCGGCGGCGATGGTCGTCAATCCCAAGCAGCAGGAGCTTATCAGAGCATCGGTGTTCGAGTATTTTGGCACCAACGAGAAAATCCTCACCAACACCTACAACGAGGACGAGTGGAACGCTTACTACGAGGGATTTATCGAGCCGTTTGCCATTCAGCTGTCGCTGGTGCTGACGGCTATGACGTTTACGTCGGAGGAAATCGCGGCAGGTGCGTCCATCATCGCAACGGCGAACCGTTTGCAGTATGCGAGCAACCAGACCAAGCTGAATGTCGTGACGCAGCTGTTCGACCGCGGCTTCCTGACCCACAATCAGGGTCTGGAGATTTTCAACATGAGTCCGGTCGAGGACGGCGACAAGCACTACATCCGCAAGGAGTACACAGAGGTGTCCAATCTGGACGCCGTGGGCGATACGTCAAAGGAGGGCGACAATGGCGATCACACCGGAAACCCGTGATTACCGCACTTTTGAGGTGCGGGCGCTGGACACGGGGGAAGAGGATAAGCAGTACCGCGTAGAAGGGTATGCGGCGGTTTTTGACGAGGAAACCGTGCTGTACGAGTACGACGGTATCGAATACAAGGAAGTCATCGACAGGAGTGCATTTTCGGGAGCGGAGATGCGCGATGTCGTGATGAATTATAACCATGGGGGTAAACCCGTGGCACGGACCAAGAACGGCACCTTGCAGCTGACCGTGGACACACGCGGTCTGCGTATTTCGGCTGACCTGTCCGGCACCGAGGAAGGGCGGAGGCTCTACGAGGAAATCCGGGGCGGTTATCTGGATCAGATGTCGTTCGCGTTCACCGTCAACAAGCAGGAATATGACCGCGCAAAGCATCTGCGCCGCATTACCGGTTTCAAGCGGGTGTTTGATGTGGCGGCGGTGGATATTCCGGCGTACGACGGCACCAGTATTGCGGCACGCTCGTGGGCAAAGGCGGAGGCCGAGCGCGAGCACGCGGAGGCGGACAAGCGCCGCAGGCTGGAACTCAAGCTGAAAACCTATGGTATTACAAAGGAGGAAAAGTAAATGAGCAAGAATCAGAACAAGCAGGCGATCTTCGGTGGTTTTCGCAATCAGGTCGGCCTGCAGTTTTTTGCAGGCAAGAACCGCATGACTGAGATCGAGGAGCGTCTGGCAGCCATCCGCACCGAGATGGACAGCGAGGGTGCAGACCTTGACGCATTGAGCGCCGAAACCGACAGTCTGCTCGAGGAGCGCAAGACCCTGCTGGGACAGGCAGAGCAGCGCCGCAATCTGCTGAACAAGATCGCAAACGGCGCAGGCGGCGAAATCCGCACGTTCCAGCCGCAGCCGACTCCGCCGGAGCAGCGCGAGTATGACCGTTCGAGCGAGGAATACCGCTCGGCATGGCTGAAAACGCTGGCAAACAACGAGCTGACCGAAACCGAGCAGCGTGCATGGTCCACTGCAACGGCTTCCGCCGGTCCGCTGGTGCCGACCCAGACCGCGAACACCATCATCGAGAAGGTGCACCAGTACGCACCGCTGCTGGATAAGGTAACGCTGCTGCGCGTGCCGGGCAATGTGACCTTTGCCGTTGAGAGCGAGCAGGCGGATGCAGCCTACCACACCGAGAATGCAACTATCACCGCAGCAGAAACCGGCCTGACCAAGATCAACCTGTCGGCGTACGAGATCACCAAGCTCGTGCAGATCTCCAAGTCCGTACAGCAGATGGCGCTCGACGTATTCGAGAACTGGCTGACCGATATGCTCGCCAAGAAGATCGCAAAGCTGATCTCGGACACCATCATCAAGGGCACCGGCACGAATCAGGGCACCGGCATCGAGCAGGCGAACACCTGGGGCGCGACCAACTCGGTCACTGTCGGCAAGACTGCCGCACTGACCAACCAGAACGTGCTCGATCTCATTGCACTGCTGCCCGGCGGCTACGATGCAGGCGCACAGTTCCTGATGAGCAAGAAGACCCTGTTCACCGACTTTATGCCGCTGCAGGACAAGTCCAAGAACGACCTCGTTCGTATCGAGGGCGGCAGCTACTACATCTACGGCTATCCGGTGCTTATCGACGAGCGCATCGGTGACCACGAGGCGTATCTGGCTGACCTGTCCACCGTCATCGGCAATATGCCGGAGGACGTGACCATTACCTCGACGTTTGACGTCAAGACCAATGCGTTCCTGTTCCTCGGCTGTGCGATGTTCGACTGCAAGCCGAGCCAGGCCGATGCGGTCCGCAAGCTCGTGAAGGCGAGCGCCTGATGCTGACGCTCGACCGCTTTAAGCTGTACGCCCGCATCGACCATGCGGACGAGGACGAGCTGATTGAGAGCCTGATCCGGGCGGCAGACACTGCCGTCCGGGATATGACCGGCAAGGAGCCGCCGTCGGACAGTGATGAGCTGTTCGACACGGCTGTGCTCCAGCTGACGGCGCACTGGTACGAAAACCGCACGCCTGTCACGGACACGAGCGTGACACAGGTGCCGTTTACCGTGCAGACCCTGCTCAATCACATCGCCTTGTCCAGCCGATACCCGGAAAAGGAGGGCACAAATGGCGCTGACCAATGATCTCAGACACCGCCTGACGGTGTTTAACAAGCACCAGATCGAGAACGACATCGGCGAAACCTGCTGGCAGTACACCGAGGACGGCAAGATCTGGGGTGCGCTGACTGTCATGTCCGGCAGGAATGAAACCCTGCCGGGCGATACGGTTCGCGCCGAGGTCACGCATAAGCTGACCATCCGGCCGCGCTCGTGCAGACTGACCACTGCGACGTATTTCGTCTACGAGGGTCAGCGGTACGATGTGCTGTACTGGCAGCCGCATTACAAGCGCCGCGACCGTCTGGAGGTCATGTTGAAGCTGGTGGTTGAAGATGCGTGACGGATTTGACTGCTCGGAACTGATGGACTTTGCGGAACGTCTGGGGGCACAGCCGAAAGAAATGCTGAAAGCGCAGAAAAAGATGCTGCGTACCAGCGGCACAAAGCTGCGCCGGAAAACGGCTCAGCGTGCCCGGGCTGATGTGCGCCGTACAGCCGTCCATCGTCCAAAGTATGACCGTAAGGCAGGCGACTATCACAGAAGCATCAAGCGCGGCAAGCTCAACAAAGAAGATGACACACTTCGGATCCGAGTCTATTCTTCGGATGAAATCGGTCATCTGATCGAAGATGGCTGGACACCGAAACTGCGTGACGGCTCAAAGGGTAGTTATCAGGCAGGCAAAAAGGTGTTTGCTAAGGCTGCCGAGGAATTTGAACCGGAGTTTGAGTCGGCCGCCGAGGATATGGTTGACGAGTTGATAGATAAAATATGACAATTCGAGAAGTACGCGCGGCACTGACCGCGCTGTTAAAGCAAGCAGCACCCGGTGTTCCGGTGTCCAAATCGGACACCGACAAACCCGTGGTGCGTCCGTCCTTCAAGATCGACATATTCCCGGCCGAGGGAAACGCCGCCTGCGGCGGTACACGGGAACGGTCGATCGACGTGGACGTTTGGTACTATCCCGCCGAGCGGGAGGAGTGCAGTGAGATGGCGGAACGCCTGATCGCCGCACTTGAAACCGGTATCGACACCGGCGAGATCGTGCTGGTGCCGGACGATACGGTCAGCACGACCATATCGCTCGGTGTGCTGGTGCTCCAGTTTGCACTCAGCTGGTGCGAGAGCGCCGCCGAAACCGGAGAAATGATGGAAGCCCTCGAATACTGAGAGGAGGAGTAAAACCAATGGCAATTACAATGCCGAAAATCGAAATCAGTTTTGAGCAGAGAGCTGTGTCGCTCATCGGACGCTCGGAACGCGGCATCGCAATCCTGATCGTGCGCGATGATACGGATAAGAGCTTCACGCACAAGCAGTACAGTGACCTCAGCGCCGCACAGGCGGACGAGAGCCTGTACACCGCAGACAACTACAACGCCATCTGCGATCTGCTCGGCTTTGCGCCGTACCAGATGCACCTGTTCCGACTGGATACCACCGGTTCCCTGGCCGACACGCTGACCGAAATCTCTAAGACGGTCAAAACCGGCTGGCTGACCATTGCCGGCCAGAGTGCCGCTGACGGTCTGGCGCTGTCTGCGTGGGTAAAGACGCAGGACAGCACCAAGAAGAAAACCTACAAGGCGGTCTGCTATGATCTCACGACTCTGCCGGATGATATGCACGTTGTCAATTTCGTGAATGAAAAGGTTACGTTCACGGACAGCCGCGGCGAGCAGGACGGCGTGGCGTATCTGCCGTCGCTGGTCGGCATTTTCGCCGTCTGCAACGTCAAGAGAGGCAGCACCAACTACCAGTGCTCTAATCTGTCCGAGGTGCAGGAGGTCGAGGACAACGATGCGGCGCTTGGCACCGGCAAGTTTATCCTTGTTAACAGCGAGGACAATACCGTGCGTATCGCACAGGGCATTAACTCTATGACGACCACGGACGGCAAGACGCGCACTGAGGATATGTGCCTGATCGAGACCGTCGAGGCCATGGATATGATGAAGGACGATATTGCGGCGACATTCCGCGAGACCTACCTCGGCAACTACAGAAACTCGCGGGATAATCAGATGATGCTCGTAAATGCACTCAACAGCAGCTATTTCCGTCAGCTCATGCAGCAGACAATCCTTGATCCGGATTATGCGAACGCTGTAATGATTGATGTAGATGCACAGAGAGCCGCATGGGTGGCATCCGGCAAGAGCGAGGCGGAGAGCTGGGACGACGACACGGTCAAGGCCAACCCGTTTAAGAGAACGGTTTACCTGACCGCAAATGTCAAGATCCTGAACTCGATGACCGATCTCATCATGCCGATTACGATGGCGTAACAGGAGGTACTTATGGCTGATTTTAACCCGAACCGCGTGCTCCATGGTAACCAGGGTAATGTCTGGTTCAATGGCAAGCGCCTGACCACACTCCAGAGCGTGGAGGCGAAAGTAGGCGCGGACTTTGAAGAAGTGAACGTCTGCGGTGATCCGGCAACCTACCGCATTTACAACGGTTATTCCGGCGAGGGCACGTTCACCGTGCTCAAGATCGACTCGGATGTGCTCCAGATGATGGCGGATGCCTACCAGTCCGGCGAAATGCCGACAGTGACCATCATCACCGCACTGGCCCAGAAGGGCACCAACAAGGTAGAGCGCGTGTCGCTGTCCGATGTGACGATCGACGAATTTTATCTGGCGAAGTTCGAGAAGAAAGCAAAGGTCGAGGAAGAGGTGCCGTTCAAATTCGGTCACTTCTCCGTTCTGGAAACCATTAAGGAGTAAAGCATGGACAAGAAGTTACTGGACGCGCTGGCGGCAAAGGCCGAGCAGCGCAAGGCTGACAAAGCCAAGGTCATTCAGTTTAAGGTCGGCGGTCAGCTGCTTGATTTTGTAAAGATCGGGCACACCGCGCAGCTGGACGCTTATGAGGCTTTTCTGGCGGCACGCGACCAGCCGGCGCAGATGCTGAACATCGGCGCACAGCTGATCTACGACTGCTGTCCGGCATTGCAGGACACGGAGCTGCACACCGCGCTCGGCGTGACCGACCCGTACGACGTTATTTGGGCGCTGATGGATGTCCGCGAGGTCAATGAGCTCGCGGCATCCCTGTTTGCCTGGCTCGGTCTGATTGCCGGTGATGAGGATGAGGACCCGGCAAAAAACTGATTGAGCGCGACCCGGTGCTCGACCTTGCGGCGTTTTATGCGGTACGAGGCATCACGCCGGAGCAAATCCGGCAGATGAGCTACGCAGACCGTGCGGTGCTGCGAGTCGGGCGGGCGCGCTGGTACGAGGATATGATAAACCTGATTGCGGCAGGCGTCTGCCGCGCATATGCACCGGAGGAGGGACGGAATAGTGGCTAAAAATAAGGTTATCAACACCGTCCTCACCTTGAAGGATGAAATGTCCGGCGGACTGGTCGCTGCGGCGAAGGCCGCGAAGAAGTCCGGCAAGAATATTGATGACAGCATGATGCAGGCCACCCGCAAGGTGGTCGCATTCAAAAATAAATCGCTCACGGCGTTGGGGGATTTTGCAAAGAAGGGTGTCAAGGCTGCCGGTGCGGCTGTTGCAGGCATGACCGCTGCGTTCATTGCACTCGACGGCGCGACCGAGGAATACCGCGTAGCGCAGGGCAAGCTGAACGCCGGATTTCAGGCGGCGGGCTTTTCCGCCGATGTGGCCCGCAAGAGCTATCGCAACTTCTATGCGATCCTCGGTGACACGGACACTGCAACCGAGGCAAGCCAGCTGCTCGCCAACATGGCGAAGAACGAGGAAGAGGTTACGAAGTGGACGCGCATTGCCGCAGGCGTGCATGGCACGTTTGGCGATTCGCTGCCGATTGAGGGCCTGGTAGAGTCCGCCAACGAGACTGCGCGTACCGGTCAGGTGACCGGCGTTTTCGCTGATGCGCTGAACTGGGTCGGCATCATGGAGGATGATTTTAACGCCAAGCTGGAGAAAACAACCGATGTCAGCAAACGCAATCAGCTGATCATGGATACGCTCTCCAAGACCTACGACAAGGCTGCGGACAGCTTCTACGCCAATAATCAGCAGGTCATCAACGCCCGGCGTAACCATGCGACGCTGGACGAGATGCTGGCCAAGGTGGGAGACACCAGTTCCAAACTCAAAGGTCAGTTGTGGGTGCTGGCGGGCGCCGCCGAGGATGGCTCAATCCGATCCGGATCGGCGCTGGACTGGGTGCAGAAAAAAGCGGATGCGCTTACTGATTGGCTTTCCAATCTGGATCTCAGCAATCTGAAAAAACAGTTTGATGAGAAGTTTGCGCAGACCCTGCAGAAAGCCGGAGATGCAGGGCAGTGGTGCCGCGACAATTCCGACACTTTGATTGCAACACTAAAGGTACTGGCGGGTATGTGGGCCGTGAAGAAGGTGCTCGATTTTAACAGCGGCTTGACTAATTCTATCAGCACAATTGGTGGAGCGGTTACTACTCTCCTGACCATGACCGGTGTACTGGGCGGTCAGGCTGCCGCCACCGGCACAGCGACAGTTGCGCAGACCGGACTTAACGCTGCAATGGCGGCAAACCCGATCGGTGCAGTTATCCTTGCTATCGAGGCGCTGATTGCAGTGGGCGTGCTGCTCTACAAAAACTGGGATACCATCAAGGCCGGTGCGCAGAGCCTTTGGAACAAGTTTAAGGACGTCAGCATTCGCATTGACACTGCCTTTTCCGGTGCGTTCAATAAGGTAAAAAACGCCGCTAAGACGGCTCTGGAATGGGTCGGAGACAAGCTGTCGTGGCTCAACAACAAGATCGAGAGCATCCCCATCTTGGGCAGTTTGTACAAGGGTGCCAAGGGTGTCCTGGGCGACGCTATCGAGTGGGTAGACAATGCCACAACGGGCAATCGCTCGGGCACGTCCACAGGTACGACCCAGACCAAGACCAGCAGCAAAACGACTACAACGGCCGGTCCGGTCAAGACCACGACCTCGACCACTACGACGATACCTAAGCCGACACCCAGCAGCCTGCTGAGTCTGCCGGGCCTCGGCAAGGCAACCGGCACGCCCTACTGGCGCGGCGGCCTGACCCGCGTAAACGAGCGCGGCGGCGAGATCATGAACCTGCCGAGCGGCACGCAGATCATCCCGCATGATGTGTCTGTCAAGGCGGCAGGCGGTCGGAGCGTGACGGTCAACGTCAACATCCAGGGCAACGTGATCGGCAACCGTGAGTATACCGAGCAGGTCGGTGAGTACGTCGGCCGCAAGGTGCTGGCGGCGCTCGGCAACATATAAGGAGGTGCGGTGCGTGTACAAGATTATCATCTCGGTCAACAACAACGAGGAGGTCTGGACGCTGCCGCACTGTCCGCCGGATTTTCCAATCCCGCAGCCAGAGCAGCACCACGAGACCTACGAGGGCCTGAGCCGCGACTATCGCCGCATCGGCACGCTCGGTCTGCGGCACATGGAGTGGACGGCGCTGCTTCCAGTGCACCGATACTCCTTCATGCCGTCTGAGGCGTCTGCGGATGGTTGGGCGTATGTCGATTTTCTGAGCCGGTGGCGCGACAAGAAGGTGCCGTTCCGGCTGATCGTGCTCGACAGTAAGGGGGCTTCTCGGCTTAACATGCCGGTGACGGTGGACAGCTTTGATGTTACCGTGCGAAAAAACGGCGATTTGGAGTATTCCATCGCCGTGACAGAATACAGATTTATCAAATGAGGAGGTGCGCCGATGGCGGCAGGATATGTCGATGACCACAAGCTGATTTTGTACCGCGACGGCGCACAGCCGCGCGACATCACTGCGTTTGCCAGTGACATGACGCTGACGGACGACCTCGACACGCTGGCGGCAGAGCTGACGTTTAAGACGTTTATCTCGCCGTGGGACAAGTACACGCCCAAGCTGGCGCTCGCGCCGGGCGACAAGGTGCGCGTGACCAATCAGGGCAAGACCGTGTTCTCGGGCATCATTATCACGGTGACGCTGGACGGCGGTGTTACGGCCTACGACCGCGGCTGGTATCTGAATAAGTCGGAAATCGTGCTGCAGGTCAACAACCTTGCGGCCGATCAGGTCATCCGCAAGGCGTGTGCCAAGGCGGGCGTGACAGTCGGAAAGGTGTGCAGCCTGCCGACCAAGATCACGCAGTTGTGGACCGGCTCCACGCCGTCTGACATTATCAGCGATGTGCTGGACACCTGCACGTCTGCGACCGGCAAGCAGTACCGCCACCGCGTGGACGACAGCGGCCTGCAGGTCGAGGCGCTGCCGACCGCGCCTATCAAGGCATTCCACAAGCCGGCGAAAAATATCGCCGCATTTGACATCACATGGGCGCTCGGTCAGGTGAGCGGCGAGGACAGCATTGAGGACACCTACAACGCTGTTGTCATTGCCGCCGAGGACGACGGCAAGGCGTACATCGGCGCACAGGCCAGCAACGCGGCATCCATCAAGCGTTACGGTTTCATGCAGCACATAGAGACCGTGACCGAGAACCCCGGCACGGCTGTGCTCGGCCAGATGGTCAAAAACCTGCTGAAAAACGCCGACAAGGTAGGGCAGACCCGCTCCATCTCCGAGATTTGGGGCTGTGATGAGGTGACAAGCGGCGTGGTGCTACGCTTTAACTCTCCGGCGTTTGGCATCAAGGGCAACTTCCGTATTACTCGCGTGGAGCATCACTACGGCGGTGCAGGACACACGATGGCGCTGGAAATCACGGCGCTCGAGCAGGTGCGAGCCGCCGCCGAGGGCAAGACTGACGCGGCAGCCATCAAGGCCGCCAGCACGGACAAGGTGCAGGTGTTCGGCCTGCCGGATCTGTCCGGCGGCAGTGACGGCGGCTCGGGCGGCACCATTGTCAAGGCGCTGTTTACTGCCTACTATCCGGCTAACAATGCGCTGGAGGGCGGTTATCTGGATGCACAAGGCAACAGGCTCGACCCAAGCAAGCACACCTGCGCCGCACCGCCGTCTGTGCCGTTCGGCACCAAAATCACGGTGCGCGACACGGGCACAAGCCTTGACGGCACGACCTTCACTGTCAACGACAGAGGCGGCGCGATCCAGATCAAGAACGGCGTGTACCACTTTGACCTGCTGATGAGCAGCAACGCCGAGTGCAATCGCTGGGGACGTAAAAACGGCTCTGCGATTATCGGCGGCTCGGGCGGCAGCTCGGGCAGTGCGGTGTCGTTTGTCAATACGGCACTGGGCGAGGTCGGGTACAAGGAGTCCGGCAAGGACATCAACAAGTACGGCCAGTGGGCCGGTCACAACGGTGTCGCCTGGTGTGTTTATTTTGTTTGCTGGTGTGCGTATAAGTCCGGCGCACCTATCCCGACAAGCTACGGCTACGTTGGCGATATGAGCAGCTATTTCAAGGCGCGCGGCAAGTACAGAGCGGCGGG
>OODB01001530.1_pt1 | contig 15765 bp, 10 predicted proteins | sample 1671721 | NCBI WGS metagenome assembly OODB01 (sample SAMN06348185, study PRJEB24527) | human gut metagenome | biome: human gut; feature: ankylosing spondylitis patient; material: feces | host: Homo sapiens | place: China | collected 2015-10
GCAACAACAATTCCTCCGCACGCATACGGAAGCTTCTCACCCATCGTCATGTCAGCAAAAATGCCTGTATCAAGCGCTGCAACAGCTGAAAATCCACCTAAAAATGCAAACGACGAACCTAAAAATGCAGGAACCTTCATTTTGGAGCACAGATGGAAAAACAGCGTTCCAAGACCTGCACAAATCAGCGTTACCTGAACTGAAAGTCCCTCTCCCTCAAAATAAACATTTGTTAGGATCGGAACAAGAATCGTTGCTCCAAACATTGCAAACATGTGCTGTATTCCAAGCAGCAGCATTTTCGGGATTCCGAGCGTTCTGGCGTCCCGAATTCCCTTGGTTCCTTGTGATTGTTCACTCATACCAAGTACCTTCCCTTCTTTTTTCGCCATCGAATTTTTCGACAGCCTATTTATGTTACCGTCTGTAAGATATCTACAGACGGTACATCTTACCCCTTCAGAGACTCCTCGAATGCATCGAGCTCGGCACTAGCCTGCTCCCACACATCCATCAGTCCCATCAGCTCCTCTTCTTTAGCGTCGACCTTCTTTTGTGCCTCCTGCAGCTTACTGTAGCTTGCTGCAATTGCAGGATCATTTAATTCATCCTGTAACTTTGAAAGTGCCTCCTCACAAACTTCAACTGCTGTCTCGGCCTTTTTGACCTTTGCAGATAAACGTGAGCGCTCCTTTCCTGGATTAGCATAAAGAGTCTTTGGTGACGCAGATGCAGCTGTCTTATTTTTTTCCTGCTCTATAGCAAGCTTTGCTGCCGGTGAAACAGCTGCATATTTGCCAAAGCTTATCTGATCGTCCTTATCGGCTGTCGCCTCCTCGTACTGCTCATATCCAAACGGATAATATGTCGTTACACCGCCGTCAAAGCTTAAAATCTTATCTGCCACCTGTCGAACAAAATAACGGTCATGGGATACGAATACAAGTGTTCCCTGATAGCCCTTTAGCATCTGCTCTAGTGCTTCTTTTCCGACAATATCCATATGGTTTGTCGGCTCATCGAGGATCAAAAGATTTGGTTTTTTCTTTAAGATCTTACAAAGTGCCAGTCTCACGCGCTCTCCTCCCGAAAGCATGCTGACCTGCTTAAACACATCATCACCAGTAAAAAGGAATGCACCAAGAGCATTTCTCACCTCTGTCTGCGTCAGGTTCGGATATTCTGCCCAGTAGTCATCCATGACAGTAGCATCACTAGTATAATGTGCCATCTGCTGATCGAAATATCCAATCTGCACACGAATGCCATACTGATACTCGCCGCCAAGAGGCTTGATCATCCCCATCATTGTCTTTAAAAACGTAGACTTACCAAGGCCATTTCCTCCAACAATACCAAGCTTTTGACCTCTCTCAAGTGTAAGATTCACCTCTGAAAGAACACGGTCATATCCAATCTGAAGATTTCTTGCAGTAAATACTTCCTTTCCTGTCTCAACCTCAGGCTGGAAATTAGCATGAAATGCCTTTAGATCATAGCGCTGCGGCGGTGCAATCTTTTCCATATGCTCAATCTGTTTTAGCTTTGAGCGTGTCATTGCAACCTTTGTAGGCTTATTTTTAAATTTTTCTACAATCTCCATCAGACGCGCAATTTCCTTTTGCTGTGCCTGATAATCCTTTTCCTGCTTATCCCAGGCTGCTTTTTTCTGCTCCACAAAGGAGGTATAATTTCCACTGTAGCGATGTGTGATTCCATACTCAATCTCATATACTGTATCGACAATACGATCCAAAAATAATCTATCATGAGATACGATAACAACAGCCCTATTATACGCCTTTAAATAATTCTCAAGCCATTCAATTGTCTCGATATCAAGGTGGTTAGTCGGCTCATCCAAAAGAAGAATATCCGGCTTTGAAAGAAGCATCTTGATAAATCCAAGCTTTGTCTGCTGTCCACCTGAAAATTCTCTAAGCGGCTTTTTCTTGTCAGCTTCAGTAAAACCAAATTTGCGAAGCATCGTCTCATACTCTTTTTCATAGTAGTAGCCGCCCATATCAGTAAACTGCTCCTGCATCTGGGTATAGATTCTGATATTTAACTCAGATGGATCTGATTCCATGATCTGGCGCTGTGCTTCTAGCTCACGCTGCTTTTCGCGGTACGGCTCAAACACCTTTCGCACCTCAGTCTCCATAGAAATTGTCTCATCTGCAAACGCGATCTGCTTTAAATAACCGATCACCGGATTTCCGCTCTTTGCGATATAAATATCCTCATCGCTGTCTCGCTTCTCAAGTGCAACCTCACCCTCAATCAGCTTTAAAAGAGTTGTCTTTCCGCAGCCGTTTCTTCCAACGACGGCAATTTTCTGTCCGGCGTTGATTTCAAAATTAATATTCGTTAAGATGGTGTTCGCCCCGTAGGAGACGGCACCATGATTAATCATGTATAACATTGCAAAACCTTTCCTGCACAACGTCTGTTTTTATTATTGGCGGATTCTAAGAATGGTCAATGAATATGGCTCAAACGTGCGCGTAAATGTGCCGTCTGGAATAGTTTCCTCGCTCACAGCCGGAACGACACATTTTTTATTTTCCATTGTATTTTCATCAGACAATGCTGCAGCCATCTTCTCTACAAGCACGTTATGTGTACCATTTACACCATCAAGTGCAAGCTGCGCTGTCTGTGAATTTCCAGTAATGTTTACCGCCTTTACAATCACATCACCAGTTGCCTCATCAAGCGCTGCAGATACATACAGTGGCTTTGGCACAGGAATCTTGTCAATTGTATCAAGGTATTCCTCGCCATCCACATATATCTTCATCGTGCGATCCTTTACAACAAGCATCAGCTCATACTCATGATCCTTCTCTGCCGAGAACATTGCCTCACTTAAGCATGCTCCCTTGCCGTTTTTAAAATGCTCCATGCTTATATCCAGATTCTGCCAGCCGCCAAGCGTCCAGAGCATATGATCAGATTCTTCTCCAAGATAAACAAGAAATCCCTTTTTGCCCTCTGTCTCTTTTGCCTTCATGGTAAGCGTATAATTTGTCCAATCCTTTGGAATTACACCAACCTCGACTGCATTTTCATAAGAAACAGCACGATTTTCACTCTCAGTTCCGCATACACAATCTGTAAAACGATGCAGCTTTCCTGTATCATGATTTTTCACTGTCACCTCAAAGAACACACCCTGTCCCTCGTTGACTAACACACGAATTGGACCGCTGATAGTCTTTGCGCTTTCGCGGATTTTTTGTTCTTCCAAAAGGCGCGCTGTCTGCTCAAGTTCTGGCTCTTTAACAGTAAAATCTAAGCGATGAGTTCCCTGATGGCGCATAAACATACTCTGAACATAATAATTAACAGAGCCATACACCTGATGATTATCAAACCAGATCATATCAGGACGCCAATTTACATAGTCCACATTTGCAAACATCGGAGCATAGCATGCCAGTCCAACTGCATGCACATTTTTCTCAAGTCCTGTCATAAAAGCAGCCTCAAAAAGACCATTCTCCCACTGATTGCCCCATGATGCATACTCGCCCAAAAATACCTTGGGATCAGATGATAGGAAATTATCATAGCGATCTACATTTGCTATCATCCAGTCGGTATTCATATAGTAATGCTCATCGATCAGATCACAGCCGCATTCTCTTGCACTTGCCCATCCGCGCTCATACTCACCGCCCGCGGCAAATGGACTAGCAGAACCAATCAGCTTAATATCAGGATATTTTTCACGAATTGCCTTATGAAAATATGGATAGCGCTCTGTAAAGCCCTCGCCAACCTCCTCATTTCCAATTGCCAGATAATGTAATCCAAATGGCTTTGGATGACCCATATCGGCACGCTTCTTTCCCCAAACAGTTGTCTCATCGCCATTTGCAAACTCAATAAGATCAAGTGCATCGTCAATCCAAGGACCAAGTTCATCAAGTGGAACCTTTCTTTGATGATGCGGATCGTATGCTGCCGGAAGTACTGGAAGAGGCTCTGCACCTATATCCTCTGCAAGCTGGAAATATTCATAATAGCCAAGACCAAGTGTCTGATTATATCCCCAGTTATTTCGTCTCGCCGGGCGCTCCTCCACTGGTCCAATCGTATTTTTCCAGCGATACATCGAATCTCTTGCATTCTCATCAAGCTGTCCGTCATGTACAAGACAGCCTCCAGGAAAACGTATGAACTTCGGATGCATTGCTTCAAGCATCTCGCACAGATCTTTTCTCAGACCATTCGGGCGGTTCTTATATGTGTGCGCTGGAAATAAGGATACAAAATCCACTTCCACACTGCCCGGTGTCATGCAGACAAGCGCCAGATTTGCATCTGTGCAGCTTGTGCCTTCTGCAATTTTAAGATCTGCCGTATACTTTTTCCAATCAGAAGCATCTGCTGTAATCTCACATGATGCATAAATTTGTCCTTCTTTTCCAATCAGACAAGCCTTAACTTTCACTGGCTCATCTACTTTTCTTAAATAGCAGGAAAAATGATATCTTTCCCCGCCTTCAAGCGAAATTCCACTATTAAAGCCCAGGTTTTTTACACCTGCGTATGCCGAATTTGCCGTTATGCGAAGATAGTGTGGGTTCTTTTTCGTATAGGGACTATCTGTCAGAATGGTAAGTGAAACATCAGCTGCGTCTGTCTGTCCATTTTTTTCATCTAACTGACAAGGCATCCATGCATACAGTGCATGATACTTTTTATTGTCAATCGGATCAAATTCAAATGCACGGTTCTGGATCAGCTCTGCATAAAGTCCGCCATCTGCCGCATGATTAATGTCTTCAAAAAAAATGCCGAAGAGATCGCCTGTTGCTTCTCTTTTTTCCTTTGTGTTAATCTGAAATGTCTGCATGGCTCACTATTTCCTTTCCTTATAATAGACTTAATAAACCATACCACATTCTCACGAAAGCATCAACATTTTTAATTAAATTTGTGCAAAAAAGGCAGTTTCAGGAAATATTCCCAAAACTGCCTTTTTCATTATTTTTTATCTGTAGTAATCAAAAATTAGTTTGCTGCGCTTGCGCTCTCAGCCTCAGAAGATGCCTCCTCAGATGCTGCCTCGCTGGAAGCTTCCTCAGACTTAGCCTCGGTCTTAGCCTCAGTTGCCTTCTCGGTAGCCTTCTCAGTCTTAGCTTCGGTCTTAGCCTCAGTCTGTACCTCTGCCTTTGTGCTAGCTGCGGTAGTAGTCTTCTTATCAGTCTTTCCGCATCCAGTCATCATTGCTGCTGCCATAGCGATTACTGCGATAGATGTAATAAACTTTCTCATGATTTTTGTTCCTCCTATTTATAACTATTAAATATGCTTAACAGTTAATGTCCTTTGCTGCAAAAGTGATCTCCTCTTACCACTTCTGCTGACAATTGCTATACTAGTCCTTTTTTTTAATAGTGTCAATAGGTAATGTAAAATTTTTGAGAAATTTAAGTAAGCCTTAAAGATTTAATGCCATTATTGTCCAGATATTGTTGGCTGATTAGCCTGTTGTGCAAGTGAATTAAGTGTGATTTTCTCTTGTGTCTGCGCATCAGTCAGCTTCATTGCCTGAGTTTCTTTATCTACACTTACAGTAAAGGTACGAACCTGGTCAATATTTGCCTCATCCATTCCCTTCCACTCCATCGTAAAGGTACCATCGTCCTCACCCGGCTTGCAGCTGTAGCGAAAATGAGTCTCAATTCCTGCATCTGGTGATACAAGTGACTGAACAGTTAAGATTCTGCTGTAATTATCAAACTGATATGAAGCACTTTCTGTCATCCAGATATCCTTGATTGATTCTGAAAGCTCACGCTCCTCTACGCTCTCATATACATTTATGTAGCGTCCATCTGTAATCTTTTCACTAGAGCGAACCTGCGCTGCAATTCCATAGTCATTGTCAGATTCACTAAGAAGTACAGTCACAGCACCATCCATCATGCCTGTTGGAGCATCATAGGAATCAAAGAAGGAATAGCCGCTTCCATTTTGTCCCTTTGGAAGATAGCCCTTTGTAAGTGTTTCTGCAAATGAAACTTCATTAATGTAATACCATCCATCTGCATAATAAACATCCTCAACACCTGTATTTGCCGGACAATAATCCTGCATCCAGATACCTGTAAGATTCAAAATAGCTCTTCTTGTGCTAAGTTCAGGTATACGAATCCATCCTTCTTTAGCCTGTTCTGACACAATGCCAAGCATGCTGGCTGCCTCACCGCCTGCCTTTGCACTAACTCCAAGACGTCCAATGATGCCAGAATACAGAGTACCGTTTGCCTCTGATGCATTAAAATCTGGAACAAGCTTACAGATCATCTGTAAAAACGCTGCCTTTTGCTCATCATTTACAGCACCGCCTGTAAATGTAAGTGCACCAAGGCCGCTGCCCCAATCAGATACCCATCCAGAAGCCAGCTTACTCATATATGTTGTACGGCTAAATGCACACACAATTGATGGTGATGATCCATCTGCAAATGCCTGACTTCCCATTTTTCTAACATCTGCCGGAATAGTAAGTGATGTAAGACGCATACAGCCGGCAAATGCACGGCTTCCTATTGTACGAAGAGCTGGTGGAAGCACAAGTCCCTCGCCAACGCCACTTCCCTCAAATGCATTGTCGCAGATCGTAAGAAGTGACTGTGCAAAATCAACTGTCTGAAGTGATACGTCATTTTGGAATGCTGCCGCACCAATGTAGCGAATCCCCTCTGGGATCGATACATTCTTCAACTCTGTACAGTTGCGGAAGGTACGCTCTCTTATAGCCTGAATCGCCGCCGGCACCTGCGCATAGACTAACTTTGTACAATCAGCAAATGCTCCTGCTCCAAGATAAGTTACGCTCTGCGGCAAGTTAGCAGTTACAATACCAGAGCCTGTAAAGCTCTCTGCGCCAACTGCTGTCAGCGTCTGCGGAAATGTAAATGAAGAAAGTGCAGATGTTTCTGCAAATGCACGGCTTCCAATTGACGTAAGCGCACTCGAAGCCTGTACTGTTGTGAGTGAACTGCAGTTTTCAAATAAGCCAGAACTAATTCTTGTAATTGCCTGCGGCAATGTTGCAGATGTAAGGCTTGTGCAGCCAGAAAATGCACTTGCACCAAGATATGTTACATTCTGCGGAACCAAAATTGAAGAAAGTGCGCTGCAATTTTGGAATGCGCCGCCCTCAATAAATGTCATGCTCTTTGGAAGTGTAATCTGTTTTAATGCAGTACAATTTTGGAATGCACCATAGCGAATCGTCGTAAGTGTTGACGGCAACTGTACTTTCTGAACTGGCGTATTAGCAAATGCAAGTGTACAGATCGTTGTTATATCTTCTTTAACAATTACATTTGTATTAGGAACAATCTGTGTTGCCACACCTGATTTTGCCAACTCGGCTGCATCCTTGTCACTTAAAGATCCAGTCGGCTGCTCTGACTGCACGATAATCTCAGCTGGCACACGATACAGCAAATCATTGATGTAAATCATCTCATGCTTTCGATCTTCATACCATTTTGTTCCGTCAAATGCGTTTGCCACAATATCTCGCACACTCTTTGGAATCTCAATCTGACTTAAAGCACTGCAATTTTTAAATGCGTTAGAGCCAATATAGCTTACACCATCCGGCACAACTATAGCTGCCAGATTAACACGATTAATAAAAGCTTCCTCAGCAATAACAGTCGTTCCCTGCCTGATAGAAACAGTTACCGCATCGCTCTGACAGCGATAGAGGATACTGTTAATATATACAAGTTCTCCAGTCAGTGTTGAATCATATGGTGTGCCCTCAAACAAATTGGCACCTACCTGCGTAACGCTTGTCGGAATCTTTACGCGAACAAGAGCGCTGCATCCTGCAAATGCTTCTCTTCCTATATAAGTAACGCCCTCTGGAATCACCACGTCAGTAATCATGGTCTGTCCGCGAAATGCACCTGCTGCTATGGAAGTAACTTTTGCACCGCCATAAGTTTCTGGAATCTCAACAACACTTCTTGAACCGTCAAATCCTGTAATGCTGACAGTCTGTCCATCCTCGCTAAAGCTAAATGTCAGTCCCTTTGTATCTTCCTTAGGTGCCTGCTCAGACCACTCTGGTTCTTCCGTTGTCGTCTCCTCTGGTATAGTTTCTTCTGTACTCTCTTCCTCACTAGTTTCTTCCTCACTAGTTTTTTCCTCGGTGCTAGCCTCTGCACTGCTTTGTGGTGTGCTTTCCTGCGTAGAAGATTCTTCCTGTGATGATGTCGGTGTTATACTTTCACTAGGTGTCTGGGAGGACGTTTCCGGTACACTTTCTGATGAGCTTTCAGTTGGTACCTGCAAAGACGTCTCTGGAACACTCTCTGTCGGTGCTTCTATAGTAGTCTCTGGTATAGTCGCCAAGGCCTCTGGTGTCGGACTCTCCAATATAGTCTGCTCTTCTATTGTCTGTGTCTGCGTTTCCTGTTTAATAATTTCAGTAGTTTCCTCTGCAAATGAATACTGCGGTATGTAAGAAACGGTCATCGCAGCAGCCATCGTCCATACGGACGCTTTCTTCTTCCATGATCTTTTCATAGTGCTCCCTTCCTTTCTCTTAAACAAAAAGAGCCGGTTTTTAACCGGCTCCCATAAATACTCCGGTAATAACTCTTTTCTAAGTTTATATTACCAGATATTATGTCAAATAAGTACTTTCAATGTCCTTACATCTCTTAAGAATCTCTTACGATGCCTGGTCAAACTGGCTGTTGTACAGATCAGCGTAAAAGCCCTTCTTTGCCAAAAGTTCTTCGTGCGTTCCGCTTTCAATTACATCTCCATCCTTTAACACAAGGATAAGATCGGCATTTTTGATTGTGGAAAGACGATGTGCAATAACAAAAGAAGTACGATTCTTCATCAGCTCGTCCATTGCATTTTGGATTTGAAGCTCTGTTCTTGTATCGACAGAGCTTGTTGCCTCATCGAGAATCAACATAGGCTTGTCAGCGATCATTGCACGGGCAATTGTTAACTGCTGCTTCTGACCTTGTGACAGATTAACCTGATCATTAAGCACTGTATCATAGCCATTCTGCAGTGTTCTCACAAAATGGTCAAGACCAACAGCGCGGCATGCCTCCTTCATGCGCTCATCAGAGACATTGGGCGTACAATATACAAGATTTTCTCTAACAGTACCCTCAAACAGCCATGTGTCCTGAAGAACCATACAAAACTGAGAATGAACCATTTCACGTTTTACCTGATTAGTCGGAATGCCATCAATGCAGATTTTTCCGCCCTGAATCTCATAAAAACGCATAAGCAGATTGACAAGTGTTGTCTTTCCCGCTCCCGTTGGACCGACAATGGCAATTTTTTGTCCAGCCTTTGCCTGTGCAGAAAAATCATGGATAATCACGCGATCTTCATCATAGCCAAACTTTACATGTTCAAATGATACATCACCCTTTACATTGTCAAGCGTCTTTGTCTTATTGCTCTCGTCATCCATCTCCTTTGCCTCAAGAAACTCAAAGACACGCTCACCTGCTGCTGCCGCTGACTGTAAAGACTGTGCCGCCTGTGCGATCTGAGATAACGGCTGTGTAAAATAACGCACATACATCATAAATGCAACGATTACTTCAAAGCCAATAGTTCCCTTCATAGTCAGCACTGCACCTGCCACACAGACTGCCACATAGCCTAAGTTTCCGATAAATGTCATAATAGGAGGCATGAGTCCGGCAAGGCACTGTGCACGAAATGCACTTTCTCTTAAATTATTATTCATGCGCTCAAATTCTGCTGCTGCCTGCGCTTCTCCATTATATGCCTTTACAACTGTATGACCTGTGTAAATTTCCTCAATGTGACCGTTGATCTCACCAAGGCAGCGCTGCTGGCGCACGAAATATCTGCTGGAGCGCTTTGCAATAACTGTCATAAGTACAAAGCCAATCAATGTCGCCACAATTGCAGTGATCGTCATAATCACATCTGTTTTAAACATCATAAAAAGTGAACCGACAAAAAGCGTAACTGCGGAGACAAGATTTCCGATGCTTTGATTCATAGACTGTGATATCGTATCAACATCATTTGTGACACGTGAGAGGATATCACCTGTCGTAGAGCGGCTGTAATAGCTCATCGGCAGACGGTTAATTTTTCCTGAAATATCACCTCTAAGCTTTTTTGAAATATTTTGTGTCACTGTTGCCATAATCCACTGCTGACCAAATGACAGCAAAGCACCGCACACATAAAATGCAATTAATGTAAATCCAATCTTAGAAACAGCGTCCATATCAACGCCTGTTACAAGACCTTTTCCAATTTCCTTTGTCATCTCTGACAGCTTATCTGGTCCAAGAAGCGTCAAAACCGTGCCTCCTGCCGCGCAGATAAGTGCAATGATCACAACCGGAAGATAGCTTTTGCAATACGAAATCAGATTTGACCATGTTCCTTTAAAATCAGATGCCTTCTCAGCAGGACCTCTTCCCATGCCAGGTCCACGCATACCGCCTCTTCTGCCCGGGCGGTTCTGTCCAGGGGTATATTCTTTATTTTCCATTATGCAAGCTCCTCCTTTGACAGCTGTGAATATGCGATCTGACGGTATACCTCGCAAGTTTCCATCAGCTCATTGTGCTTGCCCATTCCGGCAATCTTTCCATCATCAAGCATATCGCTTAATATTCTCAAAAAGAATTCTCTAAACTCAGTCGCAAACTGTCATATGAACATCTCCATTAACTCATACAGATATTATATTTTTTCTAGGATAAATTCAACCTATTTTAATTTTTTCATAAACTTATTCAAGCACTTACATACTGGAAGTTACTTTTTTCTTTTCGCAAACTTATCAATAACATTGTCTGCCCAAAAAGTAAAAAAGAAATCTGCAATTTCAGCAAATAGATTAATAATAAAATCAAACATATAAGTTTCCTCCAACTTCCGATTGAACAACTTCATTAATATCATTATTCTACCATAATTACACTTACAATCCTACTTCATTCTGTTAAAATCGATTTACAGAAGTTATAATTAATTTACTTTGAGAATGTAGATTGATTTTTGCCATTCCCTCATAGGCGTCCATCTTATAACCAAGAGTTCCATAACGTAAATTGGCAGATTCTGTGGTGCGGTTCATAGCGTAAATTGGGCATGTATAAGCGTCCTCTCACAAGTCATTCACAGCGTAAATGAAAGAAAAACGGTACAGACAAATATGATTTCCTTCGTGAGCCATGGAGCTGGGATTCTAACAATCATGGAAGCTTCAGCTGAACATGATTGTTGATCAGAAGCCCAGCGGAATGCCCGGCGAACAGGAACATCATATTTGTCTGTACCGTTTTTTTTGTCATTACATATAAAATCACGACTTGTGAGAGGACACTTATATATGCCCCTTCAGCCCCTGAGAAAGCACCACAAAATCTGCGACACTACGCTAATGAAACGATGGATACTTATCTTATATCTGTCAAATTAGAACAGGTAAATACATATATAAGTAACACTAATAATCAGATATAAATTGCACAAAAATACTTATAAAAAGCGGAGGATTTTCTATATGTGTAAAAGGGCAAAGAACAGGTAAACACATTGACTTTGCAAAAGCGTGTGTATTAGAATAGTGGTATAATATTGCTTTGCAAAAACAAGGAGGCGAAATCCTCTCCTCGTATAGGACTCGGATTTTTGCTCCGCAAAAACAAGGAGGATAAATCAATGCAGGAATTTAAACCAGTAAAAGAAGGAAAAGTACGTGAGGTCTATGATAACGGAGACAGTCTGATCATCGTAGCGACCGACAGAATTTCAGCATTTGACCATATTTTAAAAAATAAGATCACAAAAAAAGGTGCAATCTTAACACAGATGTCCAAGTTCTGGTTCGACTATACAAAAGACATCGTTCCAAACCATATGATTTCTGTAGATGTGAAAGATATGCCTGAATTTTTCCAGAATGAAAAATATGATGGAAACAGCATGATGTGCAAGAAACTGAACATGCTTCCAATCGAGTGTATCGTTCGTGGTTATATCACAGGAAGTGGCTGGGCAAGCTACAAAGAAAATGGTACAGTCTGTGGAATCAAACTTCCGGAAGGTCTGGTGGAATCCGATAAATTACCGGAACCGATTTATACTCCTAGTACAAAGGCAGATCTTGGGGATCATGATGAGAATATTTCCTTTGAGCAGAGTGTGGAAGTGTTAGAGAAACTTCATCCGGGAAAAGGTGAGGAATATGCAACCAAAATTAAAGACGCAACCATCGCCCTTTACAAAAAATGTGCAGAATATGCTTTAAGCAAAGGAATCATTATTGCAGATACAAAATTTGAGTTTGGTTTGGACGAGAATGGAAATGTTGTTCTCGGTGATGAAATGTTGACTCCGGACAGCTCCAGATTCTGGCCTTTAGAGGGATATGAAGCAGGAAAAGGACAGCCATCCTTTGACAAGCAGTATGTGAGAGACTGGTTAAAAGCAAACCCTGACAATGATTTCCTTTTACCGGAAGAGGTAGTAACCAAGACCGTTGATAAATATAAAGAAGCATTTGCGTTATTGACAGGAAAAGAATTTAAATAAAACACCAACAGGTACACATTAGTTACACTGACGGATTTTCAGGAAACCAGCGGAAAGGCAGAAACGATTATATGTATAACAACGAGTTTGAAAAAGACACGCCATGGGATGATCTGCATGAGGAATGTGGTGTCTTTGGAATGTATGATTTTGATGGGGGAGATGTGGCGTCTACCATTTATTACGGACTGTTTGCGTTGCAGCACAGAGGACAGGAAAGCTGTGGTATCGCAGTCAGTGAGACAGAGGGACCGAAAGGAAAAGTGACTTCCCATAAAGGAATGGGACTTGTAAATGAGGTGTTTGCCCAGGATAATTTAGAGCCGATGAAGGGAGATATCGGAGTGGGACATGTGCGATATTCCACAGCGGGTGCATCCACCCGTGAGAATGCACAGCCATTGGTTTTAAATTATGTAAAAGGCACACTGGCGCTGGCGCATAACGGGAATCTGATCAATGCAATGGAGCTTCGCAAAGATTTGGAATATACCGGAGCAATTTTCCAGACGACCATTGACTCCGAGGTGATCGCATATCATATCGCAAGAGAGCGTCTGAAATCCAAGACAGTCGAGGAGGCAGTCGGAAGAGCCTGCCGCAAATTAAAAGGAGCTTATTCGCTGGTTGTCATGAGTCCGCGAAAACTCATCGGCGCAAGGGATCCTTTTGGTTTTAAACCACTCTGCATTGGAAAACGTGATAACGCTTATATTCTTGCGTCTGAGAGCTGCGCACTGGAGACGATCGGAGCCGATTTTGTCCGCGACGTGCTGCCTGGGGAGGTAGTGACCATTACACCGGAAAATGGAATCCAGTCTGATTTATCGATGGCACTGCCAAAAGAGCAGGAAGCAAGATGTATTTTTGAATATATTTATTTTGCAAGACCGGACAGCCGTATTGATAATGTCAGTGTCTATGCATCAAGAATCAAGGCGGGACGGTTTCTTGCGATGGATTCGGCTGTGGACGCCGACCTTGTTGTCGGTGTGCCGGAATCAGGAAATGCAGCGGCATTGGGCTATTCATTACAGTCTGGAATTCCATACGGAACTGCTTTTGTAAAAAATGGTTATGTAGGACGAACCTTCATCAAACCAAAACAGAGCAGCCGTGAATCGAGTGTTCGTGTGAAACTGAATGTTTTAAAAGAAGCCGTAAACGGAAAACGCATCATCATGATCGATGATTCTATCGTCCGCGGTACAACATCGGACAGGATCGTAAAAATGCTTCGTGATGCAGGAGCAACAGAAGTGCATGTAAGAATCAGTTCCCCACCATTTTTGTGGCCATGTTATTTTGGAACCGATATCCCGGAGAGAGAGCAGCTGATCGCTTATAACCGGAGCATCGAAGAAATCCGTGATATTATCGGAGCGGATACGCTCGGATATTTGAAGGTGGAGCGTTTGCATGAGATGGTGGAAGGCTTAAATATCTGCGAAGGATGTTTTACAGGAAAATATCCATTGGAGCCACCGAAAGAGGACATTCGTGGTGACTTCGAACGCTAAGTGTGGTATGATGAAATAGATTACAATTTACAGCAAAAGGAGATAAAAATGAGTACAGATAGATATACAAGCCCTCTGTCAGAACGTTATGCCAGTAAGGAGATGCAGTACATTTTTTCACAGGATATGAAGTTTAAGACCTGGAGAAAATTATGGATTGCATTAGCAGAGACAGAGATGGAACTTGGCTTAAGTGAGAACGGAAAACCGGTTATCACACAGGAACAGATTGATGAGTTGAAGGCACATGCTGACGATATCAATTATGATGTTGCAAGAGAGCGTGAAAAATTGGTTCGTCATGATGTAATGAGCCATGTATATGCTTACGGGCAGCAGTGCCCAAAGGCAGCAGGAATCATCCATCTCGGTGCAACTTCCTGTTATGTTGGTGACAATACAGATATTATTGTTATGAATGAGGCGTTAAAGCTGGTTCACAAGAAGTTGGTCAACGTGATCAATGAACTTGCAAAGTTTGCAGATAAATATAAAAATCTTCCGACACTTGCATTTACACATTTCCAGCCAGCACAGCCGACAACGGTTGGAAAGAGAGCAACACTCTGGACACAGGAATTTATCATGGATCTGGAAGACCTTGAGTATGTCATGGGAAGTTTAAAATTACTTGGTTCCAAAGGAACAACCGGAACGCAGGCAAGCTTCCTGGAGTTGTTTAATGGTGACCAGGAAACAATTGACAAGATCGATCCGATGATTGCAGCAAAAATGGGATTTAAGGAGTGCTATGCAGTTTCCGGTCAGACCTATTCCAGAAAAGTGGATACAAGAGTTGCCAATATTCTGGCAGGAATTGCAGCAAGTGCACACAAAATGTCAAACGACATCCGTCTGTTACAGCACTTAAAGGAAGTGGAAGAACCATTTGAGAAAAATCAGATTGGCTCTTCAGCCATGGCATACAAGAGAAATCCAATGCGTTCCGAGCGTATCGCTTCCCTTTCACGCTATGTGATGGTAGATGCATTGAATCCGGCTATCACATCTGCAACCCAGTGGTTTGAGAGAACGCTGGATGATTCTGCTAATAAGAGATTGAGCATTCCGGAAGGATTTTTGGCGATCGACGGTATTTTAGACTTATGCCTGAACGTTGTGGATGGACTTGTGGTATATGATAAAGTGATCACAAAACATATGATGGCAGAACTTCCATTTATGGCAACGGAAAATATTATGATGGACGCTGTAAAAAATGGCGGCAACCGTCAGGAATTACATGAAAAAATCCGTCAGCTTTCGATGGAAGCAGGAAAGAATGTAAAGGTAGAAGGAAAAGATAACAATCTGTTGGAGTTGATCGCAGCAGATCCATCTTTCAATCTTACCTTAGAGGAATTACAGGCTACTATGGAGCCATCGAAATACGTTGGACGTGCACCGATTCAGGTGGACAAATTCCTTGCGAATGTTGTGAATCCAATTTTGGAGGCAAACAAAGAAGATCTTGGCATGACAGCCGAGATTAATGTCTAAAATCGGAGTTTAACTGGCGTAGTGTCGCAGATTCTGTAGTGCTTTTATAGGTTGTGAGGGGCAGCTATAAGCGTCCTTTCACAAGTCAGAATTTTATATGTAATGAAAAAGAAAAACGGTATAAACGAAATATTAT
>OODB01001537.1_pt1 | contig 15703 bp, 6 predicted proteins | sample 1671721 | NCBI WGS metagenome assembly OODB01 (sample SAMN06348185, study PRJEB24527) | human gut metagenome | biome: human gut; feature: ankylosing spondylitis patient; material: feces | host: Homo sapiens | place: China | collected 2015-10
ACTGTATATAATGATATATTAAGATATCTTCACCGGATTCTCCGAGAAATTTCCGTATATGTGATCACTTATCCTCCGACATTTCGAAAGTCTTACTCTTCCAAAATACTATAGATTAAGGATAAATAATATCTATTTTTCTAGAAGATGTTGTATTTTCCTTGGACCTCTGAAAAGCTGATTGCAAAATAGAAACTAAACATGTTTGATCTATAATTTTACTTTTTTCGGTTCTTTAAATTATCTTTTTTATTCTCCCTTCTTCTGTCTTTGCTTTTCATCTATTAAAATAGACAGGCAAATACCAGAGATAAGTAACAATAAAAAATATCCCATAATAGTATTGTCATCACCTGTCTTCACACGATCACTTTTACTTGAGACAGATGAATGTGACAAGTCTTCTTTCTCTTTTCCGATATAGCTATTTTCAAATGTTATGCGTTCTACTTTTTCACCTTTATCATTTTTAACAACTGTAGCCACCTTTAACTGATCTTCTTGATCATAAAAAGCCTCAACGATCACAACATAGCTATTCTAATCATATAAGTAATTATCTTTTTTCTCTGATGTCTGATAAATCTTGTACTGATATCGACCAACTTTCCTTACCTTCATTACAATTTCAGCACCTACATTATTTTTCATTGTCCAAAAATATTGCAAATTCCTACTTCCTTCTGGCATAGGAGCCTCATTTTGATTCGTTGTCATAACATAGGAAAATTCATCTGAAACTTTCTCAGCTTCACTGGAAAAAATCTGCTGCACCGGAATTTTTACGTTGGTATAATCAACAGCTGCCAGCACTGGTCTCTGATAACTCAAAAAAACAATCATAACCAATAGTATAATCTTTACTTTCTTTAAATCAGTTAGTTTCATGTTTCTTTTTCCCCTTTTCCTCATTTTCCTGTCTGTTGTTCATAACAATACTAAAGACACACTAAAGTTTTTGTTATAAAAGGGAATACAACGGAGTCTCGCCGCACGTATTCCCCTTTTCTTGTCTTTTATTCAAGCTAAAAATCTAGATTATCTATCATCTCCGCATTGCCTTGTTTTTGTTCTTTCTCCAAAAGATCAGACCTACAGCAATACTTATAACTAATAATATACATACCTGTTGATTTTTTGCTAAATGGATTCCTGTTGCTGGTATTGATTCTGTGTTTTTATTAGTGATCTTTAATTCAATCACATCTCCTCGTGCAGCCTCAATCTGCTGTTTCATTACAGCTGTATTTCCATTCGATGTTGCCTGCACTGGATTTGAATACTTATCATTCTCTTCTTTTTTAGAAATCGAAACAGCGTATTTTGATGTATCAACAGTTTCTGTTATTATGATATCCGAAGATATATCTACATTTTTTAATGTAACTTTATCTCCATGTTTCAAAGAAGTTCTAATTGTCTTGCTACGCAGCTTTTGACCATCTTCCCAATAGAGAATTTCCATATCAAATGGCTTCTTGCGGTTTCCAAGTGGACCAGTGACTTCCTTTGTAATCTCAACCGTCACCCCGCCTTTTTGCGGATGATTGACGATATGTCTGTCCGAAACAGCTCTCCAGGTATTTGTCATCGGTGATTTCTCATATAGGAATAAAATATCGGATTCTACATCGACCATATATAAATTAAAGTTATCCTGATACTGTGTTTTGGTTTTATCTGCTTTGTCCTTTTTGTTTGGAGTAACAGATTCTACCATCCAGTATCGTCCGTTCTCAAAGTCCTCCGGTAATTGAAGCATTCCATTTTCATCTGTTTCTAAGGAACGATACGTCGTACACGTTTTTCCATCCTTTTTCAGAACGATATCGTCCTTGCTCTGTGTATTGTCATAATCTACTGTATATCCTGTATCATCCGCATATTTTTTCGTAACATCATCATACGGTACTTTGTAGAACAGAAAACCTGCACCAGCAAGTCGGTTTCTTGGAAGATCATCCGTCTTTAAGAAACTTCGTTCAGCAAGATTGAAATGCAGATTCTGCACTTCCAGTTCCATCTTGGAAACATCCTTGAACTCATTCTCATCCTTCGGGAATATTTGTTGTCCATTTGAATCGAAATACTGAATCTCTGGATAAATAACTTCATAATATAGGAAACCATCCCCGTATTCCAAAGAATAATGTGTCTTTCCTATCTCAATTTCTTCCACCTTATATTCCACCGGATTTCTGTCCTGGAATAGTGGAACATTGTCGACTGTGTGTTCCCATCCGTTCTCTTCATTCAGCAGGAATTCCTGTCCTGTAGAAATTCCATTCTGATACAATCTGATTTTCACCTGTTTTTCCGTCAGTGCATCATTTGGATTTTCCCATGTCTTTTTGATATGCAGAGTGCCTGTTTTAGCAAAATTTCGGATATTAAGGCTGGTATCTCCTCGCTGAAGCAGAACGGATTTTCCGTTTATCTTACCATCAACTGGTGCCTTAACAGCCTCCTGATTTTCGTTAGCCTCCCTATCCACCAGTTTTGCATCAGTGATTTTGAATGCTCCATTGGCAATCTCAACTGTGATCTGTATATCTCCTGTGTCTACATATCCCGTCGGTAAGTTTGTCTCTCGCAACAAATACGTCTCAGTTGCTGTTCTGTTCTGTTTGTTTTCATCTTGTAACGGAATGTGAAGTTGTGCGATTCCGTATTTATCAGTTGTTACCGTTTCCTCCTCAACACCGTTCTTACTGACAGCAAAATTGATCTTCTCCATTCCCTGTCCGGTAGACTCATCAAATTTGTTCAGTGTGAGTATTCCCTCTTTCTGATAACGGTTCTCCAATTCAATAGTAAGAGTCTCACCACCGCGTCCAATTCCACGTCCTGTGAATTTAATTCCACTTTCTGGATATGCTTCCCATGAATTTACATTATCTCCTTGTTCATGAGAATTGCGAACATTGTACCAACCTGAAAATTTCACATTCGAATCTTTTGGCTTATAGTTGTACTCTTTTAATGTGTATTTCCAGAATGAGTCCGCCTTAACGATCCACGTACAGCTTGTATGTGTATCATCTGTCCATGTACCTACAACTTCTATTGGAGCATCCTCCGCTTGCGGAGCTTCTGCATCCGGTTTCTGGCTATCTTCTGAAGGAAGCACAAGTTTCATATGCTCATGAAATGCAGGTGGCTGAGGTTTTCCATCTAAAAGCTTTTCATCCATATCTACCTGGATATAATAATCTTTCTTGACTTCCTCTATTGCTTCCGGCATTCCGACAAAATCTTTCTTTACTGTCAGGTAACCATTTTTTGCTACAATACGTCCGTCAATATGCCACCCATCGGACATTTCACTTTTGAAAGAATACCAATAAATGGTGAAGAATTCGGTATCTAATTTCGATGGCGGAATCTCCCTGTCTCCGATACGAATCATACGTCCGCTTTCACGAATTGTCTGGAATACCTCTTCATCGGAAGGAATTCTATCTATCTTGTAGATATAGTCTCCATTTCCAATATATCCCTCATCTGGTTTAGTTCCCTGCAAAAGTTCTTGCACTCTCTTATTTCCATCCGCATACTGTTCCCACGTAGATGGATTCTTATTTCCAAGAACTGGAACATCATGCAATATACTTGCCTTCACATTACAGTTTGCCACGGCAACCGCACTTGTATAATCGTCTACATTCGTGGTTGGTAATGCTACCGAACCATCTTCCGGCATCGCTGACTTACAGATATAAAACTGTACCTGTTTTCGATTTTGGTTACTCACCTTACGCCACGCTGCATAGAGGGTGATTGGCTGTCTTGCATTATTATTTATAAGATCAGAAATAGAATCCCCTGCACCGCATTCCTGCCACTTTCCGTCTTTGTTTCTGTAATCCCAATGATCGAATTCATACTGTTCCAACTCTTTGCTGTCATTATCTTCATGATCATAAACCAGAGGATATGGTGACTTAACGTTATGTTTTCCAGCTTCTATTTCATTCTCATAATCATCTGTATGTCTTGTCTTATTCTCAACCTGAGGGGTCAACTTAGCTTCCTTAGGAAGTTTCTTCATATAACGAGTTGTATTATAGATAACCCTGACTGCCCCAGACTCCAGCGGTTTGTCTGCGATCACCTCATAAGATGAGTTAACATTCGGAATTTCAAATTTTACCTTATCATCTCCGGACGGTTCCGGAAGAACCTCATTTTCGTCCCTGTCATTAGATGTACAACTCCAGACAATCTCCTTGCCATAATACTCACCTTCTAAACTTGCCCTCTTTGGTACTTCCACAGTATATGCTTCCCCATGGCCTACATACTGTCTCTTAATCGCCTCTCTTTTGGTCAGGTTCAGTGGATCCAACACTTCAATCAGATGAAAACTTCCCTCTACACTGAAATGTCTTCCTGCCAGCCCAACCTGAGAAGAAAGTCCTGTCAAACGATCAAAATAATTTTCGATTCTGTCTGGATTCAGTGGGTTTGGCTGTGAGAAATAATAGACAGATACATCTTTCCCGTTTTTCAGGACAGGAATATACCATGTACCATCGTTGTCCTTATAAGGATGCTGTACAAACACACGGCTGTCTGTCGCATAACCAAACAGAATCTTCTCTTTCTGATCTGCGCCGGGCTCCAGCTTGCTCGGAGTGAAACCAAACTCACTGTAAATTTTAGAAATCGTATCATCTGGTGTAGCTCGCAAATAATAACGACTGGCTCGGCCACTGTTTGCTTTGATTATGTAATGCTGCTCAGCATTAATATTTTTTATCAGCTTATAATGTCCATCGATAAATACATAAAAACTAATATTTGCTTCTTTTGTTGCTGCCGGTTTTTCTGTATTATCAGGAACAATCACATATGGACGTACTGCATCATCTGGCTTAATAGTAAAGCTCATGGTATGCTCTGCTTCATTTTTACTCCATGTAACTGCTGAAAGAGTACCATCTTCCTTTCTGCATTCCCAGTTTATATCCTGCGTTTGTTCTTCTACACGCGGCTTTGTACTAACTGTTCTTGTAAGTGTTGACTTTCTTGCAACAAAATCAATTGCCGGAAGATCACGCAAAGCTGTTTCGCTGTAAACCTGTCCATCTTCATCCTGTACTGTCACACTGTAAAAACCGTTATATCTATCATCGTCGTGTTCGAATAAGGTCTTTGCACTCATGGTATCAATTTTTTCTCCATTTGGCAGGTAATACACATCCATCGGCTCTCCGGACTTTCCTATATAAATACATTCATGACCTTCTATCGTGTATTTCCCTGCATTATGGATTGTATCGTAATCTCTCTTGGAATAATAAAAACGCTCTTTTGCTTCATTTTGAATAGAACCATCGTAATGAAATTTTTCAAAATGCTTTTTTAACTCATCATTAGAAATATAATAATAAACTGTTCCCGGCTTTGTTGTAGTATCTTTTATAACAGGAATTTCTTCGTTTAGAACATTATATCTCTCATTATTTACAAAAGTATAGAATTTAATGTTCAAGGTTGCTGGTGCAAAAGTGTTGCATGCAACCGTATATGGTTGCTCTATCTTCCCAATAGAAAAGGTTAGTTTATCGCCCTGTTTCACCGGAAAAATTGTTTCATTTTCATCCTCACTGGCACAAAGCCAGTCGCTTTCCTTCGTATCTCCTGGATCAACGGAAATTGTGACCGCAGAATCTTTCTTATAGTAACTCACAGTTCGATTTCCATCCGGATTGATCACTGTAACCGAATAGAAACTGTTCTTATTCTGCTTAATCTGGTCTGAATTATTATCCGGAATTTTTTCGCCATCAGATGCTCCTTTTGGCATATAATAAACGTCTGTTGGTACAGTTGCTTCCTGCTTGTCCAGGTTATAAGATACATATTGCTGTCCTTTATAAGTTACCACTGTCGCCTGTGCTAATGTCTTCTCACCACGGACTGTATATGGAAAATAATTTCCGGACTGTGTTTCCTCTGCATTCAAGCCGAACTCTCTATAAATCTCAGCAAGATCACTGACAGATAAATAGCATCTGCCCTGACGGTTCCATTTATACACCTTTTTCAGAGAATCAGCCGGCAGCTTTCGAACCTCATTGTCTGCATATATATAAAACTGAATGTCAAAGGCTGTCTGATCCGCTCTCTGGATCACATAAGACTGTGTGATCTTTCCGATTGTGAACCTCGTCTGGTTCCCTGATTCCCGTATACCATCTATCACCTTATCATCTGTTCCCATACAGGTCCATTCGATCTGGTCTGTCTGGTCCGACAATTGGGGATTAAAATCAGCCACAGCTTCTTCCACTACAGTTCCTGTTAATGCATAACGAATCCGATCCTGCCCTTCTCCCTTTACCTCTACGGAATAAAACGAGTTATCCTTTTTTACAGAATCTTTTAAATTTAATGCAAGGCCTTTTCCATTTGGAAGGTAGTAAACATCTATCGCTTCCCCTTGTTTATTCTGTCCATAATTGTAAGAAACATATGTCTTTCTGGATTCTGTGTCTGTATAAACTTTTCCGTATTCTATCCTGCTTTTTCCCCGGTATGCAGATACAAACTTATTATTTGCATCCGGATTCTGATTCTCACCATTTTTCACAAATCCAAATTCTTCATATATCAGGAGCAAGTCCTCAATGGAAACACCATGGTAGGTAGTTCTTCCGTCTTTCCATGTTGCAATGCCGGTAATGTCATTATGCTGAAGCTTTACCTTGTTTCCATCAATAATGACATAGAAATCAATATCATATCCTTCGGAAATCTCCTGAAGTTTCGGTGATTCCTCTTGTGCAATCTGCTCCTCGAAGGCTTTTTCTTCTTCTGAAAGCTCTCCCTGGGATGGAGTAATTTCTTCCTCCGGAATCTCTTCTAATGGCGGGGTGATTTTCTCTCCAGGAGTCTCTTCTAATGGCGGGGTGATTTTCTCTCCAGGAGTCTCTTCTGATGGCGAAGTATTTTCTTCTTTCGACGTCTCTTCCGACAATGATGTACTTTCCTCCGGAATAAAATCTTCTGTGCGCATTTCACCCTCTTGAGTACTATTTATATTTGGAATATTCTCTTCTTCCACTGAAACTGCCAAAACTGTCGTTCCTGCGCTATTCATGCACAAAACCAATAAAAGTGTCCAGGCTATCCATCTTAGCCATCTCTTTTTCCTCTTCACACAAATTCCTCCTAAAAACATATTTTCCTTTTCTCAACTATCTGCCTTTTTTATCCATTCCTTCTGCATTGCCGCTGCTATAAAGCACTGCAATAGTTTTTTTGAAAATACACCACATTCACCGTTGGCAATCATTCTTATGGCTTCTTCATGCTTTAATTTTCTTTTATAGGGGCGTACACTGACCAATGCATCATAAGCATCCACAAGGCCTACTACCTGAGCACAAAGTGGTATTTCATCACCTTTTAGTCCATCCGGGTAACCAGAACCATCATATCTTTCATGGTGATATCTGCATATTTCATAGCTATACTTATTAAGTTTTTCTGTCGTAGCTCCTCGTGGAAACCGCAATGTCATCTCTGCCCCTGTAAGAGGATGCTGCTTTACAATTCCCATCTCATCAGCTGTTAATTTACCGTTTTTGTTCAATATCTCTATCGGCACACGGATTTTTCCAATATCATGAATTGGAGACAGATGAGAGACATTTTCTATTTCTTCCTCTGTAATCCCATACTCCGGATAGTTTTTCTGTAGTTGAAGATACACTTGTTTTGTATAAAAACAGATATCATCCTGATGTTCTGTTTCTATAAGATTATTGTGATTCAACACTGCAGCCAGAAGCGAAACCATTTCCCAATACTGTTTTGTCTCATCCTGTGCTTTTTGTCTTAATTCCCGTTCCATATTTACAATTGTGTTAGGAATAACTTTTGCATTATGGAATGTAATAACAGCAGTTTTCTCATTTTCATCCACAAATCTTTTTACTTCCATCCAAACATAAGTCTCTGAGTTTTTCTCGCTTCTTCTTTGATAAACGATATCTTCTTCTGAACAGCCCTTTTTCAAATGCTCTGTCAACGAATCGCTTTTCAAAAATTCCTGCAGTTTTTCACAATCTTTTTCACATACATATTTTTCACAATATACTTTCAGAAAATCATCATATGTTCCTGCAGTTTTTACATCATCATAAATCCCCCTGTTATGAGAATAGATACATTCATAACTGTTTTCCGCTAAATTAACTTTCAGAATGATATAAAATCGCCCAAAATATTCATCTTTCCCCGGTCTGATAATATCAGAGATTTTCACATTTTCTAATCGGTTATTGTAAATGTTCTGTAAGTCCAATAAGACTTGATGTACTTTACAGCAATCCGTATAGTTTCTGGAGCAAAATCCATCCTTTTCAAGACAGCGACTGATTGCCATTGTTGATTCCATACATGATATGACATCAAATAAAGAAATCTTTTCTGAATTTTTGGCAAGGGCATATCCTCCACTGATACCTTCAGAAGCTGAAATAATCTTCTCTTTTTTTAACTGCTTTGTGATTTTTGGAATATAGCTCTCCGGAATCTTTAATTCAGAAGCTAATTTTGCCGTTGTAACCCTGCGCTTTTTTATTGCCAAATAACAGACAATCCTGATTGCATAATCCGTTGTATTTGTAAGCTGCATAAGTGCTCACCTCTCTCTTTTTTCTTTGTCCCGTACATAAACTCATTGATTGAAACAGGAGGAATCATACTTTTCACTCACACATTTCAAGCATAATTCTTCCTGTTTGTCTAATAACGCTTTTTCATTTTTCTAAGAAATGTCATGCCACCTGCACTTATAACCAATATAACAATCAGCAATAAAATCCATTCGCTATCATGAATGGTTCTTCCTGTTTCCGGAGGTGCCACTGTAGATGCATTTGTAAACGTAACCTCATCATTTCCTGTTGTGGAAGTTCTGAATTCTGCTGTTCTTCCATCAGTTGCATTACTGCCATTCAATTTATAGCTTGTTTTGTAATTTTTTCCAGGATCAGTTTCCGTAACTGTATATGTCCATCCTGTTGGCAGACAACTAATGTCTACGGATTCACCTTTTGCCAGGTTAAACGTAGCCTGATTCTTTGTAAAGGTGAGATTCTCTACTTCATCATTTCCTTTTCTTATGAAAATCTGACCATCCGTTATAGTAGCGGTACTTGCATCAGTTCCTGATGGTGGAACGGCTTTTATTGTAAACTCATACGATCTATTCGGTTCCATATTGTATCCGGTTACGGTTTTGCTTACCTTTAAAACAGTTGGTTTATAATACAGATTAATTGTAATTGTATCAGAAGACGAATCATTTTTTACTTCTTTTTCTAATTTTTTGTTCTGAGGATCTTCTGTATCAAAAACATAACCTGGAAATGTTCCGTTTGCTTCTGGTTTTGCGTACGCTTTAACACTCTCATTTTCTGTTGCAAAGGAAATGGTTCCTGCTGTTGTCTTTCCCAATTTTTCTGTACCATCCGGTACCTTAAGCCAATGCTTCACTTCTACCTTTTTCGTATCAATTATCTTCCACTGGGCTACAATCTGATATCCCACCTCATTATCCCATACAGACACTGGAAGGTCACGGTTTGCGGCAAATTCATAATTTTCCTCAGAAATGTTAAAGACTTCATTATGCTGATATAACTTTTCACTATATTGTGGAGTTCCAGTTCCAAAAAATGGTTTCAGACGTAGCTTCCAGCCAAGAAATTCATATCCCTCACAGGTTGGTTCTGGCCATTCCTCCCCTATTAGAAAGGTGCTTCCCATACCTCTTATCCCCTCATGGGTGTTTGGATTTTCTCCATAAGACTGCATTGGTTTGTTTGTTCTAGTATCAAGTTCCTCATTATACGGAATATTTTTCACAACTGCATCTGCCGGAAGCACACCTTCGCCGGCACCAGAATTGTAATGTACATAGACGCTTTCTTTCGTAGACATGAAATAGCCTGCATACAATTCCCAATCGGTATCATGTGTTGTCTTCTCTCCTGCATATGCCAAAAATTTTTCATACCCTGCACTACTTGCTGCATTTTTAGCTGCTTCCCAAATTTCATCATAAACTTGAAATTCTCCTTTTTTTCCAAGAGAAGTAGCATTCATATTATTTAGATCACCTACAGCAGCTTTAGATTTTCCGCCATCAGTATTAACTCCACCTGACGGCTGTGCACTTTCTACACCCACTCCTGCAAATCGATATCCTGGTTTTGGCTTTGCAAAAAAGATTCTCACTTGTCTTTTGTTTAAAGATACTGCTAATGCATCTCCCACAGGATCCATATTTACCGTATCATTATCTCTCATTGGAACCAGCTTATTCTGATCAGGATCCCACATGACAACATCGATACCTTCACCACTTCGACGGTTGTCTGTTTTTAAACGTACGGTTAAAACCTGATGCCCTGTTTGATACGGAGCTAAATTAAAATTAAAATCTCTCCCTCCTCCGTCTTTACATTGCACATTGAAACTGTATTCGAACCCACAATCTTTTTCATTATCGTTTTTCTTATACTGTTTGGTTATTTGGGCATTCACAATAAGTTCACCAGCATGGCCTTTCACGCCATTATTCGGTCCAACTCCATCCGGAACTTCTTTGTTACTATCTGCAGCTGCTACCGTTTCTCCATTTAATACCATATGAACCAATCTATATCCTCTTTTTATATGGAATTTTGGAAGATCAATAGATCCATCGTACTTCACTTGATCTTCCGTATATGTCCATACAAGTTTATGTTGTTCTGGTAAATAGTCCCATCCATTCTCTTTACTATGCTCAATATTGATATATTCAAATCCATTATTGTCTTCGGTGTTAATCGTTACACGATATACACCCGTTTTATCATATGCAACCGTTACTGTATCGTCTTTCTGAAAATTTGCTTCATAATTGGCTTCATATTCATCTCCAGATACTCGTTTAATACTTGTAGACGCATCTGCTGCTGTAACGCTTCCAATTTTATATCTGACTTTATTAGCTGTTCCTGGTTTCACGGTGAACTTCCACGTTTCTCCAGCATTTACACGTATCGTTTCAGCAGTATTTACCTTTACCGTTCCTGCTTTTGTCGTAATCGTACCAGCAACTCCACCTTCCGGGATTTCTTCATTGACTTTAATATTGTAATATTCCTGATAAGTCATTGTAAGTTTCTGACCATCATCCAATTTGATGGCAATCACGCCATCAGTGCTGTAATATACAGTGTCATTATATTTTCCGATATAGACACAATCTTTCCCATTTACTCTTGCACTCTTGAATTCATAGTTTTTCCCGGAACCACTAATCGTAAGTTCTTTGTGGTCTTCGATATTTCCAAGCTCAATCGTAGTCGGAGCACCGTCAATTGCTTTTCCGTTCGCATCAACATATTCTACACGATCTGTCGTCTGTTCATCACCATTCGCAACACTTCTCTGCATTGCGATATTCAAACTCTGTACAGATATCGTATCTGGAAGCTGCTCATCACTTGCCTGTTCTGTAGATTTTTCATTGTCAATAATCTGCTCTGAAGACTTCTCTGATATTTCTGTTTCAGATTCTGTAGTTTCTGTAGTATCTGTTTCCTGCTCCGGGTCTTCTGTCTTCGATATTTCTGACTCTTTTTCCTTTTCTTTCAATGCATAAGTCATAGTCAGTTTTTGCCCATCTGTAAACTTATTGGCATTGATATTATCGGAACTCCAATAAACCGTATCTTTATATACTCCTATAAAGGAACAGTCTGCATCATTTACTTTTGCACTCTTAAATTCATAATCTTTGTCAGAAATATTTAACTCTGAATGATCTGATATTTTTCCAAGCTCAATGGTCTCTGGTGCTCCTTCAATCGCATTGCCGGATTCATCTACATATTCCACCAATTTTGTGGTCGGTACCTGACCATTTGAAGTTGCTTCCTGTATTTCTTTCTCCAGCTTCTCCACTTCTATGCTATCCGGAATCTGTTCCTCAGTTTCTGCCGATGTCTCAGTTTCTGTTTCTGATGTAAATTGCTCCGAAGTTTGCTCGGTTTCTGTCTGTTGTGCATCTGTCTCACTTGTAAATGCTTCTGTATCTTGTGTTTCTTCCTGCTCTGTAACCACTGATGTTTCATCTTCTGATGCACTTACGGTTTCCAGATTCATAAAACAAATAGAAAAGATTAGAAGCCAGGAACATGCTATTTTCAAATATGTTTTCCAATTCTTATGCCTCATTTTTCGCATCTTCCTTCCTGTTCTTCTGCTTCTCCATGAGTAATCCGCAAAGGCAGATAACTGAGCCAAAGAATAAGAACAAATAGCCTGCAACCGGACTATCATCGCCTGTCTTTACCGGCGAACCATTATGAATAATATCCTTTGATCTTGGGGAAGATGGAACCGGGTTTTGATTTTTACCAGTTTGACCGGTATACGAGTTTTTGAATGAAACCTTCGATACTTTATCTCCATTTTCATTTTTGACCACTGTTACCGCCATCAGTTCATTATTGGAATCAAAGAATCCTTCAATCGTTACATCATAGGTTTTTGAATCATATGTATAATTTTCTTTATTCTCTGTTGCCTGGTACAGCTTGTAATGATATTCTCCTGCCTGTCCGACATTCATAATCAGCTCTGTAGAAGAATTACCACTCATATTCCAGGTAAATGTTCTTCTATTGCTTCCCTCCGGCATTGGATTTTGTATCTGATCTGCTATTAAAACATAAGAGCCTGTTTTGTCAGCATCTGCAGAATTGTTTACTTCAAATATCTGTTCCACTGGTATTTTCACTGTTGTGTTTTTGCCAGCTGCCAGTACTGGTTTTTGAACACCCAGAAAGAATATCATGGACAGGAATATAACCATGGCTATTTTTGTTAAACGTGCTGTTCTCATGCTTCTCCCTCTCCTTCTTTCTTCTTGTTTCTTTTCTTTTCTATCTGTCTTGCTATCAGAATCAGTACAAGGACAATCAGGATAAACCATACAATAACTGGCACTTTTCCTACTGCATTTTTCAGTTCATCAATTCCTGTACCTACGTTTTTGGCTTTTTCTTTTTCCGGATATATCTGATCTGTTAAGCGTCCCACCAGGATATTTCTTCCATTTGTCATATCCGATGTACAGGTGGTCAGCAAAACCAGATGATCATCTTCCGTTATATTCATATCTCTTTTATATAAAACATTGTTCTCGATTTCCTGCAGATACTCCTGTTTCGCTTCTGGAGTGTCCAGACACACATTGAAAATCGTTTCATTATAGGCATCTACCTGCATCAATGCATAGAATTCGATTCCATGATCTTTTCCGTCAAAGAACAGATTTCCATATGGATGTTCGTTGAAATACTGTTCTTTTGTAAATTCACCGATATCTCCAAACATCATGTGTTTTTCCATATGGTGGCCATATATAATATTATCAAAATCCGAAAAATCCGGCTTATTTGCACAATGTAAAAAGATTGCTCCGCTTAAGGAATAGTTTCCTTCCGCATCTGTATTCATATAAGTATCATCATTGTCCGTCTGCACCAATGGATAATTGATATTTGTGTCATTCACTCGTATCCATCCAATCACATCCGGATTGATTTTCTGTAATTCTTCAAAAGATTTCGTACTCTTTTCAGTAGGAATATATGCTTCATAATTTTTTGCATCTGCAGTCTGATATACCTGATGGGAATCCCACAGCATATAACCGGAGAGAAACATAGCTGCAAGAATCAGTGATAATGCTATAAAATTTACAATATGGTCTAATCCTCTGATAATTCCTTTCAGCACTTTCTTCATCCGAAGCATATGTACAAGTTCCTTTCACCATTTCTGTTTCTTTTATATTTATCAAAACTGGTTCATCTGACCAATTTGCTCGCAAAATTAGCAAAAAGGGATGCGGCGGAGCAACGCCGCACACATCCCCTTTCCTGGTTGCTATATTTTATTATTTCTGTAATCTTCTGCGTTTGAATCCTACAAAAGCGATCAGTGCTACACCGCAAAGTGCAATCATCAGAACGTATGGAAGAGTGTTCATGATGATACCAGTTACAGGTACATCGTTGTATGTATTGGTTACATCAACGGTATTCTGTTTCTGACCTAACTTCTGGTTAGTTACTGCTGTAAGTTCTGTGTTGTATGATGTTTCAGCAACAGGAGTCAGCTTAGTACCATTGATAGTGATTTCAGCACTACCTTTATAGTTTTTAGCTGCAGACTCTTTTACGCTAATTGTTGTTCCTACAGGAACACCAGTGAATTTCATGTTTGCATTTGCTTTCAAATGGAATGTGTATGTTCCGCCCTCAGCAAGTGTAACATCACCTCCATTAGCTTTGATTCCGCCAAGTGTGTTTGCATCTGTTCCTTTCGGGAATGCAAAGGTTGCTGTGAAAGCGAACTCATCGTCAGGAGTTGTTGCTGTACCATTTGCATTAACAATCTTTTTAGACACATTCAAAGAGCCAAACTGATTATAAATCGGATCTGGATTTGTAGGATCTGTACCTGTACCAGCTTCCTGTACATAAGTGTTAGTAAAGTTGAATCTATTAGTATCGGTATTTCCAATATCTACTTTACCAGTTGCTGTCTGACCTGCATCATCTTTCACTTTATTTACAACGATATTAGAAATTTCTGTACCAGTTGCACCATCTGTAACATATACATCCATTGTATATTCAGCCTGTGACATGATCATTTTTTCATGCTCACTGTTTGCTACTATTGGATCTGCTGTCTGTGTCTCTGTTACAGTATACTCATACTTTCCTGCTTCTGGATATGTCGGAAATGTAATCTGACCTCTCTTAGAAATTGTTCCTGTTTCAGTATCGGTAAATGATATCTCCGGCATAGTAACCGCTGCATCTGTTGTAATGATACCAGTTCCTGTCTTGACCTGCTCTGCTGTAAAGCTAAACTTCTCAGCCTTTCCGACCTCTGTGTAGTAGGTCTTAGTAATCCAAGCCTCGGTTGTCTTGCCCCCATCTGCCGCAAATGTTGGCATTGCCATTCCCATCGTCATGGCACCAGCAGCAACAACTGCGAGCACTTTTTTGAACATTTTGTTCATGCTCATAATGATTCCTCCCTTGTAGATAAAATATTATTTGTTTTTATTTGATTAACGGAGGAGGGGATTAGAGTCCTCTGGTCCGAATAACCGCAATCGCTTTTCCTTTGACGTCTTTAATATTAATACAGCCATAGATTCTGCTGTCTGACGCTTCCGGTCTGTTATCACCCAGTACAAATATCTGACCTTCTCCAACGGTGATTGGGAAGTCAACTCCATTTTGAAACTGTGTGGTGTCAAAATAAATATCCTGTGAAATCTGCGTAGCACCGTTAATCATCAAACCGTCTTTTGTTATATCTACGGTATCACCTGCGACTGCTACGACCCTGCCTGTGGTTGTTCTGCCATCTTTCTTAAATACTGCAATATCACCGGACACAAAACGCTTGTCCAGTCGATAATACATGACCAGATCACCATCTTTTATTGCTGGTTTCATAGATACGTCATTGATTCTCGCCATCCCGTACATAAATGTAAAAACAAGGATGACCGCCAAAATGATAAGAACAATCTTCAATAACAGTTGAAAGATATCTTCTCCCAGTGTCGTTTCCTGTCTGGGAAGCTGTTTCTCATTAT
>OODB01001539.1_pt1 | contig 15693 bp, 13 predicted proteins | sample 1671721 | NCBI WGS metagenome assembly OODB01 (sample SAMN06348185, study PRJEB24527) | human gut metagenome | biome: human gut; feature: ankylosing spondylitis patient; material: feces | host: Homo sapiens | place: China | collected 2015-10
AAAATCCCCCAAAAAGCATAGATATTTTATTATTTTATGATTGAAAATTAAAAATAGATGAAACTTTTATAAAAGCGTCTTCTCCGCTGCTTCCACCACATGGCCCACCAGCACGGAGGTGGTCACGGTGCCCACACCGCCCGGCACGGGGGTGATGGCTTCCACCACGGGCTCGGCCTCGGCAAAGCAGACGTCCCCGCAGAGCTTGCCGTCATCGCCCACATGGATGCCCACATCCACCACGGTCTGGCCCTCCCGCAGGCAGTCGGCTCCGATGAAGCCGCGCTTGCCCATGGCCACCACGACCACATCAGCCTCTTTGCAGAGGGCGGGCAGGTTCTGGGTGCGGGAGTTGCAGATCGTGACCGTAGCGTTTTCGCGGTCCAGCATCATGGCGGCAGGCTTGCCCACCACAAGGCTTCGGCCCACCACCACGGCTCGCTTGCCGGAGAGGGGGATATCGTAATACTTCAGAATTTCCAGGCAGGCCTGGGCGGTGCAGGGCGGGTAGCCCAGCGCCGTGTTGGTAAACACGCCGGCCAGCGAGCCGTCCGTGATGCCGTCAATGTCCTTTTCCGGGGCCAGTGCCGCGCGGATGGTGCGGTCATCGAACTGCCTGGGCAGCGGGCGGAAGAGCAGACAGCCGTGAATGGACTTGTCCGCGTTGATTTTTTCAATGACTTCCAGCAGGGCGTCCTGAGTGGCATCGGCGGGCAGCAAAAACTGCCGGACGGCTACGCCCACCTTGCCGCAGCGGGTCATGACGCCCCGCTCATAGGAGAGGTCGTCCTCCCGCTCGCCCACCCGGACCACGGCCAGGGTAGGGGTGATGCCTTTGGCGGCCAATGCCGCACAGCGGGCGGCGTTTGCCTCGTTCATGGCCGCCACCACGGGCGCGCCTTTTAAGATCGTTGCCATTTAAACTTCCCCTCTCAATTGTGTTGCCATTTTTTCGTAGAGCGTATCGGCCAGCGGGACGTACTGTGCCAGCAGTGCGTCTGCCTTGGCGTTCAGGGCCTCGGCGTGGGCGCGGTCTGCCATCAGTTTGGTATTGATGGAGACATTCAGGCCCGAAGCCTGTAAGGCAGCCTTGCAGAACAGCGCCGCACACCCGGCGTCGGAGACGGCCAGCGCGCTGCCCTTGGCGGCGTACTCCTGCGCCAGCGCAATGCCCTCACAGCAGGCTTCCATGGTCTCCAGAGGCACGGCACAGGCCCCGTCCAGCGCCTGCTCCAGCACCGCGGCCTTATGGGCCTGCTGTTCCGGCGTCTCTTTGGGCAGGCCGTAGGCGGCAGCCAGCGGCATAAACGCCTCCGCGTCGGCCTGCACCAGTGCTTCCAGCCGCCTGCGCAGGGCTTCCGCCCGGGCATTCAGGGTTCGGAGATCCGCCTCCACCGCCGCGTACTTCTTTTTGCCCACGGTCAGGCTGCCCACCATATTGCCCAGGGCCACGCCGGCCGCGCCCACAAGGGCGGCAGCCCCGCCGCCGCCCGGGACCGGGGCTTTGCTGGCAAGGCTCTCCAAAAAGCCCTCACAGCTCGATTTTGTCAGTTCCACGATAGATTCCTCCCTCGGTGATGAACGCGTCCAGCCGCTGGTCGTGTTCGTCCAGAGCGGCGTGGGGGACGCGCTGTGCTTCAAACGCAATGCCCAGCTTCACCGCACGGGTGCAGCGGGGCAGGTAGCGGTCGTAGTAGCCTTTGCCCATCCCCACCCGGCCGCAGGCGGCGTCAAAGGCGGTGCAGGGCACTAAAATCAGATCCAGTGCCTCCGGCGGCAGGATCTCTGCCCGGCTCAGGATGGGGGTGCGGATGCCGTAGGCCCCTGCCTCCCAGCCATCCTCGCCGGGCACAGCCGCGGTCAGGCTGAAATTTTCCCCGCAGACGGGATAGGCCAGCGTTTTGCCCAGGCCCCGGGCCGTCTCGGCCAGGGTGGCCAGATCGGCCTCGCCGCCAAAGGCTGCGTAAAGCAGGATGGTCCGGGCCTGCCGGAAGCAGGGGAGCGCCGCCAGCCGGGCGCAGAGAGTTGCATTGGCAGCGGCACGGGTTTCCGGTGCCAGTGCCCGGCGGGCCGCAATGCCCGCTTTGCGCTGAACCTGTTTCTCTTCCGCAAGGGTCATGCGGCTTCCTCCGTTCTTCCGGGCGGTGCCCATGCAGACGATCTGCACAAAAAACACCCAGAATTTTTATAGGAATATAATAAGCAATGCGGGCTCTAGGAATATAATAAGCAATGCGGGCTCAAAAAGCAAGCGTTTTTGTCGAAATTGCGGTGGAAGAAAGGCTGGTGGATTTTTATGCCGTGTTTTTTGTGCGTTCTTCACGAACTTTTGTGGGCAGCTTTGTGCAGAACCCAATAAAACAGGCGCAAATCTGTGATTTGTGTCCATTTGGACACTTGCGCGGACACGGGCATTTCTGGTAAAATATTTCTGATGAAAAAGAACCGGCTGTGAGCTTTTCCTCCACGCTGTTTCCTGCACGGCAGAGAGGGGCGCAAAAACGGGAAACCGGCGGGAAATGGCCGCGGAAACGCGACATCTGTCCGGGAACGCGGAAAATGACGGAAAATGCCATAAAAATTCCCACCTCGATTTTGCGATCCGGGCTTGACAAGGCACCAGTTCCGATTCATAATTGTTCCATGGGAGAGCGCTGGAAAACCGCCCGGCGGCTGGGTGGAACGTGCCGCTCCCGGAACACCGGAAAGCGCCCGGGGAAATACGCTTGGAAAGAGAGGACGCGGTCTATGAAGCAGCTTTGGAAAAAGCTCGTGCTCTGCGTACTGACGCTGGCACTGTGCTGCAACCTGGTGCCCATGGCGTTTGCGGCGGACGCAAGCTATTACAACGTCTACTTGGAAGCACAGGGCGGTACATGTGATGTCATGCAGCTGTATGCCTACAAGTACGGCTCCAATTACCGGCTGACCAGTACGCCCACCCCCACCATGGAGGGCTATCAATTTGATGGCTGGTACGACGATGTGGTGGGCGGCACCAAGATCACCACGCGGTACAACTTCAAGGACGATACCACCATCTACGCGCACTGGACGCCGACGGCCAAAAAGAACACAGCCACAGCCACTGCAGCCAAGACAACGACGACAGCACCGGCAGCCGCTGACACAGAGAAGAGCTGGAAGCTGAAAGACAACCTCGGCACGGTGTTGGTGGTCACAACGGTGGTCGCTGTCGTGGTTACCGTGGTCGCCGCACAGGGTTCCTGATGAATTTGCTTTTCTATTGAGTTTACTGAAGAAAGGAAAATTACTATGACGAACTATGAACTCAAAATGCCCGCCAATTACGCAGCCATTGATGCAGAGGAGATGACCTATCTGGTTGGTGGTGAAACCACCGGCTGGCAGATGTTCAAGGATATCGGCACCCTGTTCAATTACATTGCCCGTGTCTTCTCCGCCGGCAGCTCCATCATCAACAACGTGGTCACCATCGTGGACACCGTCAAGAAGATCAATAGCTTCGTCCCCGATATGGGAAGCACCAAGAAGTAAATAAAACGCGCGGTTCAACACTGTGTAATCAAAGAGCACTCCGGGTTTCCTGCCCTGGGGTGCTCTTTTGTTGTAAAAATACAAAAAGATGTTTTGCAAAAGGAATAAATCATGAAAAGCAGGAATCGTGGCAAAGAATCTTAGGAAAATTGATTGAAAACAGGAAATATTGGTGCTATACTATTGCTAATACCACTTATCTTTATAAAGATTTTTTCGTGGAAAAAGAACGAAAATGTTTTCGTGGATTGCGCCGTGCTTTGCAGAGGACGGCGATTGAGATAAATTGGGAATGGAATGAAAGACAAAGCCTTGCGGAAGACTTTGCGGAGGAATTATGTCAGAGCGGAAATTGCGGCGGATGAGCCGCACGGAGCTGATCGACGTCATCGACACGCTCCGGCAGGATGAAACGCCGCAGGACACCGAGGCTTTGCGGCGGGTGGATGCGGAACGGAAGCGCCTGACCGAACGGCGGCGTTTCTGGCAGGTGCTGCGCGGTACGGTGAGCACCCTGATCGTGGTGGCGGCCATTGCGGTGCTGCTGGCCACGCTGCTGCTGCCTGTGCTGCAGGTGTCGGGCGACAGCATGAACCCCACCCTGCAGGACCGGGACGTGATCCTGCTGGTAAAAACGGACGATTGGAAGACGGGCGACTTGTGTGGCTTTTACTGGCAGAACAAGCTGCTGCTCAAGCGCATCATCGGCGGACCGGGCGATGTCATCTCCATCGACACCAAAGGTGTCGTGAGCGTCAATGGAGAGGTGCTCGACGAGCCCTATGTGGATGAGCTGGCGCTGGGCGAGTGCGACATCGAGTTCCCCTATCAGGTGCCGGAGAGCCGCTATTTTGTGATGGGCGACCACCGCGTCACCTCCATCGACAGCCGGAGTACGGTGATCGGCTGTGTCGAAAAAAGTCAAATCGTGGGCAAGGTCTTTTTACGCGTCTGGCCCTTGTCCGGTTTTTCGTTGATCCACTGAGGAAAGGAATCCATTATGGAAATGAAGAATCGCTTCCAGGAAGCCATTCAGAACGTCCAGCGACAGCGTCATTTGGCCCGGCGTTCGGTGGCAATGGTTCTAGTGCTGGCGATGCTGACCGCCATGAGCGTCAGCTGGCGGCTGCATCAGGATGGCATCGCGCTTGCCGCCGATGACATGCGCTATTACTGTGGGAAGGAAGAACACAAGCATACCGACGATTGCTACATCGAGGGCACCGAGCCTGTCTGCGGCTATGAAGAGGGCGAAATCGTCGAAGAAACGATGGATTCGGCTGATGACGCAGGGGACGGTGACTCCAGCGCTGCGGACTGGGACGAAGCCGGGAGCGAGCCGGAAAGTGAGCCCGCCACGCAGGAAGAGCCGGAGCCGGAAGTGGTGCTGCACCATCACACGGCCGACTGCTACGAGGAGCAGGAAGTGCTGACCTGCGGCATCGAGAGCGACCACGTCCATCAGGATTATTGCTACGACCAGGAGACCGGCGAACTGCTCTGCACCGAGCATGAGCACACCGACGACTGCTATACCCTCGAAGAGGTTCTGGTCTGCGGCCAGGAAGAGGGCGAGCCGGAGGAAACGGATGACGGCGCCGCTCTGTACGATAGGGACGAAAACAGCGCGGAGGAGAGCGATTTTGCCGAGGAACCGGAGACAGCAGCCGACCCGGAACCCGAAAAAGAAGCCACCAAACCCGAAACGGACGACGAGATCGACACGGGCTATACCGTCCACCACCACACCGCCGAGTGCTATGGCAAGGTGCTGATCTGTGGCAAGGAAGAGCACGAGCATACTGCCGCCTGCCTCGTCAACCCCAACGCCGAGATCGACGCGGAGTACGACGCCAAGACCCCTGCCCGCACGGATGCGGACTGGGCCCAGGACATGGTGCTGGTAGCCAAGAGCCAGCTCGGCTATACCGAGAGCAAGGCTGACGTGGACGAGGACGGCAACGGCTACACCATGTATGCCGACCAGTATTATAAGGATAAGCCCATGGTGTATGCCGACTGGGACAGCACCTTTGTGGCCTACTGCCTGTACCATGCAGGCGTGCCGCAGGATATCATCCCCCAGTACGCCAGCATCAGCGCCCTGCGTGGCGAGCTTGCCCGGATGAACTCGGCCTATTACGGCGATGACCCGCAGGATTTTGGCGGTATCCTGCCGGGTGATATCGTCATGTACAAAAATGCCGAGGGCCGCGAGACCATTGGCGTGGTGTCCGACGCGGCGGTGGACGAGGAGACCGATCTGACCACCGCCCTCACCGTCATTTCCGGTGATGTCGCCACCGGCTACGAGTCCGACGGCGAGACCACCATCGACCAGGTGGCCGAGGTGGAAGTTGCCCTGAACGAGGTCACCAGCTTTGTGTCCGTCAATGGCGCGGAGGGGTATGGCGTGGACGACCTCATGGACGATGACGTGGCCGTGCAGGATATGACGGATGCAGTGCTTCAGGAAGCACTCCAAAATGCAGAGGACTTTGGAAAGTACCTCCCGGCAAACGGAGGCCTTAAAATCTCTAATACAAGGTTTGTATCGGAAACCAAGGAATCCTACCGTACGGTTGTGACCATACATTTTGAGGTTCCGCAAGGTGATGCAAAGGGTTTTACAGGGGACCAGTATGCCTATAAGATCGATCTGCCCAAAGATTTTGGACTTGACCCGGATTGGATGAACTCGCTTTTAGGTCAGGATCATACGCTACTAAGTGGATCAACGAGAATTGGCAACTATCGTTTTGTCCAAAAAGAAGATGGCACTTATGCAATTTTGCTGAAATTCAATCAAGACTATTTGAACGGCGATCCGGAGATCAAAGGTGATATTGATTTCTTCGGCGAAATTGGCACGGAGTACGGCAAACAGGACGGCACCATTGAAATTAAGTTCAATGATAATATCACGCTGAACGTTCCGAAAAACGAGATTAAATACCCGGACAATAAGACCAATGCCTATGATATCAAAACGATCAAGAGCGGCAGCTATGACTCTAAGACGCATCAGCTGACCTATACGGTCACGGTCGTTTCGGAAAAAGGCACGCCGGGTGAAGTCAGTTTTGATGACAAAATTGGTGACTTGAAAGGCCTGACGCTGGGCGAGCCGACCATCACAGTGAAAAAGCGTACGGTGACGGAAAATCGAACCAACAAAGATAGCGGATGGTCGCAGGCTAGTTCTACAGAATGGGAAACGGTAAACAACCATACGCTGAACGTCACGGGAAGTGGTGAAATCCAAGGCACGCTTCCGCAGATGGAGACAAATGTGTCGGAAAATGGGCTGGAGCGTACCCATACCGAGTATGAGGTCACTTACGTCTACAAGGTTTCTGACATGAAAAATGCCAATTACCAGCTGGAAAATGAAGTGAGGGTTTCGTCCCCTATAGATACAACGCTTACAATTGAAGCTACTGATGCGAAAAAAGTTCCACTGAACAATGAATATACTATTACCAAAACAGCGGGTAACTATGCAAACGGTAAAATTCAGTGGACCATCACGTTCAATGAAAACCATTGTGATATTACAAATGCAGTCCTGAACGATACCATGACGGCAAACGGCACGACCATTTCGAACGTATTCGCACAGGCTGAGGAGATTCAGATTACTCCTGCAACGGGCTGGACGTACGTAGATAATGATAAGAAACCTACGCAAGATAAGAGCGAAGCTGTAGGAATTAAGTTTACGGCACAGGAGGGCCAGACGAACACCGAAAAGTACACGATTGTCTATTATACATCTCATGAGCAGAGCGATAATAAGTATACAGTAAACAATACGGCAACTCTGAAACCGGACGGAAGTGGTGCAGTTACAACAGGGCCGATTGGAAAAGATGTCAATCCGATTTTTTACACCAAAAAGGCACTGTCAAACGAGGTTAAAATTGAAGACGGTAAAATGATCATCCCGTGGGAGTCATCGGTGGACTTCTCAAATACAGATAAGATCGAAAAAGGTACCCGGTTTTATGATTCGTTTGTGGTTGCAGGCGCGTATAAAGAACATGCAATGACGCCGGAACAGGCCCGTGCAATGACCGTTGAATGGGTCGATAGCATGGGAAGCTCTTGCGGGATGCTGGATAAATCTTCTTACAACTTGAAGTTCTTCAAAGAAGCAGCGACCAATGATAATGGTGTTACCGACGGGACGGAAGTAAGTTTGGAAAACCAAAATGAGGTAATTCATGGTTATAAAATTGAATTTATCCAGGATGTTCCCCGTCCGGCCAATGCAACTGCGGTGCGTGTCAAGTACAGCAGTACGGTAACCGCATCCGAAATGCATGAGGGGGACATATTCCGGAATCTTTTCAAAATTAATGATTTTCAGAGATGGGAAAGATGGAACTATATTCCGAGTTTCCCCAAAATTACCAAGATGGATGGAGAGGACCAAACCGGAACAACGACGGTTGAGAGTGAGGATGGTACGATTACTTGGAAAATCAAGATCCATACCAATGGATTCCTCAATGGTTCGGTTACGGTTCATGATGATCTGCCCGCAGGTGTTGTAGTAGAATCTGTAAAGCGCCAGGGCGATAATAGTGTTATAAACGTCACCCCTGGGGTAGAGTTTAAGAAGCAGTGGAATAACGACATTTTGACCGGCATCTATGACAAGAGCAATAAAACGCTGGAAATGACCCTGTCTAATGTAAATTATCTCATGCGAAATGCAGATTATGTTTTTATTATCAAATGCAAAGCAGTAAGCGACCCGAAAGATGGAACCGCTATTGTTCCGGGCAGGATCTATGAGTACACCAACACAGCCTCGGCATGGTTTGATAGCAACAGAGATGCCCTGATCGGTGAATCTATTCAGACGCAGAATTGGTCTGAAAAGGATAATACCCCTGTAATAAAACCGATTGGAAAAGATGTGCAGACAGGTAATAACGGACAAACACTGAACTATACGGTTACGATTAACCCAGAGGGCAAAAAGCTGCTGGAAAACTCGACAGAGGGCTTAAAGATAAAAGATAAACTCTCTGTACAGGTTCACCCGGACTATGTCAACTTAAATAACGACGGTATCGGGGACGTAAATCGGGTTACGGTAAGCGCTGAATTGAACGAGAAAAGCGTTAAGCTTTATTATGCAGTGAAAAACAGCAGCACCGGTGAGCTGGAATCCACTGGGCGGCCGGTCGAAGGCTGCAAAATGACGCTGGAATCGTATCCTGACTCCGAACATCCGGAGCGAATGCTGTATATCATCCATCTGACGGATGTGCCGGACGATAAACCATTGATTTTGCGGTATACCTATACGTTGGTGAGTGACATTGATGTGCACTATGGGAGCCGGTGGCAGAGCTATGGCTATTGGAAAGATCATGGCGTCCAGAACACGGCAGAGCTGGAGGGTACAAGCTACGAGAAGACACTTGAGCCAACGGCAACGGATTATGTGTATTCCGGTACAAGCGGTAGCGTGGTGTCCACGTACAACCTTACCCTCAAAAAGGTGGATAAGGAAGATTACACGAAGCTGCTCCCGGGGGCTGTGTTCCAGCTGCGGAAGTATGAGAACGGCGTATTTGTTGACATAGAAGGCCAGACTTACAAAACAGACTATGCTGGCACCATTACCATCCGGCAGGGCAAGAATGACGGAGATTTCATGTTTGACACCAACACCCTGTACTGCTTGGTCGAGAAGACTCCCCCGGAGGGCTATGCGCTCTCGCAAACGCCTGTCTATTTCTACTTTAGGGATGATGCTGACAACGAACACACTCTACCGACAATTGAGGGAATGGATCAGGCCGTTGACCTGAATAGCCAGTCCAAGCAGGTCTATGTGGTAAACGAGCCCAACCTGACCTCTGTGACGGTGGAAAAGAAGTGGCAGAACAGCGACGGTACCAAACTGGACAACCCGCCCAGTTCCATTGAATTTGAATTGGTGCAGCTTGTCAGCAGTACGCCGCCCAGCAGCGGCAGCTCTGCTACCGTAAAAGAGTCGAAAACCTATACTCTTACGGCAGCCGATAACTGGCGTATGGTGATTGGAGACCTGCCCCGCTCCAACCCGGAGGGTACGGAGTATTACAGCTACAAGATCGTTGAAACAACGAGCATGGGTAACGGGTATACGGTGACCTACAACACGGAAAGCGGTGTTGTGGGCGGATATCTTGTTATGGTCAACACCAAAACCCCGGAGCAGGAAGAGCCCACCTACGAGCTCCCCTCCACCGGCTCCCCCGGCGGCACAGTTCCTTACACAGCAGGCGGCGCGGCCATTGCGCTGACCGCAGTGCTGTGTGGATATAACTCCAGGCGCAAGCGGAAAAGGGGGGAAGAGTGACTCCTGCAGCTCTGACCCCGGCAACAAACCGAACGTAGGAAAATAAATCCCCTCTCTGGCGTCTTCAGAGAGGGGACGTAAGAAAGGTAGTAAAGAAATATGAAAAGAGTAAAACGGATGCTGGCACTTCTGGCCGCATTTGCGCTGGTGCTGGCCATGGCCGTCCCGGCGTTTGCGGATAAAGCGACATGTTCAATTACGGCACCCAACAACGGACACACTTATGAAGTGTATCAGATTTTTACCGGTACTCTGAGCGAGGACAATGGTACCAAGGTTTTGTCTGATATCAAGTGGGGCAAAAATGGTATCAACAAGGACACAGCTGTTACGGTGGGCGAAAGTGTCCCCGAGACTGTGTTGAAAGAGATTACGGACGTCGCTACAAAATCTGATAGCGAGAAGCTGGCTGTCATTGAAAAATATGTGGACCTGACGGCGAGCAAGACGTTTACTACCGTAAACAGTGGATCTACGCAGAATGTTCCGGCTGGTTACTATCTGATTAAAGATACAGATAATAGTTATGATAATCAGCATGATGCATATACGCAGTTTATTGCGGAAGTTGCAGGTAACGTGAGCTTCCAGCCCAAGACGGATTATCCTACGGTTGAGAAAAAGGTTCAGGAAAACAGCAAAACGAACGACACGACCGGTGATTACGGCGAGAAGTATAACGATGTTGCCGACTACAGCATTGGCGATGCCGTTCCTTTTAAGCTGATTGGTTCGATTCCGGATATGAGTCAGTATTCTACCTATAAATATACGTTCCATGACACGCTGGCAAAGTCTCTGAAGGCGCCTGCTGGAACTGATGTCAAGGTGTATATGTCCAGCAATAAGGCTGGCTCTGACAAGCAGGACATCACCTCGAACTTTACCGTTACAGTTTCCGGACAAGAAATCACGGTTCACACCAATAACCTGAAAACAATTACTGATATTTCTGCTAATAAGTACATTCTGGTGGAGTACAGCGCCGTGCTGAACAGCAATGCTGCAATCAACAAGGAGAACGTTACTGGTACTGATAACGGCAATATCAATAAAGTTTATCTGACCTACTCGAACAACCCACGGAATGAGAGTGAGGCTGGTAGAACTCCGGAAGATACTGTTATTGTATTCACCTATAAAATCGAAGCAACAAAAGTTGATGGCGAAACGAAAAAAGGGCTGGAAGGCGTTACGTTCCGCATCTACAAAATGATTGGCGACGAGAATTGGTATGCACAGGTTGAAGACGGAAAGCTCAATGGCTGGGTTAAAACTGCAAATAATAACTGTGTGCTGACTTCTGGAAAAGATGGCAAGTTCTCTCTGGCCGGTCTGGATGACGGTACTTACTTCATTGAAGAAATTACCCCGTTGCCTGGTTATAACTCCATTGACCCCGTTGAAATTCAGGTCAATGGTAACACCAACAATGGTCAGAGTGGCAATGGTGCAACGAGTGAACTGACTAGCGTTACATTTACTGTAGGCGAGACAACAGAGAATGCGATTACGATTGTCAACAACGCCGGCACCACCCTGCCCTCCACCGGCGGCATGGGCACCACGGTCTTCTACGTCGTTGGCGGCGGCCTGATGGCTGTGGCGGTGGTCCTGCTGGTGACCAAGAAGCGGATGGAGAACAAGCGCTAAACCAAACCCCAAAGCAAAAAATATCCTGATAACATTAGGGAGTAGCCCATGAAAAAGAACCGCAGTACCATAATATTGATCCTGATCTTTCTCGTGGGTCTATCCGTGATGTTATATCCCACCGTCAGCGATTATGTCAACCAGCGCCACCAGTCCCGCGCGCTGGCCAGCTATGACGAGACGGTCAACGAGATGTCGGACGCGGACTATACCGCCTATTTTGAGGCGGCGGACGCCTACAACCAGCGGCTGGCGGCCACGCCCAATGCGTTCTTCACGCCGGAGCAGGTCTCCGGCTATGACGAGACGCTGGACGTCTCCGGCACGGGCATTATGGGGTATATCACCATCCCCAGGATCGGCGTGGAGCTGCCCGTCTACCACGGCACCAGCGATGGTGTTTTGCAGGTGGCGGCAGGCCATCTGGAGGGCAGCAGCCTCCCCGTGGGCGGGGCGGGCACCCATGCGGTCATCTCGGCCCACCGCGGCCTGCCCAGCGCCAAGCTGTTCACCAATCTGGACGAGCTGGAAGCGGGCGACACGTTCACCATCACGGTGCTGGACCGGGTGCTGACCTATGAGGTGGACCGGATCTCCATTGTCCTCCCCACCGAGACGGATTTATTACAGCCCGTAGAGGGGCAGGACTACGTTACCCTGATGACCTGCACGCCCTACGGCATCAATACCCACCGCCTGCTGGTGCGCGGCCACCGTGTCAACACGCGGGAGAGCCAGAAACATGTCCGTGTCACGGTGGACGCGACACGGATCGACCCCATCATCACGGCGCCTGTCATTGCCCTGCCCATGCTGGCAGTGCTGCTGATCTGGCTGCTGGTGACCACACGGAAGCGTCCGAAAGCAGGCAAACATGAGAAAACGACGAGAGGTGACCCCCATGAAACAAATTCGTAAACAGCTGGCGGCGCTGTTGCTGGCTGTGGCACTGGCGGCAGCGTGCGCGGCCCCGGCTTTTGCCGCCGCCACGGCCGCCAGCATTGAGCTCACCCGGAAAGGCAGCATCACCGTGACCCTCCGGGATTCCGAGAGCGGGAGTGCGGTCTCGGGCGGCAAGCTGACCCTGTATCGGGTGGCCTCCATCAGCCGCCAAAATGGAAATTTAAGCTACGATTATACAAATGGTTTTGAAAATTGCGGCGTTTCCCTCGGCGATCTCTCGGAGAGCGACCTAGCCCGGACCCTGGACGACAAGCGCCCGGCCGACAGCAAAGGGGAGACGCTCACCCTGGACACCAATGGCAAGGCCGTCTTCTCACGGCTGCCGCTGGGCCTGTATCTCGTCGTCCAGAGCACCGCTTCCACCGGGTATGAGAAGATCAACCCGTTCCTGGTGTCGGTGCCGCTGGTGGAGGAGGACACGTACCTCTACGATGTGGACGCCCTGCCCAAGGTGGGCACGCTGACGCCCACCACCCCGCCGGACGTGCCGGAAGAACCCGACAAGCCGGAGGAACCGGACAAACCCACGGAGCCCGAGAAGCCCACCGAGCCGGAAAAGCCGACCACGCCGGAAAACCCGGACAGACCGGAGACTCCGGATATCCCCGAGGAACCGGGCAAGAACACCCCTCCGGGTGCCGACAACCCCGATGACTGGGTGCTGAACGGCCGCCCGGATAAGAACGCGGCTCCCAATCCGGGCAACCCGGACGACTGGGTGCTGAATGGCCGCCCGACCCTGCCCCAGACCGGCCAGCTGAACTGGCCCATCCCGGTGCTGACGGCGGCAGGCACCTGCCTCATTGCAGCGGGCATCCTGCTCCGCAAAAAACACTGAGCCATGCAAAAAAGACGACTTGGAACCATCCTCATCCTGCTGGGAGCGCTGCTGCTGGCCGGGGCGCTGGGCCTGCTGGGCTACAACCAGTGGGACAATGGCCGCGCCCAGAAAGCGGCGGCACAGGTGCTGGATCAGCTGGAAACGACGCTGGACGAGCAGGAGAACCATTTGCAGCTTCTGGTGCCCACCCAGGTGGACGACACCGCCCGGGAGATGAACGTTACCGCCATTGATGGCTGGGATTACATCGGGTATCTCTCCATCCCGTCCATCGGGCTGGCCCTGCCTGTGATGAGCGAGTGGAGCTATCCGGGCCTCAAAATTGCCCCGGGGCGGTACGCGGGCTCGGTCTTCACGGACGATCTGGTCATCTGCGGCCACAACTATGCCCGGCATTTCAGCCCCGTCAAGCGGCTGGCCGAGGGCACGGAGGTGCAGTTTGTGGATATGGACGGCCGGGAGTGGGACTACACCGTCTCCAAAGTGGAGACCCTGCAGCCTACCCAGATCGAAGAGATGGTGGGCAAGGCGGACGGCGATGACTGGGATCTGACGCTCTTCACCTGTACCACCGGCGGCAGTGCCCGCTGCGCAGTGCGCTGTACCCGGGTGGAGACGGCTTCCTGAAGATTCCAAACCGGAATAATTTATGTGAATATTACAAAAAAGGCACGCTCTCTTTTGGAGAACGTGCCTTTTCCGCATCTTATGTTAGGTTCCGGGGGAGATCAGTAGTGCAGCTGGTCAGCGGTCAGGGCTTCCAACACGGGCAGCATGGCGGCTGCTTCCGCCTTGGCCTTGGGCAGGTCCATATCGCGGTAGTTGCCGCACTCCACCTCACTGGCACCGGGGACGGCACCCTCAAAAGCGGCCATGAAGCGGAACGAGTCCGCCGTCAGGGCCAGCGCCTCGTCAGGGGTCAGGCCGCGGGTGACCAGATAGAAGCCCGTCCGGCAGCCCATGGGGCCGACGTAGATGACGCCGTCCTTGTAAGCGCTGTTCCGCGCATAGGTGGCAAACAGGTGCTCCAGCGTGTGGGCGGCACCCGTGGTCAGGTAATCGCCCTGATTGGGCTTTTTCATCCGGATGTCCCAGGTCAGCACATCGCCGTCCTGGCGGCTCAGGTACATGCCGCGGTCCAGTTTGGTATGGTCCACGCAAAAACTTGCGATCCGTTCCATTGCTACTTCCTCCCAATCTTTCCGATAAAATCAGGCCTGCAGGCGCTGCACGCTGCCGTGCGCGCAATCCACGGCCACCATCAGGCCATCACGGATGTGGGAAGTGGCCCCGGCGGCACCCACGATGGTGGGTTTGAGCAGAGCCTTGCCGGCAATGGCAGCGTGGCTGTTCAGGCCAGGCTCCTCGACCACGATGGCAGCGGCGTCACGGACGTAGCTCAGCATCTCGTTGGAGGTGGAGGGCACGACCAGCACCATGCCGGGCTTGAACTTGGCCCGCAGCTCGTCCAGGTTGTGGCAGACACAGGCCTTGCCGGTGGCGTTGGCCAGGGCAGAGCCCTCAGGGCCGATGCCCACGCCGGTAGCCAGGCAGTTGCCGATCATGTGGATCTTGATCATGTTGGTGGTGCCGGACACGCCCACGGGGACGCCGGCGGTAACAACAGCCAGCTCGCCGTCGTGCAGGTAGCCGTTCTCCTTGGCCAGGTTGGTGGACATCTCGATCAGCTCATCGGTGCTGTGGGCCAGAGCCATCATCAGCGGGGTGATGCCCCAGGAGATGGCCAGCTGACGCTGCACCTGCTCGTTCATGACGCAGGCAATGATGGGCTGTGCGGGGCGGTACTTGCTCAGCAGGCGGGCGGTGTTGCCGGACTCGGACACCGTGACGATGGCGGAAGCGTTGACGTCCTTGGCGGTCAGGCAGGCAGCGTGCGCGGTTGCGTCGCTGACGCTGATCTGGCCGTTGCTGGCATCCACCAGACGGTTGTCGCGGTAGTGCACCTCGTTCTCGGTGCGCTCGGCAATGGCGGACATGGTCTTGAGGGCCTCCACGGGGTAAGCGCCTGCAGCGGTCTCACCGGAAAGCATGATGGCAGAGGTGCCGTCGTAGATGGCGTTTGCCACGTCAGAGATCTCGGCACGGGTGGGCCGGGGGTTGACCATCATGCTGTCCAGCATCTGGGTAGCCGTGACAATGGGCTTGCCAAAGGAGAACGAGCGGTCGATGACGCTCTTCTGGATGCCGGGCAGCTCGGTGAAGTCGATCTCAACGCCCAGGTCGCCACGGGCGACCATGACGGCGTCGGCGGCGGCCAGGATGCTGTCGATGTTGTTCACGCCCTCGCGGTTCTCGATCTTGGCGATGATGCGGATGTTGGAGTCGTACTCGT
>OODB01001542.1_pt1 | contig 15689 bp, 18 predicted proteins | sample 1671721 | NCBI WGS metagenome assembly OODB01 (sample SAMN06348185, study PRJEB24527) | human gut metagenome | biome: human gut; feature: ankylosing spondylitis patient; material: feces | host: Homo sapiens | place: China | collected 2015-10
GAAAGGAGAATAAGTATGTATAAAAAACTTCTTTGCACGCTTCTCATGGGCGTTACATTAGCAACTGCGTTTTCTATGGCACAAGCAACGGATATTTCATCCGTTGAAGAACCTATTGTTTCTTCAGATAGTGAGTATACAATCTCTCCTTATGCAGATAAGATCATCACTAAATATCGCACCCACAACGGCAAAAAGCAGTATCGTCGCTGGAATGAGACTAAGCATTGTTGGGTTGATCCTCACTGGATTGACCGTTAACAATATACATTCTCATGAAAAGGGGTGATGCGTATGATTGCATAGAAAAATCCACATAAAACCGAAAGGCTGGACACCTTGCCGTTTTCACGGCAGTACGGATTATGTGGATAATTCATCATATCACAATTGGAAATACACTTCAACATCTGTAAAGGAGATGAATGTTATGAAAGAAAAAGCGATGGTAACACAGTACTTAAAAACCATATTCGCCATGATTCTGTCAATGGTCATTGTTATGACCGGAGGCATTGAAGCATTTGCATTGGGATCAAATACAGACACAGACAACAATCTGTGCGAGTTGGTACGTATTGCTCAACAGGCAGAGGGGGTAAATCCTAATGACACTGATATTTTAACCGAAACTTTTGGTCGTGGTGCAAAGGTTCCCACATCATCAACCAGTCTTCCATACAGTTTTTCCGGCACATACAAAGTGAATCTGTATACAAATTACTATTTTAAGCCGAATTCGGCTGGGCAAATCCATGTTTCAGCCACTACGTCTTGGCCAGATAACTATACTATGCAAAAAGAATTTACCGCCACTTTATATAAGCGTAGGGGTAGCTCTGTAAAAACAGTCAATGGTTTAACTACTAAGATATCTAATGGTAAATATACGCAAAGTGCTAAGTTATCGTATACGTTCTATGGTCTTGATAAAAACTCATATTATTATGTGCTCTTCTCTAAAACAACAGACGGTATATCTGCCGGTCTAAGCGGAAGGATATCTTAAAGCCCATGACATAAGGAGTACCCATGAATTTCAAATCAAAAAACACAAAGTTGCTTTTTACCGTCCTTTTTGTTCTATATGTAATCGCCGTCGTTCTTCTCAAGGTCATCAGGCCCCTATCGCCGCATTGGGATGATTGGTCTTTGCAATACGACTGGAATCCTCTCATAGATCCGTACACTTGGAAGATTCAGTGGTCAAACTATCTTGCCAATATCGTTCTGATGATTCCCGGCGGATTTTTCACTAGATTTTTCGTAAAAAACAACGTGGTTTTCGGAGCAATCTGCATTGTCAGCTGTTTTTTGCTCGAATGGCTGCAGCCGTTGTTGTGCTCCGGTGTGTTTGACATGAGTTCTGTCATTCTCTCTGTTGTTGGTTTTGTACTTGGCGGTCTTGCACTGCATTGTATCCGCAATCATACATCGGGAAAGTTATCATGAAAAAACGACTGATTTTTCTCGCCGTCATTATCGCTGTGCTTCTCGCGGCGAAAGGTATCATCGCTCGCAATTACGATGTATCTTCTGTCAGCGCAGATGGTCACTGGCAGATTGCCAACTATGCCAATGTGACTGACCCGAAGAACACTTGGGACGGCATCTTATATTATTACGGAGACAACGCACCGGACACTGTTACCATTCGTCCTGATACCGAAAAATCACCGTATGCCCTTGAAAAAGCATCTGTAACCGTACCGTTCCGTCTGATTCAGTTCCTGTCCGGTCAAAAACAGCCCACCGCCATGTATCCGTATCTATCTATGGGCGAACCGCACCCGAATTGCAGCGTTTCTATCTTAGGCGAAAACAATCAGCCGACTGCAACAATCTCCAGCCCGTAACCTCGTCTCTCCCTTTGGGAGAGATGTCGCGCAGCGACAGAGAGGGCAGGCTCCCTTGTGAGGGAGCTGGATTGCCGCCTTGCGGCAAGACTGAGGGAGTTTGTCAGATTGACAGGATACGCATAAGATTTGCCCTGATTCGAATTTGCTCGCGTGCTGCTCCTTCCGTCGCGGCTTGCGCCGCGCCACCTTCCTCAAAGAGGAAGGCGATCAAAAATCCCCCTTCGCGTGAAGGGGGATTATCCTTTGATTTACTTTTTCAGCACTTCCTGAATCGCCTCAACCAGTTCCGGCTTGTCGCGCAGACCAATCAGCCGCTTGACTTCCTTGCCTTCCGAATAAATGCTCACAGTCGGAATCGACACAACGCGGTGCAGCAGCGCCAAAGTCGGCTGTTCATCAATGTTGATCTTACCGACACGAATTTTGCCGCAGTACTCCTGTGCCAGTTCTTCGATGGTCGGAGACAGCATCCGGCACGGACCGCACCAATCTGCCCAGTAATCCAGCAAAACCGGCTTGGATGCGTTGACAACTTCTTCTTCGAAGTTTTCCTGTGTAATATGTAATATTGTAGCCATGTTCCTCTTCGTCCTTCCTAAAACGCGTGGCCTGCTTGCAATCTACTGCAAATGCGGTATAATAATAGCACTGCACCTCATGCAGAAGCCGTTTGCATTGGGTATTATATATTACCTATCTATTATACCCCGTTTTTATCAAAAATGGAAAGGTTTTTTGAATTATGACAGATTTTTTCCACCCGCTGATGAGTGAACAAGCACTCAAGCAGTGCAGCTCTCTGGCGCTTGCTCATATGGGCGACAGTGTCTATGAACTCATGACCCGCGGATACCTCATTCACTCCGGTCTTGTCACCAACAAGAATCTGCACCGCAAAACCATTCATCTGGTTTGTGCCGGCGCGCAGGCAGCCGGTGCACAGGCGATTTTGCCGATGCTGACCGAGGACGAACAGACTATTTTCCGTCATGGCCGCAATGCCAAGCCGAAAAGCACGCCGAAATCTTCTTCCGTTGCAGAATATGCCCTTGCAACAGCAGTTGAAGCGCTGTTTGGCTGGCTGTATCTGCAAGGCTCGTATGACCGGCTCAACGAATTATTCACAGTCTTGCTCCCAGCCGCACAGGAATGGGCAGACAACCAGAGACCAACCCGCCGCGGCTGATGCCACAGCGGGTTTTCGTCTGTCTGTGCCGTTAAGAAAACGACGGGTTGTTCTTGTTGCGGCTGTTTTTCTGATTCTTCGCCTGCTGGGTGCTGCTCTGCGGATTCTGGGACTGAGCGGAATTTTTCTGTTTTTCCGAATTGCTGCTGTTGTTATGGCACATTTCTGTGTCACCTCGCTTTCTTTTTCCCTTAGTATTGCCATGGATTGTGAAAATATACAGTTGCCAATTATCTGTTCCAATGTTATAATTAGGTGTTGTACACAACGGAATTTTTAATAAAATCAGCATGATTTTACGATTATATGGAGGTATCATCCAATGTCTGGACATTCGAAATGGAATAATATCGCAAAGCGCAAGGGCGCAAACGACGCAAAGAAAGCAGCAATCTTTACCAAGATTGGCCGTAAGATGGCTGTAGCAATCAAGGAAGGCGGCTCCAACAACCCGGACAACAATGCAAAGCTGCGCGACTGCATCGCAGAAGCAAAGGCAAACAACGTCCCGAACGACAACATCAAGCGCATGCTTGACAAGGGCAACCAGAGCAATGTTTCTTACGAATCCAACACGTACGAGGGCTACGGTCCGTCCGGCATCGCTGTTATCTGCGAGACCCTGACCGACAACCGTAACCGTACCGTTGCCGATGTCCGCCACTACTTCGACAAGTACGGTGCAGGTCTCGGCAATGCCGGCTGTGTATCTTGGCAGTTCGAGCAGAAGGGCGTTCTGATTATCGAGCGCGGCGATCTGGATGAGGACGAAACCATGATGACGGTTCTCGATGCCGGTGCCGATGACTTCCAGGCTGATGAGGACTGCTTCCAGATCTACACTGCTCCGGAAGATTTCTCTGCTGTCCGCGATGCACTGACCGAAGCAGGCTTTGAGTTCGCACAGGCTGAAATCCAGATGGTTCCGCAGAACACCATCACGCTGGAGAGCCAGGAGGATATGGCACAGCTGCGCAAGCTGCTGGACAGCCTCGAGGACAACGACGACGTACAGCACGTATGGCACAACTGGGAGAACGAGGACGACTACGAGGAGTAATCGGCTTTCCCCAAATAACGAACGAAACTCCCCTGAGAGCACGGCTCTCGGGGGAGTTTTTGCGTAAGCGGTGCATATGTACGCCCGCAAATAAAATTGCCGCACAGAAGAATCTAACGCAAGAACAACTCGCTGAACAAGTTGCTCTTTCTTCTAATACCATCTCTCGCATAGAACGCGGATTGCTCATGCCATCTGTTGCAACTCTTTGCAATTTGTGCAATGCTTTAGAAACTAGCGCAGACAGCATTCTCGCCGCATACATTCAGGCGGATAGTACGATTCGCTGGTCTCCGCTCGCAGAACAATTGCAAGCTCTTTCTCCGAAAAAACAAGAACAGGTAGAACGTATGTTAGCCTGCTTGCTGGAAATCCTCTAACTCTTGCCTTTTCCCCGCAGGATATGCTATACTAAAACAGAACAGAAACCAAAATAGCTCCCTCGCTAGGGAGCTATTTTCCAATTTGTTTGTACAAGAGGAGGTATCTTCATGTATCATCAGATTTCACGCCTGCTGCGCGCCGCGTGCGCATACAACGGCGCCGATCCGGCACGCAACCAGCATCTCATCAAGGTACACAACTACGCCCGTATGATCGCAGACGGCGAACACTTGGACGCACACACCCAATTTGTGCTGGAAGCCGCCGCCGTGTTGCATGACATTGGCATTCACGAAGCGGAGCGCATCCATCATTCGTCTGCCGGACAGTATCAGCAGATGGAAGGTCCTTCCGTGGCACGAAAAATTCTTGCAGATTTTCCGTTTGAACAAGAGGACATCGACCGCATTTGCTGGCTCATCGCACACCATCACGTGTACAAGCCGATTGACGGCATCGACCATCAGATTTTACTTGAAGCGGATTTTTTGGTCAACGCGTTTGAAGAACCGTACACAGAGCCGCAAATCCAGCAGTTTTATGAGACTGTCGCCGCGACAAAGACCGGCAAAGAACTGCTGCGCACACACTATTCTTCCTGACAGAACACGCACAGCCAAACACAGGGCTTGCTTGTATAGCTGACGCGGTGGCGGCAATGCGCCGGAAGATACGCCGTATCGCCTGCATGCAGTCTCTGTTTGCTGCCGTCGGCATAGGTCAGTTCCCCGACTCCCCGCAAGACGCATACCCATTCATCTTCGGTCTGGTCATACCAGCCGGATGTCTGTCCGTTGGAAACAATGCGTTCGATGCGTGTTTTTCCCGTCAATAAAATTTCCGTCAGTTCCTGTTCCGGCAACTGTTCCGGTATGTCAAATAAATTCATAGTTTCCTCCAGAAAGGATGTATGTTATGTCTGAAATTCAGAACAATACGTTTACTTGTCCGCAGTGCGGAGAAGATGGCCCGCTCCAGATGTGGACGAGCATCAATGTCGCACACGATCCGGATGCGCGCCGCCGCATTGAAGATTTGTCTGTTTTCGAATGGACTTGCCCAAACTGCAAAAAAACAGCACTGGTACTGCATCCCTGTCTGTACCATGACCCAGCCAATGAATTCATGGTATGGTTCGCACCGGACGGAGAAATCGCAGAAGATACCCGTGATTTTTCTCAGCTCAATGACTACACCCTGCGCACCACCAAGACTCCGAACGAGTTCCGCGAAAAAATCAATATTCTGGAACGGCATTTGGATGACCGCGCATTGGAGCTGACCAAGCTCATCCTCATCATGCAGCTGTCCCGCGACAATGTGGACGTCGTAGACGTCGTATTCCACAGCATAGATACTTCCGGCCGCTTTGTATTTGTTCTCGTACATCCGGACGGCGTCGAGCAGTATCTGCGCCTTCCGCCGGAGACATATCAAAAGTTCGCCAACGATGTGCGCGACTATCTGTATACACCGGCGCGCGGTTTCCAGACCATTGACCTGAATTGGGCAAAGGATTCTCTGGAATTGCTCAAGGATATGCACTAATCAACATTGGCTCTCCCAAAAGGAGAGCCTTTTTTATGCGCCGCATTTTCAGCCATGTGATAACATCACTCTTTTGTTAGCGTATCGCACTGCGAGTGTCCTGTCAACAGATTGGCAGCAAAAAAGGCTTCCCGCTCGCGCGAGACGCCTTCTCTGTATCGTGTTATTTAGGCAATTGGGTAATTACTCAGCAACCTTAACCCAAGCACCGCCGTTGCGGCATGACTCGGTTGCAGCAGCAGCCATCAGTACCGGACGCAGGCCATCGAATGCACCAACTACGGTCGGCTTGTCGTTTACGATGGAATCGATGAAGTACTTGATCTGCTCGATGAATGCATCGTTGTAACGCTCCAGGAAGAACCACTTCGGCTTCTCGGATACTGCGCCGTCAACGGTGGTGATGGTAGCAGTGGAGTTCAGATCGTTCTGATCTGCTGCCATGCCCTTAGAGCCGAATACTTCTACTCTCTGGTCGTAGCCATATACTGCCTGACGGGAGTTGTTGATGGTAGCGATAGCGCCGTTTGCCATCTTCATGGTAACAACTGCGGTATCTACATCCGGAATGCCGGACTCTTCCTGCAGGTTCGGGTTAACCAGGCAGGAACCTACTGCGGAAATCTCTACTGCCTCAGAACCGGACAGGTAACGAACCATGTCAAAGTCATGGATCATCATATCATAGAAGATACCGCCGGATACTGCTACATAAGATGCCGGTGGTGGCTCCGGATCGCGGGAAGTTACGTTGATGTAATGCGGATCGCCAATCTTGCCTTCCTTCACTGCATCAGCAACTGCCTTGTGGTTGTGGTCGAAGCGGCGGTTGAAACCTACCTGGAACTTTACGCCCTTCTCTTCTACCAGTGCCAGCAGCTTCTTGATCTTCTCGATATCATAGTCGATCGGCTTCTCGCAGAATACATTCTTGCCAGCCTTTACTGCTTCCATGGAAACCTCGCAATGGGTATCGGTGGAAGAGCAAACCATAACTACGTCAACGTCCGGATTGGTTACAACGTCCATGTAGTTGGTGGATGCATTGGTGATGCCGCGCTCTGCCAGCCACTCACGTGCGCCGGACTTATCCAGCATCGGATCTGCTGCAGCTACTACCTCAGCACCGTCGATGTTGTTGAGCAGATTGTTGATGTGCAGCTTACCAATTCTGCCGCAGCCAACTACGCCAAACTTTAAATTTGCCATAAGTCATTCTCCTTTTTATCTGATAATAAATAGATGATTTTTTGTATTTTGAGAGTCGCACCCAAGCGGCAATGCCGCTGGGTGCTTTTTGGAGAGAGCGCACGAACAATCGTGCTCTGTTATCAAAATTTACGCTGCAATGCCAATCGGCGAGAAGAAAATATAGATACCGACGGCAATGGCAATGCCAATAATGCAGACAATGTGACGATACTTCCACGGCGTCAAATCAACAGTACCATCTTCCGGTGCCTTCCATTCCTTTACAGCCTTGAACTTGTTGAGATACATCATAATAAGCAGCTCAATAACAAACATCACGGCAATCGCATACAGATAATGGATCGGCTCGCCGCTGGACGGATAGCACGGCTTGATAATCATAAATGCACCGTAGCATACCACATGAACGACAGTAATCAGGAATGGCGTATACCGCGGAACACGGCGGAATACAATGGCGCCGAGAACGGTAAACAAAATCGGCATCGAAACGAACTGCGACAGAGAGTTCAGGAAAGTCGTAATGCCATTTGCGTACATAACGAACGGAGCAATGATAATTGCAATCACACCTGCAATCGTCGCATAGATCTTTGCCACGCGAACATAGAACACATCGGTCTTGCCCGGGCACAGGATCGGACGGAACAAGTCCAGAGTAAACATCGTTGCTGCGGAGTTCAATACCGAGTTAAACGAGGACAAAATCGCACCGAACAGAACTGCCGCAAAGAAGCCCATAATCGGTTTCGGCACAACAGCGGAAACCAGTGCCGGATACGCAAAGTCAATGGCACTGCTGCCTGCTGCCTGGATTTTATCCTGAATAGACGGCAGGAAGTAAGCGATGACACCCGGCAGAACCAGATAGAAAAAGCCAAGTGTTTTGAGGAATCCACAGAAAATTGCGCCCTTCTGTCCTTCCTTCAGAGATTTTGCAGCCAGTGCACGCTGTACGAACGACTGGTTGCAGCACCACCAATACAGATTGTTGAACAGCATGCCAGTGAAAATCAGAGGCCATGGCAAAGCCGGTTCTCCGGCGTCCCACGCAGCCCATGCATTGAGCTTTGCCGGTTCGGTCTGCACCATGTACTGGAATCCGGCGATAATACCGCCGCCGGAAGTCTCTTTGCCCAGCAGAGCCAGACCAAGGAACGGAATCATCAGACCGCCGATAATTAACCCAATACCATTGATGGTGTCGGACACGGCAACCGCTTTCAAGCCGCCAAAAATCGCATAGCAACCGCCGATAATACCAATGACGACACACAGAACAGCAACTGCGCTGAACTTGCTCAAATTGAAGATAGCAGAAATATCAAAGATATTTTCAAATACAACCGCACCGGAGTACAGAATAACCGGCAGATTCAAAATCGAATACATGATAACGATAACCAACGAAAACATAGTTCTCGTTTTTCTGCCGAATCGCGCTTCCATCAGCTGTGGCATCGTCGTTGTTCCCATCTTCAAATACGTCGGCAGGAAGAAATATGCCAACGCAAACAGGGTAAACAGCGAACCTACTTCCCAGCCAATCGGGCTCATATTAGAGCCCCAGCCCTGACCATTGGTTCCGACCAGCTGCTCCGCCGACAGATTGGTCAAGAGCAAGGAACCTGCAATAACAACGCCCGGCAGGCCGCGTCCTGCGAGGAAATAGCCCTCTGCCGTCTCCAGATTATCTCCCTTGGTTTTCCACGCAGCCACAACGGCTACCAATACAGTGAAAAACAGGAAGCTAATCGCTATCCATCCAAACGAACTAAAAAAACTCATATACATCACTCTTTCCTATAAATACGAATTTTCCGTTTTCTCTTTCACGCGTGTCCCTTTCGGTGGTTTTATGATACTACTTTTCGTGCTTTTGTTCAACAGAATCAGATAAGTATCATTTTTCCGTGCAAAATCCCGTAAATTTGCACAATATTACAAGGAAATTCTCGTTACACGCGTCAACATTCCGTACTTTTGAGTGAAATTTTTGTTTTTTCAGCCCGTTTCCCGTGCATTTGCACGAAAACGTTTTTGATTCTTTGTATGCAAAAAAGGCGTCCCGCTCGCGCGAGACGCCTTCTCTGTATCGTGTTATTTAGGCAATTGGGTAATTACTCAGCAACCTTAACCCAAGCACCGCCGTTGCGGCATGACTCGGTTGCAGCAGCAGCCATCAGTACCGGACGCAGGCCATCGAATGCACCAACTACGGTCGGCTTGTCGTTTACGATGGAATCGATGAAGTACTTGATCTGCTCGATGAATGCATCGTTGTAACGCTCCAGGAAGAACCACTTCGGCTTCTCGGATACTGCGCCGTCAACGGTGGTGATGGTAGCAGTGGAGTTCAGATCGTTCTGATCTGCTGCCATGCCCTTAGAGCCGAATACTTCTACTCTCTGGTCGTAGCCATATACTGCCTGACGGGAGTTGTTGATGGTAGCGATAGCGCCGTTTGCCATCTTCATGGTAACAACTGCGGTATCTACATCCGGAATGCCGGACTCTTCCTGCAGGTTCGGGTTAACCAGGCAGGAACCTACTGCGGAAATCTCTACTGCCTCAGAACCGGACAGGTAACGAACCATGTCAAAGTCATGGATCATCATATCATAGAAGATACCGCCGGATACTGCTACATAAGATGCCGGTGGTGGCTCCGGATCGCGGGAAGTTACGTTGATGTAATGCGGATCGCCAATCTTGCCTTCCTTCACTGCATCAGCAACTGCCTTGTGGTTGTGGTCGAAGCGGCGGTTGAAACCTACCTGGAACTTTACGCCCTTCTCTTCTACCAGTGCCAGCAGCTTCTTGATCTTCTCGATATCATAGTCGATCGGCTTCTCGCAGAATACATTCTTGCCAGCCTTTACTGCTTCCATGGAAACCTCGCAATGGGTATCGGTGGAAGAGCAAACCATAACTACGTCAACGTCCGGATTGGTTACAACGTCCATGTAGTTGGTGGATGCATTGGTGATGCCGCGCTCTGCCAGCCACTCACGTGCGCCGGACTTATCCAGCATCGGATCTGCTGCAGCTACTACCTCAGCACCGTCGATGTTGTTGAGCAGATTGTTGATGTGCAGCTTACCAATTCTGCCGCAGCCAACTACGCCAAACTTTAAATTTGCCATGACCTTTTCTCTCCTTGTCTATACTTGTTAATCAAGCCAGAAATCTGGATACCCGCGTTTGCAGGTATCCAGTTTTCATCTAACATTACGTGATTCTGTTTCTTACTTAGCCATCAGGTCAGTGATGTACTCGTAAGCCATCTTTGCGTACTTGAACGGGTTAGCCTTAGCCGGATCCTGCTCAGCCTCAACCATGATCCAGCCCTCGTAACCGATCTCGTCCAGCTTTCTCAGAACCGGCTCGAAGTCTACGCAGCCTTCCGGATCGCCCGGAACGGTGAATGCGCCGTTACGAACCGACTTCAGGAAGGACCAGCTCTCCTTGATAGCCTGATCGCAAATGGCCCTACGCATGTTCTTCAGATGTACATGACCGATTCTGTTCGGGAACTCGTTCAGAATTGCCATCGGATCTACTTCAGAGAAGGTCCAGTGACCGGTATCGTAGCACAGCAGCAGGTCGTCGCTGGTGTTGTTCAGCATACGCTCGGTCTCTTCCAGAGTCTGTACGCAGGTACCCATGTGATGATGGAAGCAAGCGCGAATGCCGTTGCTCTTTGCGTACTCAGCCAGCTTGTTCAGGCCGTCGCACATCTGAGCGAACTCAGCATCGGTAAAGCGAGCCTTGTTCTTGAAGATGGACAGATCCGGATTGCCCTGAATAGAATAGGACTGCTCAGAAATGTTGATAGCAGTTGCGCCTGCGTAGCACAGGTACTCAATTTCCTTTTTGAACTCCTCGAAGGTCTCCTCGAACGGCTTGGTGCCGAGGAAAGAAGAGAACCACTTGGATGCAACGGTCATGCCGCGCAGATCCAGAGCTTCCTTGAGTTCCTTCACGTCAGACGGATACTTATGACCGATTTCACATCCGGTGAAACCTGCCAGACGCATCTCGGAAATGCACTGCTGGAATGTATTCTCGTCGCCGAGATCCCACATATCATCATTGGACCAGCCGATCGGGCAGATACCCAGTCTTACTTTCTTCGGATCTAACATAGTTATTCCCTCCATAATCTTCTCTCTGCGTCTGCACATAAACAAACACATTTTGATACTCCTATTGTACCCTTATGCACGTTAAATGTCAAACGCATTTTTTATCGGACGCAGCTTGTGCAAGATGCCGTTTCCCGCTCTGTTTACAACTGTGCGTGCGCGTGCACACTCATTTTCAGCGAAAACCGCGCGAGTTTTCTCCCCGCGCGGTCAAATTGGCTTTCTGAACTTTTTTACGCAGAAACCGCCTTCGGCATCAGATGCGTGCCACGCCGCTGTCTCGTGCCGCCTGCGCAACAGCATCCGCGACTGTGCGGATGACCTTCTTGTCGAACGCCATCGGCATGATGTACTCTGCGGTCAGCTCTTCATCAGAGACACAGGACGCGATCGCCTTTGCCGCCGCGAGCTTCATCTCCTCATTGATATCGCTTGCGCGGACGTCGAGCGCGCCGCGGAAAATGCCCGGAAACGCGAGCACGTTGTTGATCTGGTTCGGATAATCCGAACGGCCGGTGCCGACAACAGCCGCGCCGCCCTTCTTTGCGTCCTCCGGCCAGATCTCGGGGACCGGATTTGCCATCGCGAACACCATCGGGTCCTTCGCCATGGTGGAGACCATCTCGGCAGTCAGCACCTGCGGCGCAGACATGCCGAAGAATACGTCGGCGCCCTTGACCGCGTCGGCCAGCGTGCCGGTCATGTGGCCGCGGTTGGTCACCTTCGCCATCTCCTCCTGCGCCGGGTTGAGGCGCTCGTCGCCCTCGCAGACGATGCCGAAGCGCTCGACCATCGTGATGTCCTTTACGCCGAGGAACATCAGGAATCTGGTGACTGCGATCGCCGCCGCGCCGCAGCCGTTGACGACCATCTTGATCTCGTCCACCTTGCGGCCGGTCAGGCGGCAGGCGTTGAGCAGCGCCGCGCCGCAGCAGACCGCCGTGCCGTGCTGGTCATCATGAAATACCGGAATGTCACAGACCTCCTTGAGGCGGCGCTCGATCTCGAAGCAGCGCGGAGCGGCGATGTCCTCAAGATTGATGCCGCCGAACGAGCCGGAGATCAGCTGAACCGTGCGCACGATCTCGTCAACATCCTTGGATGCAACGCAGAGCGGGAACGCATCGACATCCGCGAACGCCTTGAACAGCGCGCACTTGCCCTCCATGACCGGCATGCCGGCGAGCGGTCCGATATCGCCCAGACCAAGCACAGCCGTGCCGTCCGTGATGACCGCAACGAGATTGTGGCGGCGCGTGTATTTATAGCTGAGGGACGGATCGTCCTTGATCTTGAGGCACGGCTCGGCTACGCCGGGCGTGTAGGCGATGGAAAGATCGTCCTTGCTGTTCACCTCACAGCGGGCAACGACCTCGATCTTGCCTGCCCATTTTTCATGTGCCTCGAGTGCGCGTTCTTTTACGTCCATGTTCTGTTCCTCCGTTATCGTTCTGTGTTCCGTCGGGCGGAAATTCATATCTATACTTATTATAACGGCCGCGTTCGCTTTCGTAAATAGGAAGTTTGTACAAAGCGTGTATCCTCTGCATCCTCCGCACCGGACTGCGCGACTGCGAGACCGGTTTCCTTTCCGGTTTCGCATATAGCGAGACCGGTCTCCTATGCCGCTGTTTCAGCTCTCCTGTTGCCGTTTTTTCCAGTGCCGCAGCTGCGGAACGACCGCTTCCATATGCGCCCGCACCTGCTCCGCAGGCCAGCTTTCGCTCGCCATGTGCTCAACGCAGAAGTCGATCAGCTGCTGCTCACTGTCATATTTGAATTCGCCGTCTGCATAGCACCATTTGCAGTAATCCTCATTGAACGAGCCGTCGGTTTCCCGGCTCATGGTCCCGTCCTCGAGCGGCATGCCGCAGCACTGACAGATCAGCTGTCGCGGAGAACCCAGCAGTGTATTGATCGAAACATCGAACACCCCGGAAAGCAGCTTGAGCGTCTCCACATTCGGCGTGGTCTCCCCTTTTTCCCATCGCGAGACCGCCTGACGAGTCACGAAAACCTTTTCCGCCAACTCATCCTGCGTCATTTTCTTTTCCGTCCTCAGACGCAGCAGAACATCCTTCGTTTCCATATGTATCATCTCCTTGACAGAACCTTATCACAAACAGGGCCGACAGGCAAGCAACCCGCTGTTGCCCTCAGACCTGCTGCCTGCGCAGCAGCCTCGGCAGGACATAGGCAAGACCGCAGGCGGATACGATCGCGGCGGTGATGTCGGAAATCGGCTCGGAGAACATGACGGCTGTCGCGCCGAGCAGCGGCGGCAGGACAAATACGCACACGAGGAACAGCCCCTTGCGCAGCATGGAGAACGTCAGACCCCACCGGATAAGCCCCATGCCGGTCATGCCGTCCACCGCCGGGTACTGTATCGCGAGACCGAGCACGCCGAGCGAATACGTGCGTATCATGTACGACGCCATGTCGATATACGCCGGGTCCCTGGTGAAAATCCGTACAAAAGAGCCGGAAACCGTCTGCGCGAGAACGAACATCAGACCGCAGAACGCCACGCACAGCAGGATGATGCCGCGGAACGCCTGCGCGATGCGCTTCGTATTGCCTGCGCCGTAGTTATAGCCGAGGATGGACTGCGTGCCTGCCGTGATGCCGCCGAGCGGCATGGTGATGATGAGCATAAAGCTCTGCATGACCGCCGCGCACGCGATGAGCATATCGCTGTCCGCGCCGCCGTATCTGCGCAGCATGATGTTCACCGAAATGAGCAGCACGTTGTCGAGCGCGATGATGAGCGCCGGCGAGAGACCGACCTGCACGATACGGCGCATCCAGCCGGGATTGACCGGCTGCCGGGTGATGCCGACCGCCGCTTTGCCGCCGAGCAGGAAGCGCAGGATATACGCCGTCGAGCATATCTGGGAAAGCACGGTCGCAAGCGCCGCGCCGCGCACGCCCATGTTCAGCGCAAAGATGCAAACCGGGTCGAGCGCGATATTGACCGCCGCGCCGAGCATGACTGACCGCATGGCTGTCGAGGAAAAGCCCTGACTCATCGTGATCTGGTTGAGGCCGTAGCTCATCACCGCGAACACCGTGCCCGAGACATAGGTCGTAAAATACGCCTCGGCGTACTCCCACAGCGCCTCGCTGCACCCGAAGGTGAACAGGATCTGCCGCCGGAACACGAGCAGCGGCACGGTCGCGAGCACGCTGAGCGCGAGCAGCAGATAAAAGCTGTTCGCCACGATCTGCCGTGCGCCGTCCATGTCGCGCCGCCCCATGCGGATGCTCATCAGCGGTCCGCCGCCGAAGCCGATGAGCGCGCCGATCGCGGTTATCATAGTCACCACAGGCGCGCAGACGCCGACACCGGCCAGTGCCGCATCGCCTGCACCCGCGATGTGGCCGACGTACATACGGTCCACGACGCTGTATAATATATTGACAAACTGCGCCAGCATGGCCGGTATCGCGAGCTGCAAAACCAGCTTCCCGATCGGCGCGGTGCCCAGCGGGCTGTCCTGATGCGTCATAGCCTTCACCTCATCCGTAAATCCTGTCCTCATTATATCGTTTTCGTCCGATAGAGTAAAGAGAAAAATGCCCTGACGAGAGGTCAGGGCATTCGCGTTTACAGATTATCGTTCTTTACAAATTTCACAGTATATGCCTCCGCATAGCTGCTGTGTTTAACCGCCGAGCTGTTTCCCGGGTCAGAGAACGCATCAATCGCCACCAGAATCTGCGTGCCATCCGTGCGGAATGTGCGCACGAGCAGCGGAATCTCTACATCAACCGCCAGATCGTCAATCTTTTCCTCCTGCATGGCCACCGCCGAGGTCAGCCGCTCTGTCGGCAGGCCGCTCAGCTTGGACGAGTCAGCAAACTGCATGGAGCCGCCGAAGTCGTCAGACTGAATATTGATATTGTATTCCGCATTGACCGCATCGGTTTCCGGATCGAACTGGATGATACCACTGCTTTCCCCGACTTTCTCCGAATTAACCGTGAAAAGACCGTAATCATCCTTGTTCCACGCGCTGCCATCCCATTCATAACGCTGGATTTCAATTCCGTTTGCGTCCGCGTTATTGCCGGAAAAATCGTACTTTACGGACATGTCAACCTGCGCTGTATTCGCTTTCTTCTCCACCGGCGCGATGGCAATGGTATTATCCGCCGGCTGTGTTTCTGCCTGTCCGCATCCGCTCAATATCCCCACAAGAGCCAGTGCCGCTAACGCTGCGTGCCGTTTTTTCATACGGATCGCCTCTTTTTACTGTTGTGCTTACAGTGTAGCAGATTTGGGTGAT
>OODB01001550.1_pt1 | contig 15611 bp, 12 predicted proteins | sample 1671721 | NCBI WGS metagenome assembly OODB01 (sample SAMN06348185, study PRJEB24527) | human gut metagenome | biome: human gut; feature: ankylosing spondylitis patient; material: feces | host: Homo sapiens | place: China | collected 2015-10
TCGAGCGGAATGTCCGCCGACAGGCAGGGATCCCGGTCTCCCAGCCAGCCCTGCACACAGGCGGCGACGGCGGCGCGGCCGTATTCCGAATGCAGCAGCGCGGCCGCCTGTGCGGCGGAGGCGGCGTCGGTTTCGTTCTCCTCGATCAGCACCGCAGCGGCTCTCGACCGCTTTCCCGGGCGTTTCCGGTACCACAGGCTCTTTTCCGACAGATACGACTGCTCATACAGCTGAAACACCGGCCGCAGCCTGTCGGTCAGGCCGTCCGCCCTGCGGCTGTGCGAGAGCGCGGTCAGCACGGCGTCGAGGTCGCCGCGAACGTTCTGCTCCCGGCTCGTGAGGTTTTCGATCTTCTGCGTCGCGGCGCGGGTATAGCGGCGCACCTGTGCGTCGATCTCATCGAGATAGTCGTGCTCCAGATCGTCATAGCACTCCTGCACCCAGAATATCCGGCGCAGGATATCCGCGCGGCAGTCCTCCATCGTGCCGCCGCGCCGCTCCTGCTGCGCCGCCCTCGCCATGGCGGCGAGCTGCTCGTCGTCCTCCGCCCAGCGCATGAGCACCGTGCGGATGGGCACGCGGTATTTCGGCACGGAGTCCTTGATCTTGAGCGGACGGATGTACGCCTCGATGACCTTCTGACCGAAATCATCGAAATAGGACGAAAGCACTTCGCCGACGTCGTGCAGCTCGAGCTGCATCTGAAAATAGTGCTTTACGTTGTGATAGACCAGCCGGAGCAGGCGGATGAGCGCCTGCGTATTGTCGAAGGCCGTATAGACCGCCGCCATCTTCTCATAGGCAGAGCCGGTCTCGTCCGCGACCCGGAGCGCGGAATAGGTGCCGAACACATAGGAAAAGCCGCGCGCCGGCCTTTCATCGCGCAGCTCATGGAACAGCTCGAGCAGACGGCTCGCGTAGCCCGGCACGGTGATATACTCCCGGAAATCCGGGCCGCGCTCCTTCTCGAACCAGCCCTTCGCGCACAGCTTGCGGATGAGAAAGCGCGCGCGGCCGGAAATATCGCGCAGCTCGTTTTCGTCGATGTCCTCGCCCTCGAAGGTCGCGTCCGCGAGCTGCTGCTCCAGACGGCTGCGCAGCATGGAGTACAGCTCGTCCTCGGGCAGCCTGAGCTTTTGCCGATATGCCATGCAGAGCACATCGAGCGCGTCCGCGTACAGCGCCCGGTTCGGGGACGCGAGCGGCGAGAACAGCTCGTCCGGCACGGCTTCAAAAAATTTCATAAACGGTATCCTCCTGCGGAAGGAGCCCTTCCGCTCGTTTTCGTCTGATACAATTATACGGTTTCCGCGCAGATTTTACAATGTGCAGCTTGTCGGAAAAGTCCCTTTTCACGCAAAAGCGGTCCGGTCTCCCCTGCCGCATTCCGCGCGCGCTCCTGCTGAGCTGCCGCAGAGCGCCCTCGGCGGGCGCGTCAGGAAAACGAAAGCGGCCCGCCGTCCGCGTTTTGCAGACAGCAGGCCGTTCCCGGAGGAGCATCCGCGTCAAAGTCCGGCCCCGGAGGCCGCGAGCGCATCCATCTCCTCCTGAAGATAACGGAAGAACAGCGCAGCGTGATAGCCGTCCGCAACGGCGTGTGCGATCGACAGCGCGACCGGCATTCTGACCGCGCCGCCGCTCTCCTCATACCTTCCCATCACGATAATGGGAAAGAAGGCCGGTTCGCTGCTGCCCGTCACGCGGCTGCCGCAGCCGGTGAACGAGACCCATGGCGTGCAGGAAACGCAGTAGAAGTTCGACGGCTGACCCGGCTTCGCCTTGATGCCGTGATTGCCGCCGAAGGTCTGCATATCCGCCGTGACCGCGCGGTAGAACGTGCCGAAATCATCGGAGAAATCCGTCCAGCAGTCGGAAAACGTGCAGTCGTCCGCGTGAAAGATCGTGTAGTTGGGAACGACCCGGTCCCAGACGCACAGCTCGCCGTCCGCGTTCCGGAACATACGGAAATTCTCGATGCGGCCGAGCGTCCGGGTGACGCAGTAGATTGCCGCAGGGTAAAAGCGGTATCCGTTTGCACGGCAGAAACCGAGCAGATTTTTCACGTTTACGGGTGCGGTCATGTTGAATTCGACCTTGAGCGTCTGCGTGTAATAGCGGTAGTGCTCACGGCGCGGCCAGGTTGCCATGTCGATTTTTGTGTAGTGCTCCATTTTCGGCTGTATCTCCTTTTGTACTGCGGCAGATCGGATGGATATATACTTCCATCATACCGCAAACGTGCGGAAACGCAAGCGGTTTTTGCTGCGGATTTCGCGAAGGACAGAAAAACGCCGCTTTCCGGCTGTCTCCTGCGCAATACGGAGAACGATTGAAAAAGGGCGTACTGTCGTGCTATAATAACAGCAGAATATTCCGGAGGAGGAAGTTTGATGATTGAGGTAAATGCGATGGGCGAGGCGTGCCCAATCCCGGTTGTAAAAACACTGCACGCGCTGCAGGAGCTGAACGGCGCCGGCACGGTACAGACACTCGTGGACAACGAGATCGCGGTGCAGAATCTGACGCGCCTTGCGGAGAGCAAGGGCTGCGCCATCCGGACCGAGAAACGCAGCGAAAAGGAATTCTGCGTGACCATCACGACCGGGGGCGCGGTCGCGGAGAGCGGAGACGAGGAAATTTCCTGCACCGTACCGGCCGCGCAGAAAAAGACCGTCGTTGTCATTTCTGCCGACCACATGGGCGAGGGCGACGACGAGCTGGGCCGCATCCTGCTCAAGGGCTTCCTGTTCGCGCTCACCCAGCAGGAAAAGCTGCCGTCGACCCTCCTGTTCTACAACGGCGGCGCGCGCGTTACCTGCGAGGGCTCGCCGTCGCTCGAGGATCTGAAAAATCTCGCCGCACTCGGCGTCGAGATCCTGACCTGCGGCACCTGCCTGAGCCACTACGGCCTGACCGACCGGCTTCAGGTCGGCGGCGTTACCAACATGTACGTTATCACCGAAAAGCAGATGCAGGCCGATCTGGTCCTTCGTCCGTGATGCGGCGCAGAAGGCCGGTGCTCGTGATCGCGTTTTCCTCGACCGAGCAGGCGCTTGCCGCAGAGGCGCTGTTTACGAACAGCGGCCTGCCCGGGCGCATGATCCCCATCCCGTCGCAGGTCAGCGCCGGCTGCGGTCTCGCATGGAAGGCGGAGGTCGACGAAAAGCCGCAGCTCCTTGCGGCTCTGGCGCAGGCAGGCTGTGGCTACGAAACAGACGCGGTCGTCCAAATGTACGGCTGACAAAGGGAGACAGATATGATCTATCTGGATAATGCGGCGACAACGCTGCACAAGCCGCCGGAGGTTGCCGAGGCGGTGAAAAACGCGATACTGACCGCCGGGAATGCCGCGCGGGGCGCGCACGGCGCGTCGCTGTCTGCGTCGCGCATGGTATTCGAGACGCGAAGCAGACTGGCGGCGCTGTTCGGCTGTCCGCGCGCGGACCATGTCGTTTTCACGGCAAACTCGACCGAGGCGCTGAATATCGCGATCTACGGACTGATTTCGGCGGGCGATCACGTCATTTCGACCGACCTGGAGCACAATTCCGTGCTGCGCCCGCTGTACGATATGCAGACGCACGGTGCGGCGGTCGATTTTGTCCGCGCGGACCGCCGCGGAAACATCCGATACGAGGACATGGAGGCGCTGTTCCGCCCGAACACAAAGGCGGTCGTCTGCACGCACGCCTCCAATCTGACCGGAAACCCGCTCGACATCACCCGGATCGGCGCGATGGCGCACGCGCACGGCGCGCTTCTGGTGGTCGACGCCTCGCAGACCGCCGGGGCGGCGCTGATCGATATGCAGAAAATGGGCATTGATGTGCTCTGCTTTACCGGCCACAAGGGTCTGATGGGGCCGCAGGGCACCGGCGGCCTGTGCATCCGGCCGGGCGTGGAGCTGCGGCCGCTGCTGCGCGGCGGCACGGGCGTGCACTCCTACGACCGGGAACAGCCGAAGGAATATCCGGCACGGCTCGAGGCCGGAACGCTCAACGGTCACGGTCTTGCCGGACTGCACGCAGCGCTCGATTTTATCCTGCGGCAGGGCGCAGAGTCCATCGGCGCACGGGAGCGGCAGCTGATGCGCCGGTTTTACGAGGGCGTGCGCGGCATTCCCGGCGTGACGGTCTACGGTGATTTTACCGCGCCGGAGCGCGCGGCGATCGTGACGCTCAACATCCGGGATTACGACTCGGCCGAGATCGCGGATATTCTGGCCGAGGACTACGGCATCGCGACACGGGCCGGAGCGCACTGTGCGCCGCGTATGCACGAGGCGCTCGGCACGGTGCAGCAGGGCGCGGTGCGGTTCAGCTTTTCCTTTTTTAATACGGAGGAGGAAGCGGACGCCGCCGTTTCCGCCGTCCGGGAGCTTGCCGAGGAATAAAGCGCAAACCGCGCGGCGTGCACCTCGGTTTTCGGACGTCCGTGTTCTGCGAAGGCAAAACACAGATTGTCGGAAAAACGAAGCTTTTCGAAAATCTCAAAGCCCCCGTTCTCGTGAACGGGGGCTTTGTCGCACAAAACAGAAAAGTGAACTATGCTCCGGTTTCTGTTTTCCTTATCGATCCGCGCAGACGGGATGCAGATCATCCCGAATACGAGATTATCTGTTTTTCCGGGCGTGGCCGATCAGGTAGCAGACAGCGGCTACGATCATGCCGTTGATGGAGGCGATGCCCCAGGACACAACATTTGCAACCACGGCGCCCAGGATGACGCCTGCGACCGCATACCAGTTGACCGTCTCGGTGACTTCGACGTCCCGGTACTTCTCGCGGTCCATGAAGAAGCTCATGACGAGGATGATGCCGACCGGGGGCAGCGTGCAGTTCAGAATATTCAGCCAGCCGCAGAAGTTCCAGTACAGCCAGACGGCGAGCGCCGTGCCGACGATGCCGGAGATGAGGACCATCGGCTTTTTCTTCTGACCGAAGATGTTCGCGAGGCCCAGACCGGCCGAGTAGAGCGCGTTGTCGTTGGTCGTCCAGATATTGAGGCCGAGCACCAGAATAGCCAGATAGAACAGACCGAGGTTGATCATGACCTCGAAAATGTCGTTGCCGCCGACGTAGACCGAGGAGATCGCGCCGAATAAGAACATCAGCGAGTTGCCGATGAAGAAGGCGATGACGGTCGTGATGGCACCGATCCTGCCGTTTCGCGCAAAACGGGAGAAATTCGGGGTCGCCGTGCCGCCGGAGACGAACGAGCCGATGACCAGACCCGCGCCGCCGATGACGGTCAGCGTGCCGCTGGATTTCGCGAACTGATCGATGATCGTGCCGTCGCCGCGCGAGACCGCCATGACCATGGCGATCGTGCCGAGAATGGCGACGAGCGGAACCGCGATGTAGCTGATGAGCGTCAGCGACTTGATGCCGAAGTACGCCGAAGCGGTCATGCACGCGCCGGCAGCGATGACGAGCACCCATTCCGCCGCGGTGCTGCCGCCGAGCAGCTCGTTTGCGACCGGAATGGCGAACATGGCGATGCCGACGCCGAACCAGCCGATCTGTGTGAAGGAGATCATCGCCGAGGGAAGATACGAGCCCTTGCTGCCGAAGGCCTTGCGCGCGAGCAGGTCAAGGCTCATGCCGGTCTCCGCGCCGACGTAGCCGAGCAGGCGGGTGTACAGGCTGAGGATGAGGCCGCCGATGATGAGCGAGACGAGGAAGCCGCCGAAATCCAGACCGTCGGCCAGCTCCTGACCGACCCACATGCTCGCCGAGAAAAAGGTGAAGCCGAGCATGATCATGAACATGGTCACGATGCCGCGGCGCGCGTACTGCGGCACCGCCGCCTCCGCAAAGTCGATATCTACCGTCGTTTGTTCTTTTTTCATTGATTACCGTCCAATCTTTTGCTGTGAATCTGTTACAGGATGTACTTTTTGAGCGTCGAGGTGAACTCCTCGATGCGCTGAAGGGCGATCTGCTCGAGCGAGATGCCGCGCAGGCTCTCGACGAAGCCGCGCTCCTGCTGATACAGCCAGCGCGTCAGCTTTTCATCGAGCTTTCCGTAGTGGCAGTCCCTGACCCAGTCCTCGTAGGAAATGGGCAGCGCGTGGCCGAGCTTTTCCTCGAGCAGCGCCTGCTTGTCGATCTGATCCGCGCGCTCGAGAATGCCGTTCCAGAATTCGAGAACCTCCTCGATGTGCTCATGGATCTCGTAGCGGCGCGCGCCGCCGTCATAGATCGTGCACTTTTCGAACAGCGGGTTCTGCATGGAAAGTGTCTCGCGGCGGAACGCCGGAGCGATGATGCCGCCCTTCCAGTAGAAGTCGATGAGCGCGCGGTTGATGCCGGAAACGCCCTTGTCGCCCTCCTCGTAGCAGCTGAACACGCCCTCGTAGTACACTGTGATGAAGCCCTCGAAGTCCGGCCAGTAGGTGCGGATCTCGCGGGTCAGCTTTTCGAGGATCTCGATGCCCTGCGTGCCGCCGATGGTGAACAGAACGATGTTGCGCAGCTGTGCGCCCTGTCTGCGGTAGTAGTCGGTGACGTAGCGCAGACACTGCACGAGCGTTTCGCCCGAGGCGATGATGTCGCCGATCATGAGCGTGCTGTTGGGCACCATGGTCAGCTTGCAGTATTTGATGTCGAGCGACATCTCATCGTTCTCGCCGAACACGCGCTCGCTGGACATAAAGCTGATGTCGTGCACGCGGATGTGTTCCTTGTAGCAGCTCTCCTCGAGCGGATAGTTGAGCGCGCCGCGCAGGATGGAGAGAATATTGGCGGACGTGATTTTCTTCTGCTCCTTGAGGTAGTACATCATCTGCGAGGTCGCGGTGACGAGCGAGGCATAGACCTCGTAGCCGACGACCTCGGGATGGTTCATCAGCTTGCGCGTCTCCGCCTCGGAAACGATGTAGTACTCGTTGAGAAAGCTGCCGTCCTCGAGGCGGTAGCAGTCCACGCCCTGGTCGCAGAATTCCGGGACAATGTGGACGTCGTTCCAGTTTTCGATCATTTCATTTTCCTCCCACAAAAAAGGACCGGCTGCCGTTTTGGGGGCAGGGGGTCCTTGGTCATACAGGTCTGTTCAGGGAAACGGGCGGGTGTCCGCATGATGTGTATTCGTGCCGCATATCCGTGCGCCTCCCTTTTTTCGACTACTTTATTATACGGGACAGGGCGTGTGGTTATCAATAAGGGGGAGTGTATTATATCTATCGTAAAGAGAAGAAGCCCCCGACGGACATCGAAATACGATAATCCGCCGGGGGCAGTTCGTGATTATGCCTTCAGATTGCCGTCCTTGTCGACGGTGAAGGTAAGGGTTTTATTGTCGCTGGTGGTAATGGTGATTGTGGTATCAGAAGTATCGGAGAAACCGTTTGCCGCAAGATTCAGTCTGTCGAATGCAGTAGCAGTCCAGCCTTCTGCAACACTGAGAGAGAAAGTATTATCCTCAGTCGCATTGCTTGCCTTGGTATAGGTTTCAGAACCAACAGTGACGGAAGCAATGCTGTTCAGGACATTGGTCAGCTCCGTACCACTTGGATTGCTGAATTTAATCTGATAGTATTTTCCGAATAAGGAGTCCTGTAACGTGCAGGACTCTACGACAGCATCCAGAGGCGATTCGCTATCGGAATTACCGCCGCTCGTTCCGTTGTTTTTAAGTTCGGCAATAAGAGTCAGAGTACCGTTGTTTTCTGTGGAGAGAACGATTTCGAAAGGATAATTAGCTAACGAAGACCAGAGCAAAGCAATACTGCCATTCTCAGAATTAATGAGGTAGTTGCCAGTGCTCATATCGTCGACAGAGGTAACGGTCTTGTAGGATTGTCCGCTTACGGTGATGCCAGATACCTTGCTGACCCATACCTTGTCAGACTCTTTGAAAACAAGCGAATAATAAGTGTTTCCGGACAAATTGGAGAGCTTTTCTAATGTCGGTGCAGTCGTCGGTACCTTTACCTCTCCCTCGCTCGGCTTTTCCGGCTTAGTCGGCTCAGTCGGTTCGGTCGCTTTTTCCTTCGTGACGGTGATTTTCTTGTCCTCGTAGCCGTCTGCGGAAATGGTAACAATGTTCTCGCCGGTCTGGAAAGCGCCGCCGCCGAGAACCAGCTCACAGCCGCCGTAAGTACCGGTTTTCAGCTCGTAATCGGTCGAAGTTTTGCTCGGAGCAGTAAAGGAGAAATCAGCAATCTTATCATACTTAGTACCCTGAACAGAAATCGTCTGGACTTTAGACTTCCACTCACTAATCTGCTTATCCGTGGTCGTGTTGTTCGCTTCGTCCTTTACGCCCTGAATAGAGACGGTAAATATGCCATCCTTCTCGCTCGAGGTTACTTTCATCTCCGGCACAGCCTTAACCTCAACCGTGCCGTCCATCGTAAACTCTTTCGTCAGTGCATCGTCATAATACTCTGCTGCAATCTTTACGGTGTACGTGCCCGGCTTGACGTTGTGCAGGGTGAGGCTCTTGTTATCCTCCGCGATTTCGTAGTAAACCGCGTCGCTGCCTTCAACGTCCTTGCCGTAAACCGCGTCATCCTTGCCGTTCGAGGTCAGCGTGACCGATTTCAGATGGCTGAGGAAGTCGCCGTTCGAGTTCTCAACCGTGATAACGACCGGTTCTCCTGCTGCGGTGTTTGCAACCGAGAGAGAAAGACCCGTTTCGTTCACCTTATTATACGCAAACTTCACAGTCTGCGGCTTATAGCCTGCGGACTCGATTTTCAGCGCGTTCTCGCCGACATGGAGCAGGTCCTTTTTCAGCGTGATGGCGTTACCGTCAATGGTGTAATACTCCTCGCCAAGCTCGCGCCAGTCGCCGTTCAGGTAGAGCGCGGAAACCTTGCCGAGGTAATCCTCGCCGTTTGCGAAGGTCAGAACAACGTTCTTCCCCTGCTTGTTCTCCGAAACAGCCGGTGCGATGTAATCGAGCTTGCCGGACGCGCTGCTGTCCTGAATGTCGCCGAGCAGGCCGTCCTCAAGGATCGCCTTGGTGGCGTGCGGCGGGAATACGCTTGCCTCATGGCTCGACTGGAAATCCGCGTAGGACTTCCACAGCTTACCGTTACGGTCGGTCGAAACGTAGTCCGTGTAATCCGTGCCGCTGAAATACTTGACGTCGCCCTTGTCGAATACGCTGTCCAGTGTGGAGGCGTTGTACTTCCAGTATTCGAGAACCGCAGTCGAGTCGGCAGTCGATTTGTTCAGCTTATCGAGCACGTTCGCGTTCGCGACAAGGTCGCTGTCGAACAGGAAATCAGTCGAGATGGCGTAGCCGCCGGACGAGCCGTCGCTGCTGCTGCCGCCGGAAGTGCTTCCGGTCGCGCGGCTGATGGCGTCATAGGTGATGGCGGTCTGCTTGGCCGGCTGTTCGCCCTCCGCTACCGTAAAGCTCTTGCTGAACTTCTTAAAACCGTTCGCCTCGATGGTGAGCGTATATTCGCCCTTGTACGGCAGGTTGTTGCGGCCGTCCGTTGCCGAAACATCGTTATAGAGCACGAACAGGTCCTGACTGATGAGGTAGTAATCCTTGATTTTTTCGAGCGTCTTGGTTGCGCCGGTCGGGTCGGTGAGCGTTACCTTTTCAATCGGGTCCACGATGCCGTAAACCAGATTACTAACCGCAAAGTGCAGATTTACGCCCGACTGCGGTGTTTCCTTTACCTTGAGTTCGGGAGTTGCGTAATTCTGGACATGGATGGACGCGAGCGCCGTGGACTTGACGCCCTGTGCGTTCGCGGAGGTCACGCGGACGTAGTAGCGGCCGTTGGAGCGGAAATTATCCTGATTGAACGGAATGGTCAGCGTCGCGACCGTGCTGCCATGGTGATCGTCAAAGCCCTTGGTGAACTGAAGGTTGCGGTTCCACGTGTTCTTGTACTGGTCGTAGGCGACGAGCTGAACCGCGCCTTCGCTCGACGAAGCGTCATAGGACGCGATATTGTTGAACCACGCCTTGTCGGCTTCCGAGGTGTAGTTGAACTTCACGACAACGCTGCCCTTGCCGTTCTCATTCAGAACGAGCGGCTCGGAATAGCTCGGGTGCTCGCTGCGGACAGCAGAAGTGCCGAAAGTGGTCTTGCTCGGCAGGACGCGCACCTTGCCTGCGTTGTCATAGTTGGTGAGGTAGTAATCCCAGAGGTCGAGCGGACCATGCTTGATGAAGTAATCCGGCAGGTAGTCCTCGCCGGTGTAGACTGCGCCCTTTGCGGCCGTGCCGAGAGAGATCGTCTGCGTCTTTGCGCCGCTTGTCAGCGTGACCGAACCCGGCTGCGCCACGAGCGGAATTTTCGCAACGGCGCCGTCATCGGTCACCTCGGAAACCGCATTCGTGACGTCCGCGCCGTCTACCGTAACGGTCGTGCCGCCGAGCGTGAAGCCGTCCTTGAAACTGAGCGCGAGATATGCGCCGGTGTCGGTGGTGACGACCTGCGCGTCCGCGATTGCGGCCTGCGTCACCTGACTGCCGCCCGAAGTCGAACCGCCGGACGAGGACGAGCCGCCCGAAGAAGAACCACTGGAAGAGCTGCCGCCCGACGAGGACGAGCCGCCCGAAGTCTGGGAAACCGTCTCGGTCTTGCCTGCGTCAACCGCCTTGCTGCCGGCCTTGACGCCGGAAACGCCTGCGGCGGCGGAAACCTTGGTGCCGGTGGTGGAAACCGAAACGTTATTCGCGTGCGCCTGTACCGCGCCGACCTTGCCGGAGCCGGAGATTTTCGCGCCGTCCGCGATGACGGTGATGCTGTCAACCGCACCGGAAACCGCGATGTCGGTGTTCGCGACGATGCCCCTGCCGGCCTTGGTGTTCGCGAAGTTTACGCCGCTCTCGCCGCCGCGCAGCAGGATGCGGCCGGTGACGGTGACGTTCGAGAGGTCGATCTGCGATACGCCGTCCGCGACGATCAGGTCGCCGTTGATGGTCTTTCCCGCAAGCGATACGCTGTTGTCGCGCACGATGAGGCTGCCGTCCACGGTTTCGGGGAGCGATGCGCTTGCGTCCGCATAGGTGCTTGCCATATCGCTGATGATTTTGGCAAATTCCGCGCGGGTAATGTTGCTTTTCGGGTTCAGAGCGCCATTCGCGCCGTTTACATGGCCGTTTTCAACGAGCGCGGCCGTGCTGTCCGCCGCCCACGAAGAAACGCTTGCGCTGTCCGAGAAAACGTTCAGCGAAGCGGTGCTGCTGCTTTCGTGCGCAAACGCGCGTGCCAGTACGGTGAACGCCTCCTCGCGGGTGATGGGGCGTTCCGGGTTCAGCTGACCGTTCGCGCCCTGAAAGGTACCCATGGCAACCGCTGCGGCAAGGTCGCTTCTGTACCACGCATCCGCGCTCACATCGTTGTAGCCGGAGAGGTCGGCGGTCTTTTTCGCGGCAAAGGCGCGGTTGATGATGGCGGCCATCTGCGCGCGGGTCAGCAGGCCCGCACCGTCAATCCGTCCGTTCGCACCGTTCAGCAGGCCGTTGTCCACGGCGCGGCGCAAACCGGCGGCGGACCAGTCGGTCGGGAAATCGTGAAAATCCTCGGGGGACGCGGCGAATGCGTTCGGTACGAGCATCGCGCCGGCCAGCAGCAGAGCGAGGGTTTGTTTCTTCTTCAAGGGTTATATCCTCCTTATCGGTTGTGGTTACCCGAAGCTAACCGTTTCAGCAAAAAATGTCCTTTCCCGTCGGAAAGGATGAAAGGCAGTACCGTATGCCTGCGCAGAAGCGCTCTGCGGGCAGATCATGCGGTTAAAGTTAACGCGCGCTAACTCAAAGCGCTAATAAAATACCATATGTCCTTTGCGTTGTCAACTCCTGTATTTTACAGCAGTTAACAGGCCTGTCACACAAAGACACACAAAGTACAAAATTTGCGGCAAGCGAGTTAGATTACGCTAACTTATTTGCCGCACAATGCCGATAAAAATTTTTCGTCCGGTTCAGTCCTCATCATCCGGCTCATCCTGACGGCGGCGCCGTCTCGCGCTCGTCAAGCAGTACGACGGCTATGAGGAAACGCAGATTGTCGGAAAAACGAAGTTTTTCGACAGTCTCAGGCCCTGGCCTCCACGAACCACCGGCTGCCCTCCTGAAACAGGTAGGTCTCCCGGCCGTTTATCCGGACGGTATAGCGGATGCCGCCGCCCCCCACCTTCGTCGAGGACGCGCGGCATTTATACCCGAGCTGCTCGATCGCGAACACGCGCCCGTTCATCCACCGGATCAGCCGCGGAAGCATCGTGCCGTCCTCATCAATATCCACGTTGACGGAAACATAGGTTTTGGTGTATCTTTCGGCCATACTGCCACCTCCGATGTGCTGCTGCCGCGCGCGCTCTTGACGAGATGCGCAATTTATTGTATGATAAATACGTAAACAGTTTACGCTTTTATTATACGCATTTGTTTTACGCATGTCAATGGAAATTTCGAGCATTCATGCAATCCGTTTACGCATTACAAAATAAGGAGGCAGCGCGATGAGGTTTGGCGAAAAGCTCCGAAAGCTGCGCAAGGACAGCCATCTGACGCAGGCGGAGCTGGCGAAGCGCGCCGGTCTGGGACTGAAAACCATTACAAATTACGAAAAAGGCACTACTTATCCGCAGGACCGCAGGGTCTACGGCGTGCTCGCCGAGATCCTCGGCACGAGCGCGGACTACCTGCACAACGAGAACGACGATTTCGTTTCGATGGCTGAAAAGGAATTCGGCTATCGCGGCCGCATCGGCGCGGAAAAGCTCGTCGGCGAGCTGACCGGTCTGTTCGCCGGCGGCGAGATGGCCGAGGAGGACATGGACGAGCTTATGCTCGCCATTCAGGAGGCCTATGTCGACGCCAAGCGGCGCAACAAGAAATATACGCCGAAAAAATATCAGCAGCAGCCTTGAAGCGGGGTGAGTCACTTGCTGAAAAACCATAACGAGGCCGTCCGCACCGCCGACCGGCTGGTCCGGAAATACGGTACGCGGGACGCCGACCAGCTGGCCGAGGCGCTCGGTCTGATCGTCATGCCGCGTGCCTTCAAACACCAGAAGGGCGTATACAAGGTCATCGAGCGCAACCGCTATATCTTCATCAAGCAGGACCTGCATCCGGTCATGCACAATATCGTCCTGCTGCACGAGATCGGCCACGACCAGCTGCACCGCAGCGTCGCCATCGCCGCCGGCGGCTTTCAGGAATTCAACCTTTTCAACATGGCCGACCGCGCGATGGAATACGAGGCCAATATGTTCGCCGCACAGGTCGCGCTGCCCGACGAGGAAATCCTCGAGTATATCATGCGCGGCTGTGACGTCGCGCAGATCGCACAGCTGATGCACTCGGACATCAACCTCGTCGCGCTCAAGACCGCCGAGCTCAACCGGCAGGGCCGCCGCTTCCGTCAGCCCGAGCACCGATGCGACTTTCTGAAGTGAGGTGGCCGCTGTGAATACCGCATATTTTCATCTGCCCGGCCTGTTCGAGTTCTACGAACTGTACCGCGTATTCCTGCCGCTGTTCCGCGAGCACCGGGAATACTTCTTCGACTGGTGCGAAATCGGATCGATCTACGGCGCGCCTGCGGACTGTCTCTGGGGCGGCGGACGTGCCGGGTTCGGAGAGGCTTCGCCGCGCGATGTGCTCGCGCTCATGCAGGAATACGGCATCTCCGCGCGTCTGACGTTCAGCAATTCCCTGCTCCGCGAGGAGCACCTGTCCGATCGGAAATGCAATGCGCTGTGCCGCCTGTTCGCGGAGAGCGGCGGCGTGCAGAACGGCGTCATCGTCCACTCCGACCTGCTGCTCGAGTATCTGGCGCAGCGCTGGCCGGATCTTTACTTCGTGTCCTCGACCACCAAGGTGCTCACCGATTTTCGCGAGCTCAAAAGCGAGCTCGACCGCGCGGATTTCCGTTATGTCGTGCCGGATTTTCGCTTGAACCGGCAGTTTGACGCACTTTCTGCCCTCACGCAGGCGCAGAAGGACAAGGTGGAATTTCTGTGCAATGAGTGCTGCTGGTTCGGCTGCACCGACCGGAAGCGCTGCTACGAGACCGTCAGCCGCATGAACCTCGGCGCGGCCTGCCCGGAGCACCGCTGCGCTGCGCCGGACGCGGACGGCGGCTACCGCTTCTCGAAGGCGATGAAAAATCCGGGATTTATCGGCGTGCGCGACATCGAGGACATTTATCTCCCGATGGGCTTCTCGCAGTTCAAGATCGAGGGCCGCAGTCTCGGCAGCGCGCTCGTTCTCGAATTTCTGCTGCACTACATGACCCGGCCCGAGTATCAGCTGAACGTCCGCGAGGAGATCTATCTGGACAACACACTCGACCTTTTCTGACGAAACGGAGGATTTTCCATGCTGCAAAAAGTAAACCGTCTGCTGACCATTCTGATGCTCTCGCTCATCGGCGTTTTCCTCGGCTACAGCATTTACACCTGTGCGGACTACCGCACCCGGCCTGTACGAACTGTATTCCGCGCCGTGGTACACGCAGCTCTTAGTCTGCGGCGCCTGCGTGCTGGTCCTGCTGGCTGTCCTGTTCGCCGCAAAGCTCGTCATCCGTCATCTGCTCAAGTGACTCGATACCGCCCGGAAAGGAGGCTGCGAACGTGTCCGCTCACACTTATCTTGCCATCGACCTGAAATCCTTCTACGCCTCCGTAGAGTGCCGAGAGAGAGGGCTCGACCCGCTCGACACCAACCTTGTCGTCGCGGACGAGCGACGCACGGACAAGACCATCTGTCTCGCCGTCACGCCGTCGCTCAAGAGCTACGGCATCTCCGGCCGCGGACGGCTGTTCGAGGTGCGCCAGCGCGTCAGGGAAGCGAATATCGGCCGCCGCCACGATGCTCCGGGGCATCAGCTCTCCGGCTCGTCGTTCTCCTTCTCCGAACTGCAGAGCAACCCCTCGCTCGCCGTGGATTTCATCATCGCGCCGCCGCGCATGGCGTATTACATGGAGTACAGCAACCGCATTTACTCCATCTATATGAAATACGTCGCGCCCGAGGACATCGTCGTCTACTCCATCGACGAGGTGTTCATGGATGTGACCGGCTATCTGAACACCTACGGTCTGACCGCGCATGAGCTCGCCATGAAGATCATCCTCGATGTGCTGAACACGACCGGCATCACCGCGACAGCCGGCATCGGCACCAACCTGTTCCTGTGCAAGGTGGCGATGGACATCGTGGCCAAGCACATCCCGGCCGACCGCAACGGCGTGCGCATTGCCGCGCTCGACGAAATGAGCTTCCGCCGCAGACTGTGGTCTCATCAGCCCATCACTGATTTCTGGCGCGTGGGGCGCGGCACCGCGAAAAAGCTCGAGCAATACGGCATGTGCACCATGGGCGATATCGCGTTGTGCTCGGAGAAAAACGAGGATTTGCTGTATAAGCTGTTCGGCAAAAACGCGGAGCTGCTCATCGACCATGCGTGGGGATGGGAGCCGTGCACGGTCGCGGATATCAAAGCCTACAAGCCGAGCACCAACAGCATCAGCACCGGGCAGGTGCTTGCGTGTCCGTATACAGCGGACAAGGCACGTCTGGTTGTCCGCGAAATGGCGGATCAGCTGGTACTTGATCTGGTGAGCAAGGGCCTGGTCACCGACCGGCTTGTGCTGACCGTCGGGTATGATATTGATAACCTG
>OODB01001566.1_pt1 | contig 15458 bp, 16 predicted proteins | sample 1671721 | NCBI WGS metagenome assembly OODB01 (sample SAMN06348185, study PRJEB24527) | human gut metagenome | biome: human gut; feature: ankylosing spondylitis patient; material: feces | host: Homo sapiens | place: China | collected 2015-10
CGCAGAAAAATTTCGTTTCATCTGTCAATAAGTTTACCATGCACCAAAAAATTTGTCAACTATTAGGAACGTTGTCCCTGTACTTTTTCCGCGTTTCAGGCAGAAAAAACAGGGATTTGACGGAGTTTCCGGCACAAACTCGCCCAAACCTTCCACAGCATCTTACCATCAGTTTACTATTTTTTTGCATGCGGCGGCAAGAAAAAAGCGATTCCTGTCTTTGCCAAAGACGGGAACCGTTGCGTGTTATTGCGTTTTGCTTACAAGCTGCCGCGCGACGGATTCCGGCGCCAGCACATCCGTGATGAATCCAGCGCGCAGTACGCTTTGCAGCGCCTGGATGCGCGTGTCCGCCGTGCAGATGCCGATGATGCGGCGGCACCGCTTCAGCATGTCTAGCGGAATGCGCATGATGGTGTACGGCAGGGAAACCATTTTTCCCGCGGTATCCATGCCGTAGCCCGCGGTATAGCCGACGGCGTTTGCCTGTCCGCGGTAGGCGGTGCGCTGCACAATCGAGTCGTCGTGAATTTCCACCACTGCCAAATCCAGCTTTTTCCACTGGTCGACCACGGCCTGATACTGCGCGGTCTCGCGGAACATGTTCGCGTCCGCCTCGCTGGAGGTGTACGCAGGGGCGTGCAGAAAGACCGGCTGCGCGCCGCACGCCTCCGCGAACATGCGGACGTGTTCATCCGGATGGTACTGGCGCGACAGCACGTTGCTGTTGCCGAGCAGCGGACAGATGGTCTGGATGGAGAGGGGCGGCACCTGTATGCTCTCCAGCCGCTTCGCCGCGAGACCGATGACCGTGCCCCAGCCGACACCGACCACGGCGGGATTTTGTTCGTATATGTACGTCAGCAGACGCTGCGCCATCGCGTAATGGGTGACGTCGTCGGATTCCTCGTCCGGCACGACAATGCTGCTGTGCAGGCCGTAGGTTTGGCACAGATGCTCTGTCAGAATCTCCGGTGTGGAGGTGAGCGAGCGCACGCGGATTTCTACAATGCCAATGCTTCGCGCTTCGTTGAGCATGCGGCTGACCAGCGGGCGGGAGACGCGCAGCATGTCTGCGATTTCTCCCTGCGTCTTGTTTTCCTCATAATAAAGGTGGGCAACTCTGGCAAGCCGTTCTAATTTCTCTTTCCGGTATTTCATCTTTGCTCCCGTCATCATAAAGAATCGAAAAAAATTGCTTGGCTGCCGCGCGGACGGCGCGGCAGATACACTCTATACTATCTTTAGTATACCATTAAAGTTTTCCACTGACAATATCTAACTGCACAAGAACACGGAAAAAAAACTGCCATTTTTTAGAAGGCGCGTTTTTGGCTTTTGTGCGCTTGACACGGGACGGAATGTATGGTATCGTACCATGCATATAAGGGAGTAGTCGGCGCACTGCGTAACCAAGTCAACATACTGAAGCGCAGGCTTCTGGCTTTGTTTTAAATGACGAGACTTATCTGTTTTTGACGCAGATAGGGGCTCGTCTTTTTGTATGCCCTTTTTTCGCGACAAAAACCCGTAATTTTTTATTTTTTCCAGCAAAAGGAGCGCTGCACATGAGTTTTTTGGATTTGTTTGTCATCGCCGTGGGGCTGTCCATGGACGCCTTCGCCGTGTCTGTCTGTAAGGGGCTGTCCGTGCGGCAGCTAAAATTTTCGCACGCCTGTACCGCCGGTGCGTACTTCGGTGGCTTTCAGTTTTTGATGCCGCTGCTCGGCTATGCGCTCGGCGTCCGGTTCCAGCAGTACATCACGAGCATTGACCATTGGATTGCTTTTGTGCTGCTCGCCCTCATCGGCGCCAATATGATAAAGGAATCGCGCGGGGAGGCGGAGCAGCTCAACGATTCGTTCTCGTTTTGGACGATGCTCCCGCTCGCCGTTGCGACGAGCATCGATGCGCTGGCGGTCGGCATCACGTTTGCTTTTTTGCAGGTTTCTATCTTGCCCGCCGTGACGGTCATTGGGTGTACGACGTTCGTGCTGTCCGCGGCTGGTATCAAAATCGGACACGTGTTCGGCGCGCGCTATCAATCGCGCGCGGAGCTTGCCGGCGGCATCGTGCTGATTGTCCTCGGATGTAAGATTCTGCTCGAACATCTCGGGCTTCTGGGATAAGGAAAACATTTACAGTCTCGTTACAGTTTGGTCATGCGCTGGTCGTTGACGCCCGCGGGCGGGGATAGTATACTAAATATACTGAAAAAAACACAGGATTGGAAGGATAGATATGTCTGAGAATAAATCGGAATGGGGCACCCAGCTGATCGCGGCGGCGCCCAAGCGGGCGGATCCGTCTCTGGACCCGTTCAAGCAAATGATGTCGTATTACCGCTGTGCGGCGATGGAGGTCGAGACCAAGTTCCGCGTGCTCGACGTGCAAATGTCGCTCAACCGCGAAAACAACCCGATTGAGTCCATCAAGACGCGGCTGAAAAGTCCGGAGAGCATCTTTGAAAAGCTCAAGCGGCGCGATTTGCCGATGACGCTGAGCGCCATCGAGGAAAACCTCAATGACATCGCCGGTGTGCGCGTCATCTGCTCGTTTCCGGAGGACATTTACCTGCTCGCGGATGCGCTGCTGCGGCAGGATGACATCACGCTGATTGAGCGGAAGGACTACATCCAGAACCCGAAGCCGAACGGCTACCGCAGCCTGCACCTCATTGTGGAGGTGCCGATTTTCCTGCGCAACGAGACGAAAAGGATGCGCGTGGAAGTCCAGCTGCGCACGATTGCGATGGACTTTTGGGCGAGTCTGGAGCACAAGCTGCGCTACAAAAAGGGCTTGGAGGACAGCGAGGACTATCAGGAGATTTCCCGCCAGCTCAAAAACTGCGCGGAAATCAGCGCCATGCTCGACCGGCTGATGGAGAACATCCGCGGGCAAATCGAGGGTGGGCGCGCGCTGTAAACGCGAAAAAAATACTCCCTGTGCCGATGGCATAGGGAGTATTTGCTGTTTTGGTGCGGATAACAGGACTTGAACCTGCACGGGAAACCCGCTAGAACCTAAATCTAGTGCGTCTGCCAATTCCGCCATATCCGCATAGCGTACTTATCGTAGCACACGCCGCTCCGTGTTGTCAAGAAAAACCTGCCTGCGGGTATGGCGGAAAGAGGAAATTTGTCGGGGCAGGTGTGTTCAAATACCGGAAAATATGCTACAATAACAGTACTTGTGAGTACACGAACGATGGGCGGAATCAGGCGCCCGCGAGATAAAGGAAACAGAATGATGAAACGACTCAAAAACGCGATTGCGCTGCTGCTGTGCACGGTGCTTCTCAGCGGCTGCCAGATCATCTCCGCCGGAGATGACCTGCTGCAGACGCCCAAGCCGTCACAGGAGTACACGCTGCTGCAAAACAAGCTGGAACAAATCATGGGCACCACGATGACCTATTCCGCGCCGCAGAGCGGCTCGTACCGCAACGCCGTGACCTTTGCCGACATTGACGGCGAGGACGGCAAGGAAGCCATCGCCTTCCTGCGCGACGAGTCCGGCGGCAAAATTTACGTCTATGCGTTTACCAAGGACGGCGATTCGTATCAGGAGCTGGGCAGCGTGGAAGGCCCCGGCACGGCAATCGGCGCGATGGACTTTGTTCGCATCAAGGACGGAGACCAGCGCCTGTTCACGCTGACGTGGACGCTGGCGAGCGGTGTCGGCAAGGGCTTGACCGTGTACAGCATTCAGGACGGCAAGCTCAAGGAGCTGCTCGACACGACGTGCACCGACTACACGATTGCCGATTTGGATCAGGACGGCACGGAGGAGCTGTTCACGCTGTCGTATGAGGGCGCGGGACGCAAGATTGCACAGGTGTATTCGTATGCCGACAAGCAGATGAGCTTGCTGTCGCAGGCGTATGCGTCACAGGACGCCCAGACCATCGCCAATTTGCAGGCGGGACAGCTGAGTCCCGACGGCACGCAGGCGGTCTTTGTCGACAACAAAATCGAAAATGACAACGGCATGCAGACGGATATTTACGTGCTCGACCAAAAGAACACCACGCTGCGCAATCTGTCGCAGAACTCCGGCACATCGACGTACCGCGCCACCACGCTGTATTTCTGCGAGGACATCAACGGAGATGCTGCGATTGAGGTGCCGCAGCCGTCACCGGATGCGCCGGAGGCGGTGCATGTGACCGACAATGTGCTCGGCGAGGCGAGCAGCTCGGACATCAACAGCCTGATGGACTGGTATCAGTTTGACAGCAGCGGACAGGCACAGCTGGCGCTGACCACCTATAAAAGCCCGACAGAGGGCTGGATGTTCAAGCTCCCGTCGGCATGGCGCGGGAACGTAACCATCAGCACAAACAGCGGAACCGGCGTCAACCAGACCGTATTCACGCCGAAGGGGAAAACCGCGCCGCTGCTGACCATTTATGTCTTTATCGGCGACGGGCGGGAGAACAAGGCCAAGCAGCAGGAACTGATCGACCTCGGCTCGACGTCGGATATCAGCTACGCTGCCAAGCTGGGCAGCGCGGACAGCGAGCTGGCGCTGTCCAAAAAACAGTTGGAAGATGCATTCGGCGTGATTATGAACGAATGGTCATAACACGCACGGATTGGTGAGGAAAAAGGAGAATCAAACGACTATGATGACGCGAAAAGTTTTGGTGCTGGAAGATGAAGAAAATATCCGCGCCTTTGTGGTAATCAATCTCAAGCGCGCAGGCTACGAAGTCGTGCAGGCGGGCAGCGGCGAGGAAGCGCTGGAAAAATATCAGGAGAACACCGATGTCGCGGTGTGTATTTTGGATGTCATGCTGCCGGGCATTGACGGCTATGAGGTGTGCCGCACGCTGCGCAGCGAGGGGTATGAGGGCGGCATCATCATGCTGACCGCCCGCACGCAGGAATCCGACAAGGTCACCGGTCTGATGACCGGCGCGGACGACTATGTGACCAAGCCGTTTTCGGTCTTGGAGCTGACCGCCCGCGTCGATGCGCTGGTGCGCCGTCTGGGTCTGCACTCGTTTACCACGGAGACCATCCAGAGCGGCGAATTTTGTCTGGACATGCGCGCCAGAGAGCTGAAAAAGAACGGCAAGCGCGTGGATTTGACGCAGGTGGAATTTTCACTCATGAAAACCTTCTTGGAAAACCGCGGCAGAGCGATGGACAGAGAAGAACTGCTCGGCGCGGTCTGGGGCAAGCACTATTCCGGCGAGCTCAAGATTGTCGACGTCAACATTCGCCGTCTGCGCATCAAGGTAGAGGACGATCCGGCATCTCCGCGCCACATCACGACCGTGCGCGGCTTTGGCTACATGTGGAAGGATTAAGGCTCTATGGATAAAAAAGTAACTGCGGATACCAGAGAGCTGCCTGATATTTCGCAGGAATTTAAGGCAAAAAAAGACGGGGACGGCGGTCCGCGCGAGATACGCGTGCAGCACGCGCACGGCGGCCTGAAGGGGCGCTGGACGATGAACTCCATGACCATCATCATGGCGGCGCTCGCGATTGTGACCATCTTCGTGACGACGCTTTCCGCCAGCTATTACTATAATAACATCCGGCAGAATCTGTACACGCGCGTCACGCAGTCCGCGAGCTTTATCAACCGGTTTCTCAACTCCAGCTACGACCAGTTTTTGTCTGCGAGCGAGTCGTTCGTGGCGAATATGGAGGACAAGGACAAGCTGGAAATTCAGATTATCTCCAGCGCGGGAAACATTCTGTCGTCGTCATCCTCGTTCACAACCATCGGCTCGGCACCGGGTACCAAGGACACCGCGCAGTGTCTGGAGCAAAACGCGACCATCGTGTGGATGGGCAGGGACAGCGTGTCCGGCGAGCGCGTCATCTCGGCATCTGCGCCGCTGTATGACACCAACAACAATCTGATTGGCTGCGTGCGCTGCATCTCCTCGATGGCACTGGTGCAGCGGCAGATTATCGTCATTGTGCTGGCGTGTCTGCTGCTCGGCGCGTTTTTTGCGCTGGCTGTCGAGCTGTCCAACCGGTACTTTATCAAGTCGATTGTCGAGCCGGTCATGAAAATCAATATCATCGCCAAGGAAATTGCGGCGGGCCGCTACGGCATGCGCCTGCACAAGGTGTATGACGATGAAATCGGCGATTTGTGCGACACCATCAATCATATGTCCGAGGAAATCGGCAAGGCGGAGCGCATGAAAAACGACTTTATCTCGTCGGTTTCGCATGAGCTGCGCACGCCGCTCACCGCCATCGGCGGCTGGAGCGAAACACTGCTCGCGGGCGGCGGCGAGGACCCCGAGGAGGTCATGCAGGGCCTGACCATCATCCAGAAGGAGGCGGGCCGTCTGACGCGCATGGTCGAGGAGCTCTTGGACTTCGCGCGCATCGAATCGGGCCGCATGAAGCTCGAAGTCGAGAACTTCGACCTGTCGATCGAGCTGTATGAGGCGGTATACATGTATGAAAACCTGCTCCGGAAGAGCGGCATCCGGCTGAATTACGATGAGGACGTCGAGGCGAACTACTTCGTCAACGGCGACCGCCACCGCATGAAGCAGGTATTCCTCAACATTCTGGACAACGCCGCGAAGTACGGCGGAGACGGCAAGCGCATCGACATCCGTCTGGTGCGCGACGGGGGAAAACTCGTCGCGACCGTGCGCGACTACGGTCAGGGCATTCCCGAAGCCGAGCTGCCGTTTGTCAAGGAGAAATTCTATAAAGGCTCGTCCAAACAGCGCGGCAGCGGCATCGGCCTTGCCGTGACCGAGGAGATCGTCGCGCTGCACGGCGGCACGCTCGACATCGCGTCCGCTGTCGGCGAGGGAACGACCGTGACGGTCACGCTGCCGTCGGCGAAGGCAGAGGAGGCGCTCGGCATCACCGGCGCACCGTCCAGGACCGAGGAAGAGCCGTAACCGCACCTATAAAAGGAGAACCATATGTCAACCAAGAAAACAACCATCGGCGGTCAGGCCATCATTGAGGGCATCGTCATGAAGGGGCCGAAAAAGACCTGCACCGTCGTGCGCAAGCCGGGCGGCGAGCTGGTCACCAAGACCGAGCCCGCGCATCATCAGCCGGCGTTCTGGCGTCTGCCCATCCTGCGCGGCGCGTACACGCTGTTCACCGCCATGAAGGACGGCATCGTGGCCATCAACTATTCGGCGGAGTTTTTCGACGATGCGAGCATCGATGAGGAGCCGTCTAAATTCGAAAAGTGGCTCGAGGCGAAGTTCGGCTCGGAAAAGCTGAACAGGATGATCCTCGGCCTGTCCACGGTCATCGGCATCGCGCTGCCGGTCGGCCTGTTCCTGCTGCTGCCGAGCTTTCTCGGCGGCTTCGTTCCGAAGGATTGGGGCGTGCTGGCGCGAAACGTGCTCGAGGGCATCGTGCGCATCGCGATCTTTCTGATGTTCATGTGGTCGGTGTCGCATATGAAGGACATCCGCCGCACGTTCGAATACCACGGCGCGGAGCACAAGACCATCTTCTGCTATGAGGCAGGGGAGGAGCTGACCGTGGAGAACGTCCGGAAGCAGGGCAGGTTCCATCCGCGCTGCGGTACGAGCTTCATGTTCGTGCTCATCATCATCGCGACGATCGTTTCGTCCATCGTCTTTTCGATCATCGACATCACCAATCCGTTCCTGCGCATGCTCGCGCATCTTATCCTGCTGCCGCTCGTCGTCGGCATCAGCTACGAGTTCAACCGCTATGCCGGCCGCTCGGAGAGCGTCATTTCGCGCGCGCTGCGCTGGCCGGGCCTTATGATCCAGCATCTGACCGTATTCGAGCCGGACGACTCGATGATCGAGGTCGCGATCACGGCCATGAAGGAAGTCATTCCGGACGACGGTTCGGACGAATGGTAAGGAGGAAAACCATGCACCCGTCTATGCACCGCAACGAGCGCGGCTCGTTCGTTTACTATACTTGTGACCGGCTGCCGGTCCGCCATGCCTTTACCACCAAGTTCGGCGGCGTGAGCCGCGGCGACTGCGAGAGCCTCAACCTCGGCTTCAACCGGGGCGACGAGCGGGAGAACGTGCTGGAAAACTACCGCATTCTGGCGGAGCAGCTCGGCATGGACGAGGGCCGCATCACCATGACAAAGCAGATCCACGACACGCAGATCTCGGTCGTGACCGAGGGCGAGGCCGGCATGGGTCTGCATCAGCCGATGGCGTGGGAGTCGGACGCGATCGTGACCGCCCTGCCCGAAACGCCGCTGTGCGGCTTTTATGCGGACTGCGTGGTGACGCTGTTCTACGATCCGGCGACCCGGACCGCAGGTGTGGCGCACGCCGGCTGGCGCGGCATGGCGGCAGGCATCCTGCCGAAGACCGTGGAGGTCATGGCGGAAAAGCTCGGCGCGAAGCGCGAAAGCCTGATCGCCGTGCTCGGCCCGTCCATCCGTCAGGAGTGCTTCGAGACCGACGCGGACGTTCCCGAGGCGATGGAGCGCCTGATGGGCGAGCGCGTGCATCCGTTTATCGCGGAAAAGGGCGTCAAGTTCCATGTAGACCTGCAGAGCATCGGCGTCAGACTGCTGACCGACGCCGGACTTTCGCCGGAAAACGTCATCGACAGCGGCATCTGCACCAAGTGCTGTGCGGATGAATTCTGGTCGCACCGCGCGACCCACGGCCACCGCGGCGTGCAGGGCGGCATCATATGCCTGTGAGGGAACGCGGTATGAGCTGGAAAAAACGTGCGCTCGCGGCGGCGCTCGCCGGACTGTGCCTGCTGTCGGGCTGTTCGCTGCCCGGCAGACAGCAGGACGAGGGGCCGAAGGATACGGTCGATGTATCGGACGCCTATTTCGGCCTTGCGTGGTACAAAAACGGCACGCTCAACCCGGTCACGGATACGGACAGCATCAACGCCATGCTGCGCGAGGCGCTGTACGAGGGTCTGTTCGAGCTGACGGACGACTTTACGCCGCAGAATGTGCTGTGCGAGGGCTACAGCGGCGACGGCACGACCTTCACCTTCACCATCAGGCAGGGCGTGAAGTTCTGGTCGGGGCAGACGCTGACCGCAGACGATGTGGTCGCGAGCTACCGCGCGGCGATGGACAACGCCTCCTCGCCCTATCACAGCCGCCTTGCCGACGTGACGACGCTGGAATCGGCGGGAACCTATAAGGTGCGCATCGTGCTCTCCTCGCCCAATGCGGACTTTCCGCGCCTGCTGAACATCCCGGTTTACCGCAGGGGGAGCGCGGACAGCGGCAGCTTCGCCGACGGCACCGGCCCATATGTGCCGGTCGAGAACGGCAGCGCGTACACGCTCGAAAAGAATGAAAACTGGCACGGCGGCTTTCTCGGCACCATCCGCCATATCGAGCTGGTCGGCATCACCCGGGCGGACGCGGCGGAGTCCAGCTTCCGGACGGGCGATGTGTCGGTCATGCGCAGCTCGCGCATCGCAGCCGACGACGCAACGACGGTCATCGGCGGTGCGGTCGACACGCTGCAAACACCGAGCACGGCGCTGCACTATATCGGCATCAACTACGCAAACGAACAGCTGAAGGACGCGAAGGTGCGCCGGGCGCTCTCCGCCGCCATCGGCCGCCGGGCGCTGTGCGAAACGCAGCTTCAAACGTTTGCGGACCCGGCCGTTCTGCCGGTCAATCCGCAGCAGCAGGTCTCGGGCGTGACGCTTTCGACCGAGGCGGACACCGCAGGCGCATATGAGCTGCTGCACAGCGAAACGGACGACAAAAAAGCGGACGATACGGCCGCTCGGGACAGTGCCGTGCAGACCGCGGCAGACGGGGACGTCACCATCTATTACGCGGAGGACGGCACGCCGCTGACCGACGATGAGGGCTATTACATCGACGAGGACGGCGACCGCGTGCTGAACGCCGAGGGCGAGCCGGTGAAAGACCCGTCTGCGTCGGCGAAGAGCGGCGAGGACACGCCCGAGACCGACGCGGTCGGGGAGCAGATCGTGCTGTCGCTGCATCTGCTCGTCAACGCGGACAACGCCTTCAAGGTTGCCGCCGCCGAGCAGCTCGCCGCCTCGTGGAACGCCGTCGAGGGCGTGAGCGTCACGGTGGACGCGGTAGACTACGAAACCTTCACCGCGCGCATCAGAGAAGGCTCGTTCGACCTGTATTACGGCGAAACGCGCCTTACGCCGGATTTTGATCTGCGGCCGCTGCTGACGCAGGGAGGCAGCCTGAATTTCGGCGGCTACCATGACCCGGACATGGAGAGAACGCTCGCCGCGGCGCGGAAAAGCGGCGACCGGAGCGCGCTCTGCAAGCAGTTCGCGGAGCAGATGCCGTTTATCCCGATCGCGTTCGAGCGGGAGCAGGTCATCATCCGCAAAAATCTCATCAACGGCTTCTCGCCTGTGCCGTACAGCGTATTCTTCGGCCAGGAAAACTGGACGCGCGTCTATGCTGCCGAGAGCGGCAGCGATGCGCAGACGGACGAGGCCGCGCAGTAACCCGAGGAAACAAGGAAATTCAAAATGCAGGATACACAGAACAATCATCACCTGCAGGGACACCTGCTCGGCGCATTCAGCGTGCTCGTCTGGGGCACGACGTTCGTCTCGACCAAGGTGCTGCTGCGCACTTTTTCGCCCATCGAGATCATGATCGCGCGGTTTGCGCTCGGCTTTCTCGCGCTGCTCATCGTCGGACGCGGCCTGATGCGTCCGCAGAAAAAATGGCATGAAGCGCTGTTCGCGGCGGCCGGACTGACCGGCGTAACGCTGTATTTTCTCATGGAAAATATCGCGCTGACCTATATCTCCGCCTCGCTCGTTGGCGTGATCGTGGCGGCGGCGCCGCTGTTCACGGCGCTCATCGCAGCCGTCTTTCTCAAGGAAAAGCTGTCGATCTGGTTTTTCTGCGGCTTTGTCTGCGCGATGACCGGCATCACGCTCGTGTCGCTCGCCGGTGTGAGCGAGCTGCACTTCAGTCCGGTCGGCGCGCTGCTGACCGTGGGCGCGGCCCTTGTCTGGGGCGTTTACTCGGTGCTCATCCGTGTGCTCGGTCACATGGGCTACCAGACCGTGCCGCTGACCTGCCGCATTTTCGGCTACGGCTTTCTGTTCCTGCTTATCCCGACGGCTTTCGAGGGCCTCCCGGCCGGCATCGCGGCATGGGGCACGCCGGTGCATCTGGCGAACCTGCTGTTTCTCGGCCTGCTCGCGTCCGCGACCTGCTTTGTGACATGGAACCGCGCGGTCTTTCTGCTCGGTCCGGTGCGAACGAGCGTGTACATCTACGCTTCGCCCGTCATCACCATCATCGCCTCCGCGCTCATCCTGCACGAGACCATGACGCCGGTGATGTGGGTCGGCACGGCGCTCGCCCTCGGCGGACTGATGCTGAGCGAGAAAAAAACAAAGAAATCATGATTTCTTACTCCGGTTGCGCGATAGTTGGTTGTGCAACCGGAGTTTTTCTATTATACTGAGCGCAGAAAAGGAGGAAGTGCCATGGTAATGACACTGTATACGATCGTTCCAACGCTTGCCGTCATGGGCGTATCCGTTTATGTACTCGTGCTGCTGATCCGGGCGCTGCGGAAATATCTGCGCACCGCGCCCGTCCGGGCAGAAAAGGCCGAGACCGCGAAAACGCTCGGTGCTGTACTGAAGCAGCACCGAGCGGCGTGCAAAATGACACAGGAGTTTGTCGCGGAGTCGATTGGCGTGAGCCGGCAGGCGGTATCCAAGTGGGAGAGCGGCACGTCCGACCCGAGCACATCCAATCTGCTCGCGCTGGCGAAGCTGTTCGGCATTGACGCGAAGGAGCTGCTCGATGAGACGAAAAACGCAGAATAGTAAAACGAAGGCACCGGTAAAACCGGTGCCTTCATTTTTCTCACTTATTTCTTTTCGTCCTTTTCGGGCGGAACAAGGGGCTGTGCGGCCTGCGCCGCCCACTCGGCCTCGCGCTTTTTTCGGCGCTTTTTCGTGATCACAACGGCTGCGCCGCCGCCTGCTGCGAGCAGCAGAACGACCGGCCAGAACATGACGATGCCGAGAATGAGCGCGCGGACCGAATCGACCAGACCGCGCGTGCCGGTCTTTGCCGCCTGCGTCAGCTGCGCGCCGAAGCCGCTGCCCTCGGGGGTGGCGGTCAGAGTCTGCACCTCATCGAGCGTGACGGAAAAGGTCGAGAAGCCGACCAGATCGTCATAATGACGCTTGGAGCCGGTCAGCGAGTCGATCTCATATTCGCAGTCCGCGAGCGCGTTTTCGAGCGAAATGATGTCCTCCATTTTGCCCGCCTGATCGAGCAGGGCGAGCAGACGCTCGTGCTTGGTCTGGAGCGTGGCGAGCCGGGTCTCGATGTCGGTATACTGCTCGGTGATGTCCTCGCTCGAACGGGAGGAGTAGACCACGTGTGCGCGGTCGCCGAGCTGCGCGTAAAACGTCTCGAATTTTTCCTGCGGAATGCGCAGGGTGTAGTAGGCCGAGCGGCTGCCCTTGTCGCCGGAAAGGCTGCTCGACTCGATGTAGCCGCCGGTCTCGGCGGTCAGTTTTTCCAGATCGGCGGAGGCCGCGTCGAAATCCTGCGTCTCAAGTGTTAGATCGGCGCGCAGGATGAGCTTGGCGTTCTGCCGCACGGCGGAAAAATCCGCAGAGCCGCCGCCGGTATCGGCACTCTCCGCCCAGCCGTTTGTGTCCGTGGGCATATCTCCGACCGCTGCCGAGGCAGACGAAGCATCGCCGGAGCCTGCGCCGCCGCAGGCGGAAAGCGTGAACAGCAGAGCGAGAAGCAGGGGAAGCAGTCGTTTTTTCATAACAGACACCTCGTTTCACGGGTTGCGCGGCGGAGAGCCGCCATGGTTTTCTCTTGTTACCCGGTTAGACGAGGAAGGCTTCGGATCGGTTCCCGGATTTTTCCGTTTTGTAAACAATTCTTTTGCGCCGATATAGAGCAGCAGCACGCCGAACAGCCGCCGGAGCAGGGAGGTGTCCGTCCCGGCGGCGGCAAACGAGGCGAAGAGCGAGGTTATCGCGCCGAACGGCACGCAGAATTTGACCGCGCCGCGGTCGATGAGACGGTTTTTCAGGTGAGAGACGAGCGCGGCCGGGGCGCAGGCGAGGAAATACAGCAGATTGATGCCTCCGGCGGTAAACTGCGGCATATCCTGCACGAGCGTCAGCCAGAGCAGCAGCAGCGAGCCGCCGCCGATGCCGCAGCCGCTCAGCACGCCGGTCAGCAGACCGACCACGAACGCGCTCACAGCAGCAGCACCGCCCGGATGCCGCCGTACAGGATGAGCAGGGCGAAGGCACGGCGCAGCCACAGCGTGCGCAGCCGCCCGAAGATGCGGCCGGCGAGCACGCCGCCTGCCGCGCCGCCCAGAAGATAGCCGAGCGAGGACGAAACCGGCAGGCCGCCCCGGGCATAATACACCGCCGCCGACAGGGCGCACAGCGGAAAGATCACCGCGACCGAGGTTGCGAAGGCCTGTTTTTCCTCCATGCCGCACCATTTCGTGAAGAGCGGCACGAGGAACAGGCCGCCGCCTGCCCCGAAAAAGCCGTTCGCCGCGCCGGCGAGCGCTCCTGTCACAGCAAGTCTTGTATTTCTGCGCAAAAAATCACCCCTTCCGCACAAAAGTGTGCGCGGAGGGGGTGAAGATTATTCGTCGATGTCGAGAGATGCGCCGTATTCCTCGAGAGCGTTTTTGATGTCGCTCCACGAAAAGCCGCGCCGCTGCAGGGCGGCGACCGCCTTGTCGACCTCCTTCCGGTCGGAAAGGTCGCCGTGCAGCCGCTTTTCGAGTAAGGAAAGCATCTGCGGCAGGGCAGGGGAGAAAAGCTCCATCGCGGCGTCCGCGTCCTCGCGTGAAATGCCGCGCCGGGAAAGCTCCTGACGGATGCGTGCCGCGCCGTAGCCGCGCCGGGCATAGCTGCGCACGACGGTCTCCGCGAACTGCCCGTCGGAGAGCAGGCTGCGCTCGGTCAGCCACGCGAGCGCGTAATCCGCGGCCTCCTCGTCGTGACCCTTGGCGAGCAACTTGCCGCGCAGCATTTTCGTGCTCAGCGCACGGCAGGAGAGCTGCTTTGCGGCGGCGTCCAGCGCTGCGCGGTACTTATCCTCGCTCATTCTTCGTCGTCGAGGTCGTCAAAATCGTCCGCGTCGATCGAAACCGCCTTGGCAGACGACGGCTTGGGTGCGGCAGGCTTCTCTGCCGGTGCGGTCGCGACGCTCTCGGACAGCTTGACAGCCGCGCCTGCGGAATTTTTGGAGCGTTCCTCCTCGACCTTGATCATGATCTCGCGCTGTACCGCATCGGCGATGTCCGGATGCTCCTTGAAGTACTGCTTGGCGGCGTCGCGGCCCTGACCCAGACGGGTATCACCCATCGAGAACCAGGCGCCCGACTTGTTAACCAGACCGTACTTGACGCCGAGATCGACCAGCTCGCTCGTGCGCGAGATGCCCTCGCCGTACATAATGTCGAACTCGGCCTCCTTGAAGGGGGGCGCGACCTTGTTCTTGACGACTTTGACACGGGTATGGCTGCCGATCAGCTCGGTGCCGTTTTTGAGGTGCTCCATGCGGCGGACCTCCATGCGGACCGAGGCGTAGAACTTGAGGGCGCGGCCGCCGGTCGTGACCTCCGGGTTGCCGTAGATGACGCCGACCTTTTCGCGCAGCTGATTGATGAAGATCGCGACGCACTGGCTCTTTGCGATCGAACCGGCGAGCTTGCGCATCGCCTGGCTCATCATGCGGGCGTGCAGGCCGACGAAGGAGTCGCCCATTTCGCCCTCGATCTCGGCACGGGGGGTCAGCGCCGCGACCGAGTCGATAACGACGATGTCGACCGCGCCCGAGCGCACGAGCGCCTCCGCGATGTCGAGGCCCTGCTCACCGGTGTCCGGCTGCGAAACCAGCAGGCTGTCGATGTCAACGCCGAGCGCCTTGGCGTAGACCGGGTCGAGCGCGTGCTCCGCGTCGATGAATGCCGCCGTGCCGCCGAGCTTCTGCGCCTCTGCTACGCTGTGCAGAGCGACCGTGGTCTTGCCGGAGGACTCAGGTCCGTAAATCTCGATGATACGGCCGCGAGGCAGGCCGCCGATGCCGAGCGCGAGGTCGAGGCCGATCGAGCCGGTCGGGATGTGCTCGACCGTCATGCCGGTGTTTTCGCCGAGGCGCATGACCGAGCCCTTGCCGAACTGCTTTTCGATCTGGCTGAGCGCTGCGGCGAGCGCTTTCTTTTTGTCCGCTGCCGGTGCGACCGGCTCAAGCTGCTTTTTCGTAGCCATAAATTAGCCTCCTCTATGGAAAATAGGGGCGCGCGCCCCTCTCGGTTTTCGATAAGACCATTATAGCAGGATGCCGAACGGAACGCAAGAAAAAATCGAACATTTGTCCGATAAAATAAAATGGCAAAAATTACACTCCCTCTGGTGAGGGAGTGTTCAGTCTGTCGATAAAGTTTATTTTCATGCAGGAACGGCAGCCGCGCGGCAGCGCGCATG
>OODB01001595.1_pt1 | contig 15283 bp, 14 predicted proteins | sample 1671721 | NCBI WGS metagenome assembly OODB01 (sample SAMN06348185, study PRJEB24527) | human gut metagenome | biome: human gut; feature: ankylosing spondylitis patient; material: feces | host: Homo sapiens | place: China | collected 2015-10
GAAGTGCACACCTGCCTCGAGAAGCTGCTTCATAGAAACGACTGCCATAGTAAAATACCTCCAGATATTGTTTTGCCTCCGCACACCGTGATCCGGCACCGTATCGGACGGCTCCGGACTGCCCTCCACTCCCGTGGGAGCACAAAAGGGCATAGTGATGCGTGTGTAATGCCTTGTTATCATAGCACAAAAAGTGCACGGTTGCAAGAGTTTTTCTCTGTTTTGTCCAAAAAAGTTTCCGGTTTTTTGCTTATTTGCCTTTGGCGGGCTCTGCCACGCTTTCCAGCCCCATGCGGGTGAGAGCATAGCCCTTGCCGAACATCAGGTCATATTGCAGCATCCAGTGCTCCTGGGTCCAGCGCTGCTGGAACTCGGTGGGTTCCAGCGTGGTGGTGCCGTCCAGGTTCATGGTCACGCCGCGGGTGCAGGCGCGGCTGGCCACCCGGAGCTGCCGGTTCAGGAACTGGAAGTACAGCGGCTGCTGCAGGCCGTAGAGGTTCATCATCACCGGCGAGATGTCGTAGGCGGCAATGGTGCCCAGGTCCACCTGTGCGTCACTGTAGTTGGACCACAGGAGCAGCGTGGTCTGGTGCAGGCGGGGGTCCGCACTGGAATCGCTGGCATAGCCGGTGGTGGTGTACACGTCGTAGTTGGAGTCGATGGGGTTGTAGTGGTCGCCCCAGAACACCAGAATGACCGGCTCATCCACCTGCGAGAAGTACGCCGTCAGCTTGCCCAGCATGGCGTCGGCGTCCCGGATGCCGGTGGCAAAGTCCTCCAGCGCGCCCACCGTGCTGGCCTTCATGCCCGCCGGGTGTTCCAGCACCTTCACGCGCTGGTCGTCGGGGTAGTTGTCCTTATTATAATTGGTATGATTCTGCATGGTGACTGCGTGCAGGAACACCGGCTCGTCGGAGGATGCCTTCATCTTCTCATACTGGCCGATGATCTGGTCTGCCATGGAATCATCCGTGACCAGGCCGCTCGTCCAATAGTGTTTGCGCACCTTGGTCACACCATGCATGTCTTCCAGACTGATAAAATCATCCAGTCCCAGGTTGGGGTAAGCCGTGTCGCGGCTCCAGTACTTGGCCCAGAAGCAGTGCACGGCAGCCGTCTGGTAGCCCTGCGTCTTGAGGTAGCTGGGCAGGGCGAACATGGGCTTGGTAACGTGCTGCTGATAGGGTTTGGAGCCGCTGGGCAGGAAGGACGCCGAATAGCCGGTCAGAGCCTCGAACTCCACATCACAGGTGCCACCGCCAAAGCTGGGGCTGTAGGCCCGGCCATAGGCGCTGGTCTGCTGCAGGGCGTGCAAGTTGGCCGACACATCCGTGTCGAACTTGATGCCGTACTGTTCCAGCTCCGACACATCCCAGTAGGACTCGTTCATCACATAAATAATGGTAGGCTTTTTTACCTGCTCGTCCTTGGCGGTGGTGGCCGCGTAGCTGGTGGGGTACAGCGGGCCGGTGGAGAACTTCCGGCTCTCACCCACATTGTCCAGAATGGCATCCACCGTCTCTTCTGAGTAGTTGTCCGGCTTGTCGATCTCCAGATTGGACAGGTTGGTCATAAAGCCGGTGACAACACCATAGTAGCGGTAATAGCGGTCCTGCATCCAGGCGTCCGGCACGATGCCGATGGCCTGGCAGACGGCCGGCTGCAAATACACGCCAAAAATCAGCAGGCACAGGGCCGCTGCGGTGGCCGCACTGCCCGCCACACGGGGCAGCCAGCGCTGTTTATGCCGCCCACGGTACAGGAAAAAGCTGCCCGCCATCAGCGCCAGTTCCACCACGACCGTGACGATCATGCTGGTCTGGATCTTGATGCCGGCAGCGGACGCCACACCGGCGGCCTCCGACACCTGTGCCAGGTCCCAGGGCAGGAAGGGTTCACCGCGCAGCTGCAGGGTATAGAAATTCACCGCGCAGGGTACGCAGCCCAGTACCGCCATGCCCAGCGTAGACAGCGGCGGCAGCCGGAAGATCCAATCCAGCAGCAGCCAGATCAGAAACAGGAACAGCCATGCCAGCAGATAGGCCTCAGCATGGGGGAAAATAAAGCTCGTAACGGTGTCCGCCGTCAGCGCGCCGCGGGCGATCCACTCGCCCAGCAGCACCGTGATCAGCGATGCCGCCAGCGGGAACGCCATGCGGGCCGCCAGAAGCGGCTTGGGAGTTTTCAACGAATTCATGGGTCCGATCCTTTCCACATCTACCAGCAGAATCTCCTCGGTTCGTGCTTTTGCACAAGCCTTCTGCGATTATTATAGTCATTCCTCCGAAAATGTCCACCCCTGTTTTACAAAAAAATTACCCGTTTTTTGTAAAACCTGCTCAGAGCCCCAGCCTTGCGCGCAGGCTCTGCCACAGCCCGGGCTTCGAGGGCGCAGCCGAGGGCAGCTGGGTATGCACCAGCACTGCGTCGGTGCCGATGGTCTCGATCTCCTGCCACGGAATGGTCAGGTTCTCTTCCCTGCCCAGCAGGCCGAACAGCCGGGGCCGCCCCAGCAGGATCAGGCTCTGCAGACGGGCGGTGGCGGGATCAAAGGCCAGATCATCGGCCCGGCCCAGGCACACCCCCTGCTCCAGCTGCACAACTTCCTTTTCGCAAAGTTCCCGGATGGTCACAGCACCTCTCCCCTCTCTGCCACCAGCCTATGCGGCCCGGGCCGCGTCCATGCAAAAAGCGGTGGAAAAGCACCGCCGGGTTGTGGTATACTGGAGCTGTTCCCCAACAACTCTGAATAAAGCGAGGCAGCTTGTATGTATAAAAGTATCGTGTTTGACCTGGGCGGCGTGATGATCGACTTTGACCCCAGGGGCTATCTGGTGGACCGCCTGTGCAACGCCGAGACCGAGGAAGAGGTCTACGACCTGACCTTTGGCAGCGAGGAATGGAAGCTGCTGGATGCCGGGCTCATCTCCCGCTTTGACGGCAACCACCGGATGCTGGAAAAGGCCCGGGCTGCGGGCCGTGCCTTTGAGGTGCAGGGCGTGCTGGACGACTGGCTGCACATCCTGCGGCCCCGGCACCGGATGGAAGAGCTGGTGCGCCGCCTGAAGAGCCACGGCTACTGCGTGTACTACCTGAGCAACATCCCGCAGGATGTGCTGGACCTGCTCCGGGACCGGGGCGTGCTGGACGGCTTTGACGGTGGTGTGGCTTCCTGCGAGGTACACATCAACAAGCCCGACCCGAAGATCTACAAGGCCCTGCTGGACAAGTATTCTCTCAAGGCTGAGGAGTGCGTGTTCATCGACGACCGGCTGGAGAATGTGCAGGCCGCCTTTGCGCTGGGCTTTGCCGGCATCCAGATGAAGGACAGCGTCGGCACACTGGTGCGCAGCCTTGCCACCTGCAACGTGATGCTGCGGTAACCTTTCTACAGACAAACAGCCCCCGCCGGGCATTCTCGTCCCGGCGGGGGCTGTTCTTTGTGTGCAGAATTACTTTTCCTCGTAGTTCTGGCAGTAGTGCGGGGTGCCTTCCTGCTGCGTATTGCAGGTGCACTGCTCGGTCACTTTGATCTGCGGCAGGTCACATTTGCAGCCGGCCACATTGTGGCAGCATGCGCAGACATCACAGGTAACACCGATGTTTTCCATATTGATCACCTCTCTGCAGACAGGATGCCCCGTCTGCCGGGCGATTATGCATCCGTTTTTTGCGCTTCCCGTTTTGCCTTGAGGGTCACCGCCACATGTTTCACGGACAGCACCGGGTGCACCGGCAGCATCCGGGGACCGGCCCAACGCATCACCGCGCGGATCTGTTCCCGCATGGCGGGCTTGTAGCAGTGCACTTTGCAGGCCGAACAGAAGGTCTTGGTCTCCATGAACGGGCATTTGTCAATACGGGCCAGTGCGTAGTCCTGCAGTTCCTGACAGGCCGGGCACAGCTGCCCTTTGGGTGTTTTGTGCTGTTTGCGGCAGTAAAGCGCGATCATCTCGCTCACCAGCAATTTTTCGTCGGCACGTTTTTTGTCTAAGCTTTTCGGGGTCTCCTGCATGAGATCCATTCCTCCTGCTGTTTTTACTCCCGCTTCCGGCCTGAGCGCACCGCTGCACGGCGCACTGCATGACGCAGCACCGCAAAGCAGGCTGTAACACCAACTGCTACCACCACTGCCATACACACCGTCCTTCAAAAAGCCAAGCGGCAGGGGCCGAGAGCGCTGTACCGCGCCCATCTTATCCCCTGCCGCATGTATTCATATTCTTCTGTGCAGGGCTGTCCGCAGCAAAACTGCCGGAACCGGTTCCATTAGTTTACACAAACAAACCCCGTTTGTCAAGAGACGCACTGCTTACCATGCAGCCAGATCTGCGCCCAGCTTGCGGCAGGCGGCCTGCACGTCATCGTCCGGAGCCTCGTTGCAGATCAGGCCCTCGCCGCCGAACACCTGTGCGCCGTCGCCCTGGGCACGCTCCACCCAGTCACGCATCCACTGGCCGTCGCCCCAGCCGTAGGAGCCGAACAGTGCCACCTTCTTGCCGTTCAGCGAGCCCTCCAGATCCGAGAACATCGGCTCAAACTCGCTCTCCTCCAGCTGCTCGGCACCCATTGCAGGGCAGCCAAAGGCGACCACATCATACTCGCCCAGCTTGGCGGCGTTCATCTCGCTGCAGGGGATGATGGTGGCGTTGGCACCTGCGCCCTCTGCGATGCAGTTTGCCATGGTCTCGGTGTTGCCGGTCTGGCTCCAGAATACGATTGCTACTTTGCTCATTTGAATCGACCTCTCTCAATCAATCTTTCGTTAGTTTACGCTAACTTTCAGTTCCAGAAAAATGCGGCCGGACGATGCCGACGCATTTCTCATGGTTAGTTCGTTCTAACCATCAACAGAATACCACAGGTTGGCAGGCTTGTCAAGGTTTACTGCTCAAAAACATGGAACAGAAGCAGCAATACCCCATAAATCACCGGCTGATGCAGCAGATAGATCCCCAGCGAGTGTCGGCCCAGCCAGCCCAGCGGCGCACAGACCGACCGGCGCAGCGGCTCCATGCGGGCCCGCCCCATGCAGAAATGCAGGAAGTACCCTGCCCAGAACAAAAACAGCCAGGGCAGCAGCGGAAAGTAATCCGTAGAGAAAAAGCCAAGCGGGAAAAAGCCGAAGAACGCCGTAAAGAGGTTGGCATACCAGACACCCGGCAGCAGCATCTGCCACGGGCCCAGCTGCCAGAAGCCATCCTGTGTGTGGTAGGTTGCCGCGAAGAGCAGCAGCGACACCACCAGCCCGGCCCATGCCGGGATCTTTTGCAGCAGCGGCTGCAGAAGGCCAGTGATGAGCATGGCCGCCCCCAGCAGGGTGAGCACCCCGAACACGACCCGGTCCTCCGGCATGAACAGCAGGGTGACCGCCGTGACCAGCACTCCCGCCCCGGAAACGATCAGCCCGCGCCGCAGTGGGCGATGCCCCAGCGGCAGGCAGAAGCCAGACAGCAGAATGAACACCCAGCAGATGCTCTGCTGCCACAGGTGCCCCTGCCAACCCGTATACCATGCGGCAGACATGCCAAACAAAAAAATCAGATCCCAACAGGCATGATAGCCGATCATGCTGAGCAGGTCCAGCCCGCGCAGCTCATCCAGCAGCGCATAGCGGCCCGCTGCCGGTTTGTTTTTGGAAGGTATGTCCATTCCCGTCCCCTCTTTTCGTGCAGTTTGTTCCAGTATAAGCCGCTGGGCCGGGGTGTGTCAAGGCGCAAAAAGCCCGCTGCACGGCGGGACGCACTGTGCAGCGGGCAGAATGGATGACTGGGGAAACCCGATCAGACTTCGGTGTTGAAGTAGCGCTTCAGCAGGCCCTCGAAGCCGCGGCCGTGACGAGCCTCATCCTTCGCCATCTCATGGACGGTATCGTGGATGGCATCCAGGTTCAGGGCCTTTGCCTTCTTGGCCAGGTCCATCTTGCCGGAGCAGGCACCGCACTCGGCCTCGGCACGCATCATCAGGTTCTTCTTGGTGCTGTCGGTCACGACCTCGCCCAGCAGCTCGGCAAAGCGGGATGCATGGTCAGCTTCCTCATAAGCGTAGCGCTTGTAAGCCTCGGCGATCTCGGGGTAGCCCTCACGCTCTGCCACACGGGCCATGGCCAGGTACATGCCGACCTCGCTGCACTCACCCTCAAAGTTGGCGCGCAGACCGTCCACGATCTCCTGGGGCACACCCTCAGCCTTGCCGATGCCCACCACATGCTCGGTCACATAGGTGTTGCCGGTCTTTTCCACAAAAGCGGAGGCCGGAGCCTTGCAGACAGGGCACTGAGCCGGGATCTCACCTTCAGCAATGTAACCACAAACGGTGCAAACATATTTCTTCATAAGAACAGACCTCCATCATTCTCTGATTGATTCATTTTGAAATCGAAGTGCAGGCGTTGGTACTCACCAGCCCTTCTCATGGCTCTATTATAGCGAATAGTTCCTAGTTAGTCAAGTATAATTTTAAGAATTATTCTCAATTACAAAAAACTGGCAAGGTCACTAAAAACCTTGCCAGAAAACTATGCGCTTTGCCGGGTTTCCTCGGACGCACCTATTTTATTGTAGGGAGATCAGACCTGCAGGTTGCTGCTGGAAGCAGCCTCGGAGCCGTCGGCAGCGTCAAACTCGTAGTCGTTGCCGGGCAGAATGGCGTTGAGCAGAATGCCGGCAATGGCAGCGATGGCCAGACCGGACAGGTTGATGTTAACGCCTGCGATGGCAAAGCTGACGCCGCCCACCGAGTTGAAGCCCAGGGCGCACACCAGAATGACAGCGGCCACGATCAGGTTGCGGCTGTTGGTAAAGTCCACCCGGTTCTCCACCACATTGCGGACACCGATGGCAGAGATCATGCCGTAGAGCACAAAGCTGATGCCGCCGATGATGCCGGTGGGGATGGTGTTGATGACGGCCTCAAACTTGGGGCTGAAGCTCAGGATGATGGCCAGCACAGCGGCAATGCGGATGACCAGCGGGTCGTAGATCTTGCTGAGGGCCAGCACGCCGGTGTTCTCGCCGTAGGTGGTGTTGGCCGGGCCGCCCAGCAGGCCGGCCATGGTGGTGGCCAGACCGTCGCCCAGCAGGGTGCGGTTCAGGCCGGGGTCATTGATATAATTGTGGCCGACGGTGGCGCTGATGGCGGCGATATCGCCCACATGCTCCATCATGGTAGCCAGTGCGATGGGGATGATGGTAAACAGCGCGCTGATAAACTCGGGGCTGCCGTCGATGGCAAACAGACCCATGGCAGACTGATGCAGCGGGATGCCGAACCAGCTTGCCTCGGCAATGCGGGCAAAATCGACGGCACCCGTCACCAGCGCAACGGCATAGGACACCAGCACACCAATGAGGATGGGCAGAATTTTGATCATGCCCTTGCCCCAGATGTTGCAGACAATGACCGTGCCCAGTGCCACAAAGGCCAGCAGCCAGTTGGCCTGGCAGTTGTTGATGGCCGAGGGAGCCAGGATCAGGCCGATGGCAATGATGATGGGGCCCGTGACCACCGGCGGGAAGAACCGCATAATGCGGCGGATGCCAAAGGTGGAGATGAGCAGACTGACGACCAGATAGAGCAGGCCGGAGAACGCCACGCCCGCGCAGGCATAAGGCAGCATCCGGGTGTTGGCCACGGTCAGGTTGCCGTCTGCATCCGCCAGCATGGGTGCCACAATGGAGAAACCGCCCAGATAGGCGAACGAAGAACCCAGGAACGCGGGCACTTTCTTTTTGGTGATGAAGTGGAACAGCAGAGTGCCCAGACCTGCGCAGAGCAGAGTGGTGGAAACGCTCAGCCCCGTGAGCAGGGGCACCAGAACGGTGGCACCAAACATGGCGAACATGTGCTGGATGCCCAGAATCAGCATCCGGCCCGTGCCCAGCTGACGGGCATCATAAATGCCCTTGGAATAATCGATGTTTTGCTGCATGGTTTTCCTCCTTTAAGAAACCCACCCCTGAAAAAAAGGCACCGCCGCGCAAAAGCGGCAATGCCTCTGAAATCAGGATGAAATGTAAGATGGAAAGGAAACAGCAGCACCCTTGCTTCGGAACATCGAATCTCGCATACCGCTCTCCCCTTTCGTGTTTTACCTTGTAAAGTATACCAGAAACCCGCGGTTCCTGCAACCGTTTTCCGTATTTTGTGCTCTGCATCTTGCAATCAGGGCAGCCGCGCACTATAATGTTACCTATTATAGCAGTTTGCGTTTTTAACGCACAAGCAACATCCGCAAACTGCATATCGCAAATATGCCGTTTTGATCGGCACTATTGATGAAAATTGCGATAAAACAGTTTATTGATAGAGGATTATTATGATATATCTGGATTATTCCGCCAACACCCCGGCAGATGAGCGGGTGCTGGCGCGGTTTTGCGCGGTGGAGCGCCGCTGCCCTGGCAACGCGAACTCGCATCATCAGGCCGGGTTAGACGCCAAGGCCGAGATCGACCACGCCACCCAGACCATTGCCCGGCTGCTGCGGGTGCAGCCTGCCGAGATCATCTACACCTCCGGTGCCAGCGAGTCCAACAACTTTGCCCTCAAGGGGCTGGCCCGGCTCTCCCGCCATGTAGGCAAGCATATCATCTCTACCCCGCTGGAGCACTCGTCTGTCAGCGGCACCCTGACCGCTCTGCAGGAGCAGGGGTATGAGATCGACCTGGTAGACATCAAGCGGGACGGCACCATTGACCTGGACCATCTCAAAGAGCTGCTTCGCCCGGACACCATTGTCGTGGCGGTCACGATGGTGGACAGTGAGCTGGGCGTGGTGCAGCCCGTGCAGGAGATTGCCGAGATCCTGAAAGATCACCCTCACTGCCACCTGCATGTAGACGCCACCCAAGCCGTGGGCAAAATTCCGGTCTCGTTTGAGGGCGTGGACACCATGAGCCTGACAGCCCACAAATTCTATGGTCTCAACGGCATCGGCCTGCTGCTCAAACGGCGGAATCTGGCGCTGGAGCCTCTCATCCACGGCGGAGAGAGCACCACCATCTACCGCAGCGGCACCCCGACGGTGGCTCTGGCCTCCTCGCTGGCGCTGGCACTGGAGCTGGCCGTGGAGCAGCTGCCGGAGCATGCCGAGGCCGTCCAAAAGGCCAATGCATTCCTCCGCACCGAGCTGGCCAAGTATCCCAAAGTCCGCATCAACAGCCCGGAGAACGCCATCCCCCACATCCTGAACCTGAGCGTGCAGGACGTCAAGGGCACGGTCTTCCAGCGGGAGCTCAATGAAGAGGGCGTCTGCGTCTCGGTCAAATCCGCCTGCTCGTCAGACGGGCTCCCCTCCCGCGCGGTCTTTGCCGTCAGCCGGGACCGCCGCAACGCCCTGTCCTCCTGGCGGGTCAGCCTGAGCCATCGAACCACCGAAGAAGACCTGCGCGGCTTTCTGGCCGCCTTTGACCGCTGCTACCGCGGACTGACAGAAACCAAATAAAACAGCCCCAGAAAAAGAGAGGAATTTGTACCCATGAAACGCGAACTGGAACCTTACCAGCTGATTGAACGAAGCATCATCAAAAAATACCGCAAAGAGCTCTGGACCCCGTTCATTGTCGCCGTCAAGCGCTATGAGCTCATCCAGGCAAATGATAAGATCGCCGTCTGCATCTCGGGCGGCAAGGACTCCATGCTGATGGCCAAGCTGATGCAGGAGCTGCAGAAGCACAGCGATGTCCCCTTTGAGCTGGTTTTCCTGGTAATGGACCCCGGCTACAACGAGATCAACCGCCAGAAGATCGAGTCCAACGCCGAGCTGCTCCACATTCCGGTGACGATTTTTGAGAGCAATATTTTCTCGGTGGCAAACAACACCGATAAAAACCCCTGCTACCTCTGCGCCCGGATGCGCCGGGGCCACCTGTACAGCAAGGCCAAGGAGCTGGGCTGCAATAAAATCGCGCTGGGCCACCACTTCAATGACGTGATCGAGACGACCGTCATGAGCATGTTCTACGGCTCCCAGCTGCAGGCCATGCCGCCCATGCTCCACAGCACCAGTTTTCCCGGCATGACCCTTATCCGCCCGATGTACTGCATCCGGGAAGAAGATATTCTGGCCTGGAAGCGCTACAACGACCTGGAATTCATCCAGTGCGCCTGCCGCTTTACCGAGAACTGCACCATGTGCGACAACGGTGGCGGCGGCTCCAAGCGGCAGGAGGTCAAGATCCTGCTCCGCCGCCTCAAGCGCGACAACCCCAACATTGAAAACAGCATCTTCCGCAGCATCCACGCCGTGGCGCTGGATACCATGCCCGGCTACAAATCCGATGGCGTGGAGCACAGCTTCCTGGAACGGTTCCATGCGATGGAAAAATAATCATGGCAATGAAAAATCCCCCTCAGCAATGCTGAGAGGGATTTTTTCATGCCACCGGCGGGGCTTGAACCCGCACTCTGTTTCCAGAAAGGGATTTTAAGTCCCTCGTGTCTGCCAATTTCACCACAGTGGCACAGAAAAGAGCTGCCGATTTACGACAGCTCTTATAATACAATAGAAACCGTTCTTTGTCAAGAACTGCTCTTAGACTTTGCCGCCGTGCAGCTCCGCGTACATGCGGGAGCGGCACTCTGCCACAGCCGGGGTCATGTTGACATAGTGCTTGTGAGGGCACTCGATGCGCAGCTCGGTTTCCCAAGTCTCCTCGGTGAGCTGCTGGGCAATGTAAGCTTTCTTCTCCGCGATGGAGGGCAGCTCAATGGCCAGCTCGCCGTTCAGGATATGGGGCACCAGCAGCTGTTTGACCCTGGTGGGGGTGATGGTGATGGTGCGCTCGATGGCATCCGGGTCCAGGTTGACCATCGTCACGGGCTTGCCGGCCTCAATGACCTCGCCATCCATGGCGATCAGGTCGCACTGTGCCTGGCCGTTCTCATCGTAGAGTCGCCAGGGCATCTTCTTGCCGGGGATGATAGCCTTACTGGCGGAATCAGAGCACTTCATCTTGGGCTGATAGCTGCCATCCGCCTGCTTGACGGCCACCAGCTTGTACACGCCGCCGAACACGGGGTCGGAAGCCGAGGTGATCAGGTTTTCGCCCACGCCGTAAGAATCAAAGTGGGCGTGCTCATACAGCTCCATGTTGGCGATCTTTTTCTCATCCAGACCGTTGGAAGCTACCAGCTTGATATAGGGCTTTCCAGCCGCGTCCAGCGCCTTGCGCAGCCGCTTGGAGCCGCGGGCCAGGTCGCCGGAATCGATGCGGGCGCTCTTGACACGGCGGTTGGGGTCATTGGGATATTTCTCAATGAGGTAGTCGTCCAGCTTGATGAGGTTGGGCAGACCGCTCTCCATAATGTTGTAGGTGTCCAGCAGCAGGCTGACCGAATCCGGGTAGGTATCCGCAAAAGCCTTGAACGCGTCAAACTCCGTCGGGAAGAACTCGATAAAGCTGTGTGCCACGGTGCCCACGGCCTTGACATCCGAGCCATACTTCATCTCGGCCAGACAGTTGGCCGTGCCAATGCAGCCGCCCAGAACCGCCGCATAAGCGCCATCGTTGCCGGCGCTCTCGCCCTGTGCACGGCGGGTGCCGAATTCCATGACACTGCGGGGGGTGTGGGTGTTCAGGCCCACCACGCGGGTGGCCTTGGTGGTGATGAGGCTGTGGAAGTTCATGGTCTGCAGCAGGTAGGTCTCAATGAGGATGGCACCCACCAGGTCGCACTCAATGCGGACCATCTGGACATGGGGGTAGCAGACCGTGCCCTCAGGCAGGGCGTACATATCGCCTTTCCAGCGGTAGGTGCGCAGGTAATTGCAGAATTCCTCGCTCATGCCCTTGGTGCGCAGCCACTGGATGTCCTGCTCATTGAAGTGATAGTTGAGCAGGAAGCGGGTCAGTTTCCGCTGGCCAGCGCTGATGGAATAGCCCATATTGTCCGGGTTCTTGCGGAAGAACATATCGAACACGAGGGTAGTATCCTTGAAGCCGTTCAAAAACAGGCAGTTGGCCATCGTGAACTCATAAAAATCCACGACCATTGCGGGGTTATCATAATCTTCGTCCGGAATGTACGGAACAACTTTGATTTCTTCCATGGGGGTTTCCTCTCTTTTTTCTCCATCCGGCAGGATACCGCGCGGTCCTGCCGCCTGAAAAACTTCCCGGGACGCCGCGCAGAGGGCTGGCCGGGCGTGTAATCTGCCCTGTCATGACAGGGTGTTGGTAACACTATAGCATGGTTTTTGGCCCGGTGCAAGGCCTTTTGTAAAAAAGGGACTGTGGTTCGGTAAAATCTTTTTGCTGTCACAACCAGAAGATACAAAAAAGCTGCCCGGCGGCAGTGTGCCAGGCAGCTTTGCGTCTTTCAAATTTTATCAGCCGTTGATGATGCTGGGGGTGGCGTTCTTCAGCATAACGTCATGGCTGCCGCCCTCCACGATGGAGGTGGAGGAAACGACGGTCAGCTTGGCCTTCTGCTGCAGTTCGGGGATAGAGAGTGCGCCGCAGTTGCACATGGTGCTCTTGACCTTGTACAGGGTGGTCTGGACGCCGTCGGCCAGCGGACCGGCGTAAGGAACATAGCTGTCCACGCCTTCCTCGAAGCTCAGCTTGGTGGAACCGCCGAGGTCATAGCGCTGCCAGTTGCGGGCGCGGTTGGAGCCTTCGCCCCAATACTCCTTCATATACTGGCCATTGATACGCACCTTGTTCGTGGGGCTCTCGTCGAAGCGGGCGAAGTAGCGGCCCAGCATGACGAAGTCAGCGCCCATGGCCAGTGCAAGGGTGATGTGATAATCGTGAACAATGCCGCCGTCAGAGCAGATAGGCACATAGATGCCGGTCTCCTTGAAGTACTCGTCACGGGCCTTGGCGACCTCGATGACAGCAGTAGCCTGACCACGGCCAATGCCCTTGGTCTCACGAGTGATACAGATGGAGCCGCCGCCGATGCCGATCTTCACGAAGTCAGCGCCAGCCTTTGCGAGGAAGCGGAAGCCCTCGGCATCCACGACATTACCTGCGCCCACCTTCACGGTGTCGCCGTAGTGCTCACGGATCCAGCCGATGGTGCGGCTCTGCCACTCGGAGTAGCCCTCAGAGGAGTCGATGCAGAGGACATCCACACCGGCCTCCACCAGAGCAGGCACGCGCTGGGCGTAGTCGCGGGTGTTGATGCCGGCACCGACGACATAGCTCTTGTTCTTGTCCAGCAGCTCGTTGGCATTCTTCTTATGGGAGTCGTAATCCTTGCGGAAGACGATATACTTCAGGTTGCCCTCGGCGTCCACCAGAGGCAGGGTGTTGATCTTGTTATCCCAGATGATGTTGTTGCAGTCGTGCAGAGAGGTGTTCTCCGGAGCAGTGACCAGCTTCTCGATGGGGGTCATAAAGGTGGTGACGGGAGCGTCATCAGGGGTATGGTTGACGCGGTAATCGCGGGAGGCCACGATGCCCAGAAGCTTGCCGTTAGGAGTGCCGTCGGCGGTGATGGCGATGGTGGAGTGGCCGGTGCGGGCTTTCAGCTCCAGCACATCGTGCAGGGTAGCAGCGGGAGCCAGGTTGGAGTCGGAAACGACGTAACCGGCCTTGAAGCTCTTGACGCGGCGAACCATAGCGGCCTCGTTCTCGATGCTCTGGGAGCCGTAGATGAAGGAGACGCCGCCCTGACGGGCCAGCGCGATGGCCAGCTTATCGCCGGAGACAGACTGCATGATGGCGCTGATCATGGGGATATTCATTTCCAGCGGGCAGTTCTCCTCGCCCTTGCGGTACTTGACCAGCGGGGTCTTGAGGCTGACAGCTGTGGGGACATTCTCAGCAGAAGAGTAGCCCGGCACCAGCAGGTACTCGCCAAAGGTACGGGAGGGTTCTTCGTAAAAATAAGCCATATTCAAACTCCTTTTCTCTTAACGCATCCGCAGCGGATCATATCAAACAACATCAAAACAATTTCATGTTTTCGACTTAGGAATTGATTGTATATACTTTACCACAAACCCACGCGGAATACAAACCCCTGCCCCGCCAAACTTTATAAATGTCCTTTGCAGAAAAACAGGCAAATTGACCTAAGGTCATACTTTCCCTGGCTGTGGGCCGATTTCTCCGGATTTTCGGACGCAAAAAAGCCCGTCTGAAACCAGACGGGCTCTTTTGCACACGAAGCGGAATATCGCCTGTGCGGTGTCGGCCGACAGCTGTGAAGGAGAACAGCCGGAGGAGGATGGCGGACACCCGATATTCCAAAAAACAAGAAGAAAAAGATTTCATGATCCAGAAGGGCCTTGCCCTTTCTGTAACCATATTGTAACTCTTTTGAAGGACTTTTGCAATAGCTTTTTGTAATTTTTCTGTAATTATTTTTGTAAAGATTCTGTGACAGCGCTTCCGAATTCCAGATAGCACTCAAAAGCCGCGTGCTCTTCCCTCCGGCCCAGCACATACCAGCCATTTCCTGAGGGGGCATAGAACACCTGCACAGTCTGGCCCATCGGCACTTCACGGTGGTACTTGATGGAAGCGAAGGACAGCGGCGCAGCCTCCACGACCTCCTGCGGCAGAGCGTCGCAGGCGATGTCCAGATAGAGGGAGTTGTTGATATGGCCGTTGAGGTCACACATGGAGTAGCTGGCGCGGCGCTCCCCTGCCGCCGTCAGCGGCTGGCTCTTGTGGACGATCTGGGGCAGTTCTTCGGGCAGGTCGTCGTTCTGGAAGTCCGGCATCGTCCAGCCGGGGGTGCGCAGGATGCGCCCTGTCTCAGTATCCACGATCATCCAGCGGCAGTCCACGAGGGCCAGCTTCTCCCCTGTTTCGCTGGTGATGGTGGTCAGCCGTTTCATCGTGCCTTTCTTGAACACCTCGCAGGCCGTGTTCAGGTCGATCTTCTCCGCACGGCCCGGCATCCGCCAGACCCTGAGGGCCTGCTTGCCCACGAGGAATGCGTTGTGGCGCTCCCTGAAAAAGGCGTGGTCCATGCCGTAAGCCCGGGCATGGTCTGCCGACACCTGCTCCACATACCGGAACAGAGCGCTGGGCTTCAGGCAGCGGCGGAAGTCGCTGTCGCCGTCCAGCACGGTCATCTGCTCCGTATAGCTTCTGTATTCACTCATATTCTTTCCCTTTCCTATAAAAAGGGGCTGTACGCCTCCGCACAGCCCCCTCAGGTTCAATACATATTGCGCGTTTTCCTGCGCACCTTGCGCCAGATATTGAAGCAGGCCAAAGCCAGCATCGCCGCCAGCAGCATCAGGAACAGATACCCGCTGCCACTCTCGTCGTAGCTCTTCATCTCGCTCCACTTCACGTCCAGCTCGCTGTTGACCTCA
>OODB01001599.1_pt1 | contig 15254 bp, 17 predicted proteins | sample 1671721 | NCBI WGS metagenome assembly OODB01 (sample SAMN06348185, study PRJEB24527) | human gut metagenome | biome: human gut; feature: ankylosing spondylitis patient; material: feces | host: Homo sapiens | place: China | collected 2015-10
ATACACAGCGGTGATACGGTCAAAAAATAGGCTTCGAGACTCGTATCCCGCTCCAAATTAAGAAAGAGGCTTACCCGGGAGGGAGCCTCTTTTCTTTTTTACAAAGAAGGAAATATTATGTTAGACGCTTTTCCAATTTATCACTGGTTTCACAATGGCAACCCCTACTCGGGGGCGGAGCAAGGGATGCGGTATGTCATTACGCCGGGCAAAAAGGCCGACCCGGCGGACGAGAGCGGTAAGCGAAAGATCGAGTTTTTGACCGTTACGGTCTGGCCCGGGCCGTGGAGCGTTGAGCACACCGCCGAGGAAAAGATACGATCCGCTGAGTTTGAGGGCAGCCAGGGGGGGCTGGACGCTGCCGTGGCCTGGCTGCATGAGTGCTACAAGGGTGATATGCCCCGCTGGACGAACATTCCGTCCATTTTGGACTGCGAGCCGGATCGCTGACGGTCCGGTGCAATAGAAAGAGGGAAAGCTTATGGTACAGGTCGACTTAATAACCGGCTTTTTAGGCGCAGGAAAAACAACGTTTCTGCGCAAATATGTGCACTGGCTCAACGCCCGCGGGCAGCGCGTCTGCATTTTGGAAAATGACTTCGGCGCGGTGAACGTCGACGTAATGCTGCTGCAGGATCTGCTGGGCGACAATTGCGACATCGAGACCATCAGCGGCGGCTGCGATTGCGACACCCACCAGCGCCGAATGCGCACCAAGCTGATCTCGCTGGCGATGCAGGGCTTTGACCGCGTACTGGTGGAACCCAGCGGCATTTTCGACGTGGACGAGTTCTATGACGTGCTGCGGGACGAGCCACTGGACCGCTGGTACACGCTTGGCAATGTTATTGCCATTGTGGACGCGCTGCTGGAAACGCAGCTCAGCCCCCAAGGCGAGTATCTGCTGGCCAGCGAAGCCGCCAGCGCGGGCATGGTGCTGATGAGCCGCTGCCAGCTGGCCGCCCCCGGCCAGGCGGAGGCAACACTGGCGCATTTGAACCGTGCGCTGGAAGCCTGCCACTGCGCCCGCCGCTTTGCTGCGGACACCGATGCGTTGTGCAAGCCCTGGGACGCCCTGACCGACGCCGATATGCAGCGGCTGGACAGCTGCGGCCACTGTCAAGCCAGCTACGTCAAGCTGCATTTTGACGAGCACAAGGCGTTCACGTCGCTGTATTTCATGGAGCTGCACCTTACGCTGCCCCAGCTGCAGGATGCCGCCCGGGCACTGTTTGCTGATCCGGCCTGCGGGCATATTTTGCGCATCAAGGGCTTTTTGCAGACCGTTGACGGTTGGTGCGAACTGAATGCCACCCGCGACACGATGCATGTAGAGCCTATTCCCGATGGGCAGGAAGTGCTTATCATTATTGGTGAGGAACTGGACCGCTCGGCCATCGAAGCGCATATTGGACAGAAAACTGCCGACCAGGAGTGATTTTTGTTTGCACCTTATCGGCCCTGCCTACCTTGCGGCAGGGCCTTTTATAATGGCAGGCCGCCGTTAGGCCTTCCTTTTGAGGCTCCAAAAGGAACACATAAAAAGCAAAATGCTGTTTGAACGAGAAACCGGCCGCAAGGTGGCCGGTGAGGGAAGTCTCAAGCGTAGGAAAATCACTTATCAAACGCATTCGTCCCATAATACCAGCGGTCCACAAAAATTTCCACGACCAACGGTAATATAACAGCCATCAACAACACCCATAGGGCCACCAGGGCGCTGGCAAGGTCGTCGGTAATCACGGTCAGGGCACGGTGCAAAATTTTACCGGCAAACACCGGCATTGGGGTGCCAAACACCTGCAGCAGGTACCCCCAGAATTCCCCCAAACTAAACGCCCCCAAATAATCGCAGGGCAGTGTGGGGTTGCGGGTGTACACGCGGCGGCGCTGGTCGGCGTTGCGCCATAGCAGCTCCTTCTGCTTGATGTACCCCAAAACACCCATAATCAGCACGGCCATCCAGTAGGTGCCGCTGGCTTCGGTCCAGGTCATAGGCCGGCCCCCTTTCTGTTTAGGCCCATTCTACCCTGCATGTCGAAATTTGTCAATCTAGCGGCCGGGCAGTTGCAATTTTGCTACAATATGGTATACTGATAAAATATGCAAATTTAACTGCCAACTATGAAAAAAAGGAGTTTTTATGCTGATCCCTGTACTGCTGTTTATTGTCGGGCTGCTGTTTCTCATTAAAGGCGGCGACTGGTTCGTGGACGGCGCATCGGCGCTGGCGCGGCGGGTCCATCTGCCCGAACTGCTGATTGGAGCCACAGTGGTGTCCATCGGCACTACCCTGCCCGAGGTCATGGTCTCCACGATGTCGGCGCTGTCCGGCCACGGCGAGATCGCCTACGGCAACGCCATCGGTTCGGTCATCTGCAATGCGGCGCTGATCGCGGCTATCACCATTGCGGTGCGCCCGGGCAAAGTGGACCCCAAAACGCTGAAAATGCCGGTGCTGTTCTTCTTTGCGGCGGCGGCCATCTACTGCGTGGCGGCTTACGGCTTCGGCAAGTTCACCCGTCCCATGGGCTTTATCATGCTGGCGATGTTCGTGGCCTACATGGCGGCCAACATCCACCAGATGAAGAACGCCCCCGCAGAGGAGCATGAAGAGGAAGAAGAGACCATGCCCTTGCCCCGTATGCTGATGCTGCTGGTGCTGGGCGCGGTGCTGATCGCCATGGGCGCCAACCTGCTGGTGGACAACGGCACCCTGATCGCCCAGGCTTTGGGTGTGCCCGAGAGTGTTATCGCGCTGACCTTTGTGGCGCTGGGCACCTCCCTGCCGGAACTGGTCACGGCCATTACCTCGCTCATCAAGGGCCACAGCGACCTGTCGCTGGGCAATGTGGTCGGCGCCAACGTGTTCAACCTGGTGCTGGTCAGCGGCGTGTCGGTCGCGCTGGCCCCCTTCACGGTGCCACAGAGCGCCACGATCTTCGGCATGAACTCCAGCCTGGTGCTGGAAATCCCCGTTATGATTGCGGTTATGGTACTGTTGACCGCGCCGGCCTTGGTTAAGGGAAAGCTTAGCCGTGTGCAGGGTGTGGCGCTGCTGGTAATTTACGCAGTGTTCTGCGGGATTCAGTTTACGCTTTGATTTTAATATGTTGCTTTGCGGGCGTCACCACCATGCGGTGACGTCCTTTTTTCGTGGCATCTTATCCAAGGCCTAGCTTTTTTGTGACCAAAAGAGTACGCGTAGCGGCTAGAAGCCGTTAAAAAAGAGGGACACCGCATGGTGGTGTCCCCCGCCGGCCGCAAAAAGCCAATCAAAAATTATTTTTTCTTACTCTCCCAGTAAGCCTTCACCGTTTCGCACAGCAGCGCGTGGTCCTTCAAATGCGGCAAACCGGAAATAATCGCCGCACCGCGGAACTCGCCGTTGACGTACAGCGGGAAGCCGCCGCCGCAGAAGGCGTAGTGCTCCTCGTCATGCTGCCAGGGGGCCTTGGCACCGTACAGCTCCCGCTCCACGGCGGCGCGCAGGCTGGTGGTGCCGGTCAGCTGCACAGTGCGCTGCTTCTTGTCCATCCAGTTGTTGTTGGTGGCGTCGGTGCCCGGCAGGAAGGACTGATACAAAATCATGCCATCCAGCACAATGCGCACCGCAATCGGCTTGGGAGCCGTCTCCCCCGCCGCACGCAGGGCACTCCCCAGGGCGTAGGCATCGTTAAAATCAAAGCTGTCAAACCGCACGGTGTTTTCCAGTTCGGTCAGTTCCTTTAAAAGAGCTTCATCATACATACAAAACAACTCCTTTTGCGGCAGCGCGGGCCGCCGTACAAATTTTCTCCGCCATTACTATAGCACAAACGCCGCCAAAATACGAGAGCAAAAATATACAAAAAGCCGCCCCAGCCTACTAACTGGGGCGGCAAATTTTTGCTGCTTAAATCAAAGCCGCGTCAGGCCTTAAGAAAGGAACCACTCGGGGCCAAGGCCGGTGACCGTAAAGGCGGTCAGGATGTACAGCAGAATGGAGCAGATGTAAGCAAACGGGATGGACAGCTTCAGGTAGTCACGAGACTCGACCTTGGTGTAAGCCAAGCCCCAGGCGATCCAGCTCTGGGTGATGCAGGAACCAACGTTGACGGTGGTTGCCGGGATGGTGAACACGCAGAACAGGAACGGCACGCTGAAGTGACCAACGGCGGACAGCACACCCAGGGTGGCAGCGCCGCAGCCGTACAGGGTCAGGGGACCACGGAAGAAGCCCAGGATAGACAGGGCTGCAAACAGGGCGCAGACCACATACTCATTGGTGGGCATGATGCCGCCCAGAACTTCCTTGAAGTACGGGGAAGCGTAAGAAGCGCAGGTGTTGAACATGGGCAGGGTCAGCAGGAAGCCAACCAGCGGAGCGGTGTCGACCACGCCGTCATAGTACAGCTTGTTGACCAGCTGGCAGTTCTCTTTGAAAGATTTGTTCATCTTGCCGCAGAGGAACAGGGCAGCGAAACCAGCGATGACGAAGCCGCCGATAACGGAGAAGTCGAGCCAGATCTTCAGAACGACGGGAACGATGGGCAGGATCAGGGCGATCAGCGGGGCATCGGTCTGGGTGTTCTTCGGGGCGGCCTGGGCAGCCCAGGCGTGGCTCTTCTTGCCGATCTTCAGGTAGATACCGGTCAGCACGGAGACAACCACGACGCTGATGATCAGCGCATAGATGCCCCAGTGAGAGGTGTACCAGCTGAAGGAGAACTCAGGCATCTCATCAGAAGCGCAGATGAAGGCGCGCAGCTGAGAGAACTGCAGGACGGGGTTCAGGTACATACCAGCGGAGACCGAACCCATGAAGGTGAACATGGCGATTGCCTTGGGGATGCCCAGGGACATCAGGATGGGCAGGACGATAACGCCGATGGCGATAACGGGGCCGGCGCCCATCATGGCGGTGAAGATGAAGGCAGTCACAACGTTCAGCAGAACGATGGTGATGATGGGACGGTCGCCGCCCAGCTCAACAGTCTTACGGATCAGGGTGGAGGCGATGCCGGTCTCCATCAGGACGCGGCCAAACCAGGCGCCCCAGCAGACGTTGACCAGCGTGGTGCCCCAGCCTTCAGGGGCGGACTGGTAGATCTTGTTCAGGATCGAAACCAGCGTAGTGCCGGAGTCACCGCCGAACTGCAGGATGGGGTTCTCTGCAATAAACGTGGGAGATGCGACCAGAGTGCCCAGCAGAGAAAGGGCAGTCCAGACGATGGAGATGATCAGGAAGCCGATCATCAGGTTGTGACCTTTTACGCAGTAGTAGGCCAGGCCGAAAAAGGTCAGGACGAGGATAATGCCAATCACAAATTCCATAAAAAAATTCCTCCTTCTCATGGTAGTCGCTTACAAAGGTGCGTAAGCGCAATGTGATTGAAAGATCGTGCTAAGTATAGCAGATTTTGTGCAAAATAGCAATAATATATTTCAAGAAAATAGAAAAAGTTTGAAACAATCGTTAACAAACGATGTATCGCTCATTCTTCGCCCATGGTGAAAAAGTTATGAAGTACGATAGATTACCCTGCAGTTTGTAGGGATTAACCCAACCTTTATGCAATCCGCACAACTTAGCACCGCACGGGTTTTACGCTCGAAAAAGAATTTTGTCGGAATATTTGTTTTTTGGGAAATGGTGTGTTACACTATATTTAATATGGGTAGGGTGGGTTGCTGCTCCGGCCTGCAGGTGCTGGACGGCGTGCTAAAGCAGGCCGACACCGCCATGTACGAGCAGAAAAAGCTGCACAAGCGCCTGCGCAGCGAGTGAGGTGCCGCCATGACTTACGTAGTAAAACGCATAGACGAACAGATGTACGGCTGCGAGGAACCCGCCCCGGGGGCGGAGGTTTTGGTCGATGTGACCCTGGGTGCACCCGACGGGGTGAAGCGGGTACTCCCCTACCCCGATGCAGCTTTGGCCGCCGCGGATATTAACGAAGGGGATACGGCGGTTTTAACTGCTGATGGGTTGCTGAAAAAAGTATAATAGCATGCAGTGTGAAAGAGGGACCACCTTGCGGTCCCTCTTTTCTTATAAAAAGCCCTGCCGCAAAGTAGGCGGGGCCGAAGCACCGAAACAAAAAATCAAGCAAATCTCCTGGTCGGTCTATACCACACCCCAGTGCAATCAAAATCAACAGCGCGGTAAACGACAAACTGATCGGATACACCAGCATGATAGTTTGGAAGGTGCGGCTGCAGGGGGAGACGAGGTACACCTATGCCCACCACGGCCAGGCCGCCGCATTGAACAGCTGCTCCAGCACAGCGATAGCCGCCACAGGCAGTGCAAACAGCGGCAGCTTGTTCCGAATCGACCCGTTCAGCATGTCGATCTTGTTTTCTTAATGCTTTTGAAATAGCTGTGTTGCTTTTGACCCTTCCGTTCCGTTATCCGTGTAGTTCCAAAACCGAGATCTCCCCCATTGGTACCTCGGTGCCGTCAGCCATAATCAGCAGTCCCTCAAACTCTGCCATCTTCTTTACCACGCCGGTCACGGTGCAGTAGGCACCGCCTGCCTTGCGGGTGTCGGGCACAAAATAGCAGACTTCCACGGTAGGATGCTCTTTTTTGGTCAGTGCATCCCGCACGGTTTGCAGCGTTTCATCCAGTGCGGCCTGCTCGTACTCGTCCAGGGTGATGCGCTGGTCGGTCAGGCGGGCGGTCTCCCGCAGGGCGGCGTCCAGCCCGGTCAGCGCTGCAAAGGGCGAAAACTGCGCCGCGCGGTCGGCCCGAGCCATCGGTGCGTGCTTCTGCGAGACATGATGCGGCAGGTTGATAATGTCGTCATAGCGGTGGGTCATGCCCTGTGCCCTCCGATCTGTGCGTTGCGCTCCATGGCGGTGGCACCCTCCTGCAGGTCCATGCCCTTGATGATGGCATTTTTCCCGAACTTCTTTTTAATGGCCAGCATGGCTTGTTGGCGGCGGCGCTCCCGCTCCAGCTCCTTTTCCTCGGCGGCGGCCTGCTGCTGGGCGCTTTCGGTGATGGAGAAAAAGTCCAGCTGCTCGCAGCTGTCCTTCTCACGGGCGGCGTCTTCGTCCAGCACGCGGCAGGCCACCAGGTTCACCCGCCGTACCAGCAGGCGCTTGTCTACAATGCGGTCAAAAAGCTCTGTCACAGCGTCCAAAATTGACCGCGTGGAGGACGTGTACTGCCTTAAATTCGTTGTGCCGTGGGCATGCTTGGGGATCTGCCGCCCGTAGCGGTCGGTGGCAACAGGGCCATGGTAGGCCGCATTGTGGGTGGGGTCGGTCAGATTTTCCCGGTCGTAGCCCACGGTCAGCACCAGCTGGTTGGTCATCAGGTGTTTGTCCACCAGGTCCAGCGCCAGCTGGTCAGCCATTTCCCGCACGATAAGCCGTGCCTGGTCGGCGGGCGTGGCGCAGTGCAGCACCTGGCCGCTGCCGCAGCTGTTGGCGGCGGGCTTGTAGGCTTTGATGTCCGCGATGGTGCAGGGTTCCCAGCCCCAGGCGTGGTCGATGAGCAGCTCGGCGTTGACGCCGAATAGCCGGTAAAGCATCTCCTCGTTGTAAAAATCCTGCGGCCCGCCCAGCGAACACCGTGCTACGTCACCCATCGTGAACATATTGTGGGTCTCCAGCTTTTGGGCGATGCCCTTGCCCACCCGCCAAAAATCCGTCAGCGGGGTGTGGTCCCACAGCAGGCGGCGGTAGCGCATCTCGTCCAGCGCGGCGATGCGTACGCCGTTTTCGTCCGGCTGGATGTGCTTTGCGCGGATGTCCATGGCGACCTTGGCCAGGTACAGGTTGGTGCCGATGCCCGCCGTGGCCGTGATGCCGGTGGTGGCCAAAATGTCCAAAATCATTTTGCGGGCAAATTCTTTCGGCGTTAGGCCATATAATTTCAAGTAGGCGGTGGCGTCCAGAAACACCTCGTCGATGGAGTAGCTGTGGATGTCCTCCGGCGCGACGTACTTTAAATAAACGTTGTAGATACGTGTACTTTGCTGGATGTAGTGGGCCATCTGGGGCGGCGCGATGATGTAGTCCAGCGCCCAATCCGGGTGGTCGGCCAGCTCCCGCGCGTCGCAGCTTTTGCCGGTAAGGGTGCGGTTGGGGGCGTTCAGGCGGCGCATAGCATTGACCTGCCCCACCTTTTGGATGACCTCAAACAGCCGGGCGCGGCCGGGGATGCCGTAGGCTTTCAGTGCCGGGGACACCGCCAGGCAGATGGTCTTTTCGGTGCGGGAGGGGTCCGCCACAACGAGGTTGGTTTGCAGCGGGTCCAGCCCGCGCTCCACACACTCCACTGAAGCGTAGAACGATTTCAAGTCGATGGCCATATAAATTCTCTGCGGCATGCGGCGCGCCCCCCTCTCCCCTGGTTTGTATAGGTCTATTATATCGCACATCGCCCCAAAAGGCCAGAAACAAAATCAGGGAGAGAGCCGCCAGGCCCGCCCCCTGATTGGAGGATTGCTATTACACTCTCACCAACTCATACTCGGTGGTGCCAACGCCCAGGGCCTCGGCGGCCTCGATGGTGTGGGCGCCGTGGCGGCTGTTGACGCGCTCCATAAAGTGGTCACGGCCAGGGTCGGCGCTGTGCTCGACCAGGTCCAGGCAGGCGCGGTCCAGCGCGACGGGGTCCAGGCCGGACAGTATGCCGATGTCGCCCATGCAGGGGTTCTCGGCCACGGCGCAGCAGTCACAGTCGACGGACAGGTTCTTCATCACGGCCACATAGGCAATCTTGCCGGCAAAGTGGTCGGCCACGGTGCTGGCGGCGTCGGCCATGGCCTCCAGGAAGGTATCCTGCGGACAGATGTTCTCCCACAGCACGGCCTGATCCTTGACCTTGCCGCCGGAGTGGATGTAGGCCTTGCCGGCGCTGGAAGCACAGCCGATGGACAGCTGCTTCAGCGCGCCGCCGTAACCGCCCATGGGATGGCCCTTGAAGTGGATCAAAACCAGCATGCTGTCGTAGTTTTCGATGTCCTTGCCCAGCAGGTTCTCGCTCAGGACCTTGCCATTCTTCACGGGCCAGGCAACGTCAGGTCCTTCGGCATCCATGATGTCAACGTCGAACAGGTCGCTCCAGCCGTGTTTTTTCATCAGCTGTACGTGCTTGGGGGTCTCGTTGCGGGCGCCGCCGTATGCGGTATTGCACTCGACCACGGTGCCGTGGACGGCGTCGATGACCGGCTTCATGAACTCGGGACGCAGGAAGTTCTGGTTGCCATCCTCGCCGCTGTGGACTTTAACGGCCACCTTGCCGGGCAGTTCCACGCCCAGCTGGCGGTACATCTTCAACACGGCCTCAGGGGTGATCTCCTTGGTGAAATAGACAGTAGACTTTGCCATAAAAGGTTTCCTCTTTTAAACTACATTATATCGATTGAAACCGCAGAGGCAGTTCCAAATTGCAATCGGCCAGCAACGCACCATCGTGCAAAATTTCCTCGGCCGGGCCGTCGGCGGCAATGCGCCCTTCGTACAGCAGCACCACCCGGTCGCAGGTATCGTAGATAAAATCCAGATCGTGGGAGGCAATCAGCATCGCACAGGGCAGTCCCCGCAAAATTTCTATTAAGTTGCGCCGGTTTTTCGGGTCCAGCGCGGCGGACGGCTCGTCCATCAAGATCAGCTCTGGGTCCAGCGTCAGGATGCCTGCGATAGACGCAAGTTTCTTCTGCCCACCGGACAGCCGGTACACCGGTCGGTCGGCGCAATCCTCGATGTGCACCTGCTGCAAGGCGCGGTGGCTGCGGGCGGCCACTTCCCCGGTCGGGTAACCGTAGTTCTGCGCCGCAAAGGCGACGTCCGCCGCCACTGTGGGCATGAACAGCTGGCTGTCCGAATCCTGGAAAATGTACCCCACTTTCCGCCGGATAGATGCCAAATTTTCGCGCTGCATCGCAAGGCCCGCCACTTCCAGCGTGCCCTGCTGCATGGGCAGAATACCCACCAGCAGCTTTAACAGTGTGGATTTGCCCACGCCGTTGCAGCCAACAAGGCCCACCCGCTGGCCGGACGCAATGTTCAGGTTTATATCCTGCAAGACCGGCGCGGCGCTGTGGCCATCATAACAAAAAGTCAAGTCCTGCATCGTCAGGATAGACTCGGAATTTGCCATAATATTGTTCCCTTTTTTACAAAAGTCGTCCGGCCAGCTCAAACACCGGCACGGCGCGGAAAACGGCGCAGTAGAAAACCGTTACTGCAAAAAACAGCCAACCGCCGTGCTTTTTCTGCCCTGGCGGAAAAGATCCTGCAAAGCCCCGCAGCTGCATGCTCTCGTACACCAGCTGGGCGCGGTCGATGCTGCGCAGTAGCAGCTGCCCCAGCAGTGAGCCCCACGCCCGGAACTGGATACCCTTTTGCCCGGGTGCGCGCAGCGCATAGGCGGTGGCAATGCGGATACCCTCCTGCAAAAGCAGCACAATGTAACGGTATATCAGTAAAATTGTGGTGGTGAGCACCCGCGGACAGTGCAATTGCTGTAAAGCCGCGCAGACGGATTCCATCCCGGTGGAGGCAATCAGCACCCACACGGCCAGAAAGCAGAACAGCCCCTTGGCCAGCAGCACGCCCAGCGAGAGCATGCCCCCGGTCACGGACAGCGGCCCCGCATGCAGCAGTACGGCGCGGTCGAAGGGCAGGTTGCACAGCCCCACCACGGTTAGCAGCACAGCCACGGGTTTAAACGCCCGCAAGGCGTCGCCGGGGGTAAAGTCCGCCAACTCCAGCAAAAGCAGCGGCCAAAGTCCCATACCCAGTACGCCGGTGAGCTGATATCGCCCAAAGGACAGCGTGACGGCCAGATACACTACCGCCGCCAGCAGTTTGGGCAGCGGGGCCAGCCGGTTCAGCCAGGTATCTCGCGCGGCCAGATCGTCCAGCCGGTGAACATCCTTAATGGCCCTGTGCAGACGATCCACGTCGATGCACCGCCTTTTTTACCAGTTTTACGCCCAAAATCACCACGGCCAGCACCACGACCGCGCCGATGATGCCCGCCGCGCTGGTTCCGGCAGCCGCGTCGGAGCCTGCAAAGTTGTAGTCCGGCAGCAGGGCCGTCCATTCTTGAATACGGGCAAAAAACGCCGGCACGGGGCCGGTGGTTTCCAGTTCGGTGCTGCCGGTCAAACGCTGCAGCGACCATTCCAACCCATCGGGGAAGGCAGATGCCAGCAGCGAAAGCCCGCCTGCGACGACCACGGCCGCGCCCGCCAGCACGCCCAGCGTGCCGCGTAAGGTCAGGCGCTGCTTCTCCCCGGCGGCCACGCCGCCCTGCCACAGCAGACTGGGGCGTGCCTCGTACAAAAAGGCAAGCACAGCGGCGGTGATGCAGCCTTCCACCGCGCCAATGGCGAGATGAATGGGCTGCATGGCCAGCAAAAACGCACCAAAGGGCAGCGCCGTAATGCCGGAGGCCAGCGTTTCTACGGATACCGAGAACGCCCCCAGCTGCAGCGAAAGGATGCAGCCGATCAGCGATGCGGCGATAATTTTCGCACGGTTCAGCCCCTTGCGGGTAAAGGCGCGCCAGATCAGCCCGCCCACAAAACAACCGTAGAACGCCATATTCCAGATGTTGGCCCCCAACGCCATCAGGCCGCCGTCGGCAAACAGAAGGCATTGGATGAGCAGCACGCCGATCATCGTCAAAAACGCGGCGTAGGGACCCACGATGGCGGCCAGCAGCATGCCGCCGCACAAATGACCGCTGGAACCCGTGCCGGGGATGGTAAAATTGATCATCTGGGCGGCAAAAACAAAGGCACCCATCACGCCCATCACGGGCACGGCCTTGTCATCGGGCTGCTGGTTCAGCTTGCGCACCGAGCGCCCCGCCGCCACCGCCGAACAGGCGTACATGACTCCGGCAACACCCGGCGCCAATAATGCGTCTGCCATATGCATGGTTAGTCCTCCTTATTTTCGGCCAGTTCGCGCAGGACCTGGCGTGTTACATCTTGATAGGAGCGGCCCGTGCGCTTGCAGATGGCCTTGATGCTCTCATACTCGGGATAGCAGCGCTCTTCTACATCCTCGAAAACTCCGTTCCCATTGCAATGGGGCACCAGGCACATTTTGACCTCTACATCACCCAGTGAGGTGGGAATGGTGTAAATATGGCGCTTCAAGATGCTGCGCTCCATCCGCACGCGGCGGATGCCGATGGTGGTGGTCTCCGCAAAAATGATTTCTTCCAGTGCGGGAATGTCCTCCTCCAGGCAAAGAACGGTCAAAAGGTACGCAGGACGGTTCTTTTTCATGTAGACCGGGCTGTACTGCACGTCCCGTGCACCCGCGGCCAGCAGCCGCTCCATCACGTAGCCCAGCGCTTCGCCGGTGGTGTCGTCGATGTTGGATTCCAGCTTGTAGATGACGTCCTGCGCGGCATACTCGCTGCCTGCGGGGCGGATGAGCATTGCCCGCACTAGGCCGGGCAGTTCCTGCTCCCGCTTTCCGGCGCCGAGACCAATTTTGGAGACGGTGAATTCGGCGGGCAGCTGGTCGCTGGTACGCACGGCGGCAGCAATGGCCGCGCCGGTGGGGGTGACGTACTCGCCCTTGGCACCGGTGATGTGCAGGTTCAGGTGCTCAGCGGCGGCAATGTTCACCACGGCGGGCACCGGGATGGGCAGCACGCCGTGGGCACAGCGGATGCTGCCGGTGCCCTCGTACAGCACGGGGACGATGACGTCCTCGATGCCCAGATTGTCCAGGCATACGGCCGCAGCGGTGATATCCACGATGGAATCCACCGCGCCGACTTCGTGAAAGTGCACGGTTTCCAGCGTAGCACCATGGGCCTTTGCCTCGGCCTGGCCCAAAATGGTAAAGATGCGCACGGCCGTGGCGCGGGCGCGGTCGGTCAGATCGGCTTTGTTCAGGATGTCCAGCACCTCGGCCAGCCCGCGGTGTGCGTGGTCATGGTCGTGGCAATGTTCAGCCGCGTGGTCGTGGCAGCAATGCCCATGGCGGTGCTCATGTCCATCCTCGTCATGATGGTGGTCGTGCTCGTCATGGTTGTGCTCATGCACATCGTGGGTGTGGCCGCACTCCTCCACCCCGCCGTACAGGTAGGCCGTATCGTGGTCGTGGTTCTCGTGCTCGGCGTCCAGTACCACGTTAAAATCGCAGGCGTCCAGCCCGGCCTTTTTCACTCGGCTGATGTTGATGCTGAACCCATCCAGCGGCAGGCTGGCCAGCGCTTTGCGCAGCACAGCCTCGTCCGCGCCCAGGTCCAACAACGCCGCCGTGACCATATCGCCGCTGATGCCGGAGTAACATTCCAGATACAGGGCGTCTTTTTTTTCATTCATACGTTAATCCTCTTTCGTGCCCAGGGCCAGGCGGTTGATTTGGGTGGCCAGATACCCGGCGCCGTAGCCATTATCGATGTTGACGGTGGCAATGCCGTTGGCGCAGGAGTTGATCATCGTCAGCAGTGCGGAAAGCCCGCCGAAGCTGGCCCCGTACCCCACCGAGGTAGGCACAGCAATGACCGGGTTCTGCACCAGCCCGCCGATGACGCTGGCCAGTGCCCCCTCCATGCCCGCCACGGCCACTACGCAGTTGGCGCGCTGGATAGGTTCCAGGTTGCCCAGCAGGCGGTGCAGCCCGCTGACGCCCACATCGTAGATGCGCTCCACTTTCGTGCCGAAAAACTCGGCCGTCTGGGCGGCTTCCTCGGCTACGGCGATGTCGGCAGTGCCGGCGGTGCAGACGGCCACGCAGCCGCGCAGCACCTTGCCGGGCTTTTCTACCTTTATAATGCGGGCAATGGAATCGTACACTGCACTGGGGCAGACGGCCTTGACCAGTTCAAACTGGTGGGGCGTGGCACGGGTGCCCAGTACCTCACCGTCTTCGACGGCCAATTTTTCAAAAATGCTCGACAAAAATTCGTCGGCCTTGCCGCTGCAAAATACCACCTCGCCAAAGCCGGACCGCAGTTTGCGGTGGGTGTCCAGCTTGGCGTAGCCCAATTCCTCGTAGGGTGCGCGGCGGAAAAACTGCTCGGCGTCCTCGACGCTTATCGCGCCGCTGCGCACCTGCTCCAACACTTGTTTTGCGTCCATAGCATCAGCCTTTCAGGTTCAGGGTCTCGTTCATGCTGCCCATGCGGTAGCCCTGCAAGTCCATAGTAACATACGTAAAACCGTATTTTTTAAACTCGGCCACGATCTGCTCACGGTTTTGCAGCAGCTTTTCAAACTCGGCGGGCAGCACCTCGATGCGGGCGATCGTACCGTGGATGCGCACCCGCAGCTGGTGAAATCCCAGGTCCAGACGCAGTTGCTCGGCCTTGTCCACCATGCCCAGCTTTTGCGCGGTGATCTCCTCGCCGTACACAAAGCGGGAGGACAGGCAGGCGAAGGACTGCTTGTCCCAGGTGGGCAGCCCCAGCTGGTGGGAGTAGTCGCGGATCTCCTGCTTGGTCAATCCCACGTGGCGCAGCGGGCTTTTGACCTGCAGCTCGGCCACGGCCTGCAAGCCGGGGCGGTAGTCGCCGTTGTCGTCCATGTTGGAGCCTTCGGCTACGTACTGCAAATCGTTTTCTTTCGCAACTGCGATAATTTTCTCGAACAGTTCATGCTTGCACAGGTAGCAGCGGTTCTTGGGGTTATGGGAGAAGCCCTCGATGTTCAGCTCCTCGGACTCAACGATGACTTGCCTGATGCCCTCGGCCTTGCAGAAGGCAGTGGCCTCCTCCAGTTCCCGCTTGGGGAACGAGCAGGACTTAGCTGTCACGGCGATGGCCTTGTCGCCCAGCGTATCGTGGGCGACTTTCAGCAAAAAGGTGGAATCCACCCCGCTGGAAAACGCCACCGCCACACTGCCCAGCTCACGCAGATAGTCTTGCAATGCTTGTAATTTATCCATAGGTAACAGGTCCTTTCCCTGGGGTTGTTTTCACTACCAGTGTAGCATTAAACGCGGGTTTAATGTCAATAGTCTTTGCTGATTTTTTATAAAAAAAGAGAGGCCAGAACGTGGCCCCTCTTGAAAGCGAGAAACTATAAACGAACAAATTAACCAAGGCAGATCCCCATAGCCCGGGCAACATTGAGCATATCACAATCTCCCGGCACGCCGCGAGTCTTGCCGGCAATGTCAGCCAGCGGGTTGGCGGTCACGTGGCGGTTCACCATGGCAACGGTCACACCGTAGTGTTCGTCGGCAACCAGCCCGGCGGCGTAGGCGCCAAACTGGGTGGCCAGCACACGGTCATAGGCGCTGGGGCTGCCGCCACGCTGCATATGGCCGGGCAC
>OODB01001611.1_pt1 | contig 15163 bp, 8 predicted proteins | sample 1671721 | NCBI WGS metagenome assembly OODB01 (sample SAMN06348185, study PRJEB24527) | human gut metagenome | biome: human gut; feature: ankylosing spondylitis patient; material: feces | host: Homo sapiens | place: China | collected 2015-10
CTTGACAAGTTTAAATAACCATGTTATAATAACACCGTTATTATAACATGGTTATTTTCAGGCAGGTGCAAAATGAGAACGGAAACAGCAGGAGTTACAGAAACTCTTATAGAGAGTGCAAAAAAAGAATTTCTTGAACACGGCTTTCAAAATGCAAATCTTCGCAGGATCTCTTCTGAGAGCGGAGTAAGTACGGGGTCTATATATACACGCTTTGGGGACAAGGCTGGACTTTTTTCGGCGGTGGTAAAGCCGGCTGCAGACGGACTTATGGAGTTGTATCTTGAAAGCATAACCGCTGCAAGGGAGAGCGGCGACCCTGCGGAGGCGACAAGTCAGGGCAATGAGGGAACTGAGCTTGTGCTGAAATATATTTATGAAAACTTTGACGTTTTCAAGCTTATCTTCTGCCACTCGGCTGGTACAGAGTATGAGCATTATTTTGACGAGCTTGCTGAGACAGAGGAAAAGTATTACAGGGAGTTTGTAAAGCAGTTTTCAAGGCGTGAAAACATGGTGAGCGACTTCTTTATACACGTTATCTGCCGCACGGGCTGGTCTTATATTTATGAGGTGGTCTCTCACGATATTTCTTATGATGAGGCACAGGTCTTTATGAAAAGCATAAGAGAGTTCTGCTTCGCAGGCTGGGGGAAAGTTCTTGGGGCAGAACTTTGACAAAAGTTTGGGTGCGTTTATGTAGGGGCGAACAGTGTTCGCCCGTTAAAGCTGTGCTTGGTGCTGTTTAGGAAACGTTGAACAGCGGGCGGGACGTCGCATTTCTGTGAAACAGAAATTGAGCCGCTCCCCTACAAATAAAGCGTCAAGATCGTTTGAGGTATTTTAAATATTGAGCAACCCCATACAGGGCGTTGCTTTTTAAATGGCAACAAGTTAGTTTAATCTAACTTTACAAATAAACAGGAGGTATTGTTGTGAAAAAGAAAGAGAAAAAGAAAAGTTCCTTTGCAGTTCTTATGCACTATGCAGGCGGACATAAGTATTGTTCCTACGCTTCTGCTGTTCTTGCTGTAATAAGTGCATGGATAGCACTTATACCGTTTTATGATGTTTGGCGCATCATAAAAGAGATATTCAGGGTAAGACCTGATTTTTCAAAGGCGGAGAACATAAGCCGATACGGCTGGGAGGCTGTGGGCTTTGCACTTCTTGGAATGGTGTTTTATATCGCTGCGCTCATGTGTTCTCACAAGGCGGCATTCAGGGTGCAGGCTAACATGAGGGTGAGCATGATGAAGCATATTATGAAGCTTCCACTTGGTTATGTTGAAGCTGAGGGAACAGGAAAGATAAGAAAGATAGTTATGGATTCAAGTGCGTCAACGGAAACCTATCTTGCCCACAATTTCCCTGACAAGGCTGTTTCAATGGCGACCCCTGTGGGTCTGCTTGTTATGATGTTCATATTCGACTGGCGGCTTGGACTTATTAGCCTTATCCCTGCGTTCATCGCATTTGTGCTTATGGGCACGCTTATGATGGGTCCTAAAATGGCGGAGGATATGAAGCAGTATCAGAATGCACTTGAAAAAATGTCCTCTGAGGCGGTGGAGTATGTTCGTGGAATACCTGTTGTAAAAACCTTTGGTCAGACGATATTTTCTTTCAAGCGTTTCAAGCTTGCTATTGACGAATATGAAAAGTGGACTCTTGGATACACAAAGAACATGATGCTTCCGATGATATGCTTCACTACTGCGGCAAACGGCATTTTTGCGGCGCTTATAATTGCGGCTTTCAAACTCACTTCCCATGGAGTTACGGACGGGTTTGTTCTTAATCTTTTCTTTTATGTGATAATAACTTCTATTCTTACTGTAACGCTTATGAAGATAGCATATGCAGGAGAGTCACAGATGTTGGTGGACGACGCTGTGAACAGAATGTATTCTATTCTTGAAACTGAGCCGCTTGCTGAGACAAAGAGCGGTGAAACTCCAAAGGACTCATCTATCCAGCTTGACAATGCGGTGTTTGCTTATGACAATGCAGAGAGCAACGCTGTTGACGGAATAACGATGAACATAAAGGCAGGAGAGCATATTGCGGTAGTAGGTTCCTCAGGGGGAGGAAAGACCACACTTTGTTCCCTTATCGCACGTTTCTGGGACGTAAAGAGCGGTTCTATAAAGATAGGCGGAGCAGATGTGAGAAACATTCCGTCAGAGGAGCTTATGAAGTATGTTTCATATGTTTTCCAGGACAGCAAGCTTCTTAAAATGAGCATTCTTGAAAACGTGCGAATGGGCAGACCTGACGCCACGGACGAAGAAGTTATGCAGGCGCTTCGTGACGCACAGTGCATGGATATAATCGAGAAGTTCCCTGAGGGCGTTGATACTATGATAGGCTCAAAGGGCATATACGTTTCTGGGGGCGAGTGTCAGAGGCTTTCTATTGCAAGGGCGTTTTTGAAAAATGCGCCTGTGATTATACTTGATGAGGCGACGGCTTTTGCCGACCCTGACAACGAGAGGTCTGTTCAGCAGGCTTTTGAGAGGCTTTCAAAAGACAAGACAGTTATAATGATAGCACACAGGCTTTCAACGGTAACAAATGCAGACCGCATTTACGTTCTGTCTGAGGGCAGGATAGCAGAGAGCGGAAAGCATGAGGAGCTTATAGAGCAGGGCGGGATCTACAGCCGTATGTGGAACGAATACAACAGGTCTGTAAGCTGGCAGGTCAGAAAGGCAGGGGTTTGATTATGAGCTTCACGGAAAAATTAAAACACAAATATGCCCTTTCAGACAAGGGTGCAAAAGGCATGATAAGGGCGTTTATTGCTGTTACGCTTGCTAACCTTGTGCTTATGCTCCCTGTGGGGCTTTTATATGTGCTTTCCTCATATCTTCTTGAGGGAGAGCTTCCAAGAGATAAGTTCTGGCTTTTTATGGGGGCGATAGTGGGCGTGCTTTTGCTTATTGCCCTTACAACGCTGTTTCAGTATAAGTCCACGTTTTACTCTACATATGTTGAAAGCGGTGTAAGACGAAGGACGCTTGCGGAAAAGCTCAGGAAGATACCCCTTTCATACTTTGGCAAGAAAGACCTTGCCGACCTTACGAACACTATCATGACGGACTGTGCAATGATAGAAACAGGCTCTTCGCATTGGATACCTGAGCTTGTGGGCGGTATCGCCTCCACTACTATCATTGTTATAAGCTTGTTTTTCTTTGACTGGAGAATGGCTCTTGCTTCAGTTTGGGTAATGCCGGTAGCATTTATGATAGTTATTTCTTCAAAGAAGGTTATGTCAAGGATACACGAAAAGACGATGAAATATCGTATAGATTGCATTGATGGCATTCAGGAGGGGCTTGAAACTCTCCGTGACCTGCGTTCATACAACATGACAGAGAAATACTCTGAGGGGCTTGAAAAGAAGATAAAGGCTGTGGAAAAGCACGCTATCGTGGCGGAGTTTGCAAATGCGGTATTCGTATGCTCAGCGCAGATGATACTAAAGCTCGGTATTGGAACTGTGGCTGTTGTGGGGAGCTCGCTTCTTGTAAAGGGTGAGATAACGGTGCTGACGTTCTTTATGTTCCTGCTGGTGGTAACAAGAATGTATGAGCCGCTTCAGATAGCGCTTCAGAATTTGGCTGCTATAATAAGCCTAGACGCAAACTGCAATCGTATGGACGAGATACTTTCGCACGAGGAGCAGTCGGGCAGTGATAAGCTTGACAACAAGGGTTATGATATCACATTCGATCATGTTGCTTTCTCATACAAGAGTGAAGAGCAGGTGCTTTCTGATGTAAGCTTCACTGCAAAGCAGGGGGAGATAACAGCGCTTATCGGTCCGTCTGGCGGAGGAAAGACCACTGTTGCAAGGCTTGCGGCAAGATTTTGGGATAATGACAAGGGCAAGATAACTGTTGGCGGAATGAATGTTGCAGACGTTGACCCTGAGAAGCTTTTGTCACTTTACTCTATCGTTTTCCAAGATGTAACGCTGTTTAACAACACTGTTATGGAGAATATCAGGATAGGCAGAAAGGACGCAACGGACGAGGAGGTTATGGCGGCGGCAAGGCTTGCACACTGCGAGGATTTTGTTGAGAAGATGCCTGACAAGTGGAACAGCATGATAGGAGAGAACGGCTCGGAGCTTTCGGGCGGTGAAAGACAGCGTATATCCATAGCGAGGGCATTTCTAAAGGACGCTCCTATCATTCTTATGGACGAGGCTACGGCTTCTCTGGACGTTGACAACGAGTCGCTTATACAGGAGTCTATTGCAAAGCTTATACAGAACAAGACTGTGCTTATAATAGCACACAGAATGAGAACTGTTGACGGTGTGGACAAGATAGTTGTGCTTAAAGACGGCAAGGTGGCTGAGACAGGCTCGCCTGAGGCGCCTAAAAAGACCAACGGTATCTACAAGCACATGGTTGAGATGCAGCTTTGCTCGGAGAAATGGAAATACTGATATGAATAGAAACCACCGCTGGGAGGAAAACTCTCGGCGGTGGTTTTGGTTTGTTTGCGTATTATTTTGCGGAGATGTTTCCGCTTTCTGATTTTTTGATAAGACCTGCGGTGAGAGCTTTTTTCAGGGTGTAGCTTATTACGCTCTCCGTTATGCCCACAGCTCTTGTGTAGCCGAATTTCTTGGCTGTTTCTCTTATGAGGTCGGTTTCTGAAAGGCTTATCTGCTGGCAAAGCACTTCTTTCACGGCGTTTATTATCTCCTCGGAGGGGATATCCTCCATGCTTCGCTTGTTGGTATCATCGCTTGTGCGATAGATAGAATAGCTTTCAGGGGATTGCCCCTCTTTCCAAAGGAAAACTCTGTTTTCATCGGCTGTGGCGAATGGTGAAACGCCTTGTGCGGCATCGGCAAAGACGCTTTCCACTCTTGAGCCGCTTCGTGTTATGCCCCATGCGGTGAAAACTTTTCTCATGAAAAGCTTCTCGCTTATTGGTGCTTCGATAGCAATTATCTTTTCGGCTGTTTCCCTTATTTTCTGCTTGTTTTCGGGTTTATAAAAGTCATCAGATGTACCCATTATGCCAACATCTGCGGTCACATAGGGCTGTGCAAAGTCTGATGTGATGGCGGAAGCCTCTTCTCTTTCAAACTGCGATGTGGAATAGACTGCAGGCTTTGAGGGGGGAGCGGTTTCGGCTTCATGCTTTGGTGCGCTGTCTATGGCGGCTTTTATGTTTCCCAGAACTCGGTCCTTATCGTCAAACCAATCGAGCGTCCACACTCTCAGGATATTCCAGCCAAGACCGTTAAGCACGCTTGGCTGTAGGATAAATCTATCCTGTGCGGTTGAGCTGTGGAGAGTGTTTTCACCATCAAGGAGTATGCCCAGGAGATACTCCTTTTCGTTGTCAGGGTCGATTATGCCGATATCAACTTTGAACTCGGAGCTTCCGATGTTGCATTTCACCCCATAGCCAAGCTCTTTTATGGCTTTTGCGATACACTCTGTTACAGTGCTGTCGCTTGTGCTTTTTGTGGTGCTGTGGGCTGTTACGGCAAGCTTTCCACGCTCGGCAAACTCCAGAAAGCCTTTAAGTCCTGCAACGCCCTCGGAACGTGTTCTTGAAAGGTCTATCTGCTCAGGACGGAGGACAGAGTAGACTATCATGGCTTTTCTTGCACGGGATATTGCTACATTAAGTCTTCGCCAGCCGCCGTCACGGTTGAGAGGGCCGAAGTTCATTGAAACTTGTCCCTTTTCGTCAGGACCATAGCCGACGGAGAAGAGTATAACGTCACGTTCGTCGCCCTGGACGTTTTCAAGGTTTTTGATGAAGACCGGCTCTGGTGACTTTCTGTCAAGCTCTTCAAGCTCAGGGTGGTTTGCCCACTCTTCGCAGAGCATATCGTCAATGAGATTTTGCTGAACGGAGCTGAATGTTACAACACCTATGCTGTCATTGCGGAGCTTTTCATCGCTCATTCGTCTTATTATCTCGTCAACAACGGCTCTTGCTTCCGCCTTGTTCTGCTTTGTTCTGCCCTTGTCATAGTGACCCTCGGGGTGGATAATGCTCACCTTTGAAATGAGGTCGTTATGGGACGGAAATGTGAGAAGCTTATTGTCATAATATTTCATGTTGCTGTAGGCAATAAGGCTCTCGTGGCGTGAACGATAATGCCATTTGAGATACTGCTGCGGCATGGAGATAGCAAGGCAATCGTCAAGGAGGCTTTCAAGGTCTTCTTTTTCGCTGTTTTCTTCGTCTATCCGATTTGAGGAGAAGAAGTTTGTTGGTGGGAGCTGTTTAGGGTCGCCCACAATAACAACGTTCTCGCCCCTTGCGATAGTGCCTGCGGCTTCGGCTGTTGGAAGCTGTGAAGCTTCGTCAAAGATAACAAGGTCGAATTTCGGGAATGACGGGTCTATATACTGTGCAACTGATATGGGGCTCATGAGCATACAAGGGCAGAGCTTGCGGAGAAGATTTGGTATTTTATCGAAAAGGCTTCTAAGTGACATCATTCTGCCGTTGCTCTTTATGGCACGTTTGAGTATGCCCATTTCAGAGGTGGAAGCGCAGGCTGAGCCTTGGGCAGGTATTTTTGCGGAAAGACGAGCCAAAAGCTCCTGTATAGTCAGGCGTGAGAATTTATCGAGAGTGTCTTTGAACTGTGTGATAAGGTCGTTTGCACTGTTACTGCTGAACTGGCTAAGACGTTTATCGCTGTTTATTATCATAAGTGCAAGCTGATAGTTTAGCGTGCAGGAGAATGCTTTTTCTACGTTTTCGCTGTCAACATTGCCTGTGCGGTAGCTTTCGCTGACACCTGAAAGTCCGTTGTCTGAAAGCTCTTTGTCAACGCTGTTGAACTGGGCGGCGTATCTAAGCTTATCGGCGTTTTCGGCATAGGTATTAAGCTTTTCTGCAGATAAGCCAAGCCAATCTGCACTTGCTTCTATGGCGGTCATGTTGGCTGAGAAGTTGTCCTCAAAGGCTGAAAGCTTTTCAAGGAACGAGGAGAGAGCCTGTCCTTCAGAAGTGCAGTTTGCTTTTCCGATAGTCTGAGCCATTTGTGCAGGGTCAGCACCCGCTTTCTGCTTAATGGCATTCATAATGCTGTCGGTTTTTGAAACGGCTTTTTCAAGGGCATTCCAATCGGTCTGCTCGTTCATGTAAATACCTGTGAGAAGCGCTGTTACATCTGACGGCAGGCTTCGCAGGAAGTCTTTCTTTTCGCTTATGGTGCAAAGCTTATCGAGAATTTCACCAAGGTTTGCTTTTGTAACGGAAGCAGGGTCTTTGGCGTGGAGCTTTATTCCCTTTGTGAGCTTTCCAAGCTTCATGGCTTTTGGCAAAAACCAGCTTTGCTCTGCCTGCTTATAGAGCATTTTCGATTCTGACGCAGGAAGGTCAAAAATGCTTTTTTCAAAATGGCTGAGGATATCGGTGCAGAGAGCGGTATACTCTTTTCCTACGGCAAGAGTATCTTTGATCTTTTGCAGGGTGATATCATAGTGAGGTGCGCAGAGAAGTCCGTCAAGAAGTTCACCGTCTGAGGTGGAAGCTTTGTATATGTCAGAAAGCATTTTTACTGCTGTCTTGTCAAGGTCACCGCTGTAGCTATAAGCCTGTGCGAGAGTTTGAGCGCACTGAGAGGAAGCGGTGGCTTTTTGGGCAAGGTCGGCGGCTTCAGTGTGGAACTTGTCACGCTGTTCCATAGAATATGATGTAATGCCGATATCTTTAAGTGGGAAGTCGGCAAAGTCGCCTGTTTCGGCTATGGCTATTGAATATCTATGCACAAGGTCGCTGAAACGGTCGAGAGTTTCTTTTGCTGGATTTGCGAAGATGTCTTTTGAAACTGATATTTTGTCTTTTTCGGATATACTGCGCTCATAGGCTGATATAGCTTCATAAAGGGTCACACCACAGTTACGCTTTTCGTGAAGTGCGGTTATGGTATCGTTGAGCTGGGCTTTCTGAGCTTTGAGCCTTGCGGCTTCGGCTGAATACTCCTCTGGAGATTTTATTTTGCCCACTTCAAGGGCTTTGTCAAGCTCTGCAAGGACAGTGGTCTTGTTTGTTTTATTGGAGTGGAGTTCAAGGCAGAACGGGTCAAGTCCTAGATTTGCAAGACGTTTCTGCACCACGTTGAGGGCTGCCATTTTTTCGGCAACGAACAGCACAGACTTGTCATTGTAGAGGGCGTTTGCTATCATGTTGGTGATAGTCTGAGATTTTCCTGTTCCCGGAGGACCGTGGAGGACAAAGCTTTGTCCGCTTCCTGCTGCGGCAATGGCGGCAAGCTGTGAGGAGTCTGCGCTCATTGGCACTGCCATGTTTTCAAGGTCAAGGTCGGAATCTATATTCTCAGGGGTTATGCTTATATCCTCGGGGGCATAGGTGAGAGAGCCGGCCATAAGGCTGGACACCACCTTGTTTTGGCTTATCTCCTCTGAGCGGTTGCGAAGGTCGTTCCACATTACGAACTGGCTGAACGAGAACAGACCGATAAAGGCATATTCCTCGATGTTCCAACGCTTTTTGCCCATGACAGCCTGACGGATAGTATTGAAAACAAGGGGCAGGTCAATGCCGTGTTCGTCAAGTGGTAGAGGGTCAAGACCTGTGATACTGATGCCGTGGTCTTGGCGGAGATATTCAAGAAGCGTGACGTTTATCTGAGTTTCTTCCTGTCTGCTCCTTATTATATAGCCTTTATTGCGTGTGTTGCGGACGATATCTATAGGGATAAGCACCAAAGGGGCATAGCGTGGCTTTTCGGAAAGGTCGCTTTCATACCATCGGAGAAGTCCCAGGGCGAGGAAAAGGGTGTTGCTGCCGTTTTCCTCCATGCTCACCTTTGCGGAGCGGTAGAGGTTTTTCAGGGCAGAGTCAAGGTCAGTTTCGCTGAGGAAAGTTCTTATGCGGTTGTTTTTGAACTCGTTCTCGGCGATATTTGTCACAAGGTCCTTTTCGTTCTCGATAGCGAATATTTTTGCGTCACGAGTGGAAACTGTCCACTCGGTAGGTATTTCCATGATACGGAAGTCACTTCCGCTTGCAAGCTCGTCCTCAAGCTTTCCAAGGTCTGCGGTCATAAGCTGCATGGTGTTCTTTGTGACACGGAAGTTCAAAAGAGAATTTCGCAGGCTGAAATCAAGAAGCTTTCTTTCCCATATGCGCATTTTTGTGACGGGCTTATCGTTGCCCTCTGCCACTTTGCCAAGAAGCGAGCTGTTAAGCTCGGAGGGGGCGAGAATCTCTTTTGGCTTGTCGGATTCTTCGGCAAGCTGCATACCTGAATAGGTTTGCTCGGGACGCAGAGGGATAGGTCTTATGCCACTTCCACGGGTGCGGATAATGTCTATGACGCATTGGAATTCCATGTTACTTATATGGTCTTTGCCGTGTTTCATGGCATGGTCGAAACGCTCGACATCGTGAACATTGCTGTCAACAAAGTCTGTACACTCCACAAGGAGCATTTCTTCGGCATTTTCTGCAATGCGCTTTTCGATGGCGGAAACATCGTCAACGCAACAATCTGCGAAAGTTTCGTTTTCAAGCCAACAGCCGCAGAATGCGTGACCTGTCATGAAAAACAGCAGAGGGTGAAGTCCCACCGCTTCAAGGCAGGCGGCATAAAGCACCGCAAGGTCAAGACAAGTGCCCATTTTTTGCTCCAAGACCTTATGCGGCAGGCGTATCCTCTGACCTATGACTTCATAGCTTGCAGGGGGATCGTTGTAGACTATTTTCTGCTGAACAAGGGCGGCAAAAATTGCTGCCATTTGAAGCTTCACGTTGTTTGGGTTGTTGGTCTGATAGCCTGTGAAAGAGGGGTCGCCTTTCCACTTTTTCAGGAACGTGGAAGCGTCATGAATAATTGGGGAGAGCGCAGGGTGATTTGGCGTAACAAATGCGGCTATCATCTCAGGCATTATGTTCAAACCGCTCCACTGATCGCAGGCGAGAAGCTCTATAGTGTTCTGATAGGTGAAGATATTTTCACCATTTTGAAGCACCTCAATGGTGATATTGCCCACCATTTTTTCTGTAAGAGAGAAAAGAAGATCTGTGTTGGTAGATATCCTCACGGGGGATATCTCGGCAGAACTTTTTGCTGGGATAGAGCCGATATGATATGTAAATTCCTTTGCAAACTCAGGCTCAAAGGTTATTTTAAGTCCGATATTCTCAAGGGTTTCCTCTGAGTTGTTATTTACTACAAGGCTTCTTATGACAGGGACATAGTTTTGCTGCATGGCAAAGTTTATAGATGCGTTTATGTGTCCGCCGACAGTGACGATATTATCCACTTTTACCCCTCCGACAACAATTTTTTTTAATAAGGAACACCGAACAAGGAGCGTGCGGTGCAGTCATATATACTCATTATAGCACAAATAAACACATTGTGCAATATTTTTCCTTAGGACAGGATATGCTATAAAAAAAGTAAACCCATTGTTCATAGTATCTTTATTGAATAGGTGGGAGGGTTGTGCTATAATACACTTTGAAATTCAATAGAAAATATGGAAAGGTGAAAGCTATGGAAAGAATACTTGATTGGAACAAATATCTTGATACTGCGGCGAAAATGGTTTCTGAGGGAATTGTTATGCTCAAAAATGATAATAATGCTCTGCCAATTGATACAGACAAAGAGGTGGCTGTTTTCGGACGCATACAGTTTCATTATTATAAAAGCGGAACAGGCTCGGGAGGAATGGTGAACGTTACTAAGGTAGTGAACATTCTGGACGGGCTTATTGATAACGGCGTAAAGGTCAATGAGAAGCTTCTTGACACATACAGAAAATGGGACAAGGAAAACCCATTCGACTTAGGCGAGGGCTGGGGCGGAGAGCCTTGGTCGCAGAAAGAGATGCCACTTGACGAGGGGCTTGTCAAAGAAACTGCAAAAAGCTGTGAAACTGCCATTGTGATAATAGGCAGGACGGCAGGCGAGGAGCAGGACAACAGGCTGGAGGCAGGCTCTTATTTGCTAAGCGATGACGAGATAGCTATGCTCACGGTGGTGAGGGAGAATTACAAAAAAGTTGTTTTGCTTCTCAATGTGGGAAATATCATTGATATGACCGACATAAACAGAATTGCCCCTGACTCTGTGCTTTATGTTTGGCAGGGGGGAATGACAGGCGGAAAGGGTACGGCGGACGTTTTGACAGGAAAGGTCAGCCCTAGCGGAAAGCTTCCTGACACTATCGCATACAAGGCGTCGCACTACCCCTCGGACGCTAATTTCGGCAGGGAGAAAAACAGGGATATTTACGCTGAGGATATTTATGTGGGATATCGCTATTTTGAGACTTTTGCTAAAGAAAAGGTGCTTTATCCGTTCGGATTTGGTCTTTCATACACTGCGTTTGAGATAAAGACGGTAAAGGCTGAGATAACAGAGGGGGCTGTGAAGCTTTCTGTATCGGTGAAAAATATCGGTTCTTACAAGGGCAAAGAGGTAATAGAGGTCTACTGCGAAGCTCCGCAGGGAAGGCTCGGCAAGGCGGCTAGAGTGCTTTGCGGCTTTGAAAAAACCAGGGAGCTTGTACCACAGGAAGAGCAGGTGGTTGAGATAGCAGTGGATATTGCAAAGCTTGCTTCTTATGACGATTCGGGTGTGACGGGCAACAAGTCATGCTATGTGCTTGAAGCAGGGGAATATAAATTCTATGTGGGCAGTGACGTGAGAAGTGCTGAATATGCTTGCAGTTTTGAGCAGGGTGAGAATTTGGTAACAGAAAGGCTCACTCAGTCGCTTGCTCCTGTGGAGAGTTTTGAGAGGATAAAGCCTGTTTGCGAGGGCGGAGCTTTCAGCATTGGCAGAGAGGCTGTGCCTGTATCTAAGGTAGACGAAAGTGCAAGGCGTTTGGAGAAGCTTCCGAAAGAGATAGCATACACTGGTGACAAGGGCATAAAGCTTTGGGACGTTAAGAACGGCAAGAACACAATGGACGAATTTATTGCACAGCTTTCAGACTATGACCTTTCCTGCATTATAAGGGGCGAGGGCATGGGAAGCCCTAGGGTCACGGCTGGTACGGCTTCGGCGTTCGGAGGAGTGTCGGAAAATCTCAATGGCTTTGGCATACCTGCTGGCTGCTGTTCGGACGGTCCGTCGGGCATGAGACTTGACTGCGGCACAAAGGCTTTCAGCCTGCCGAACGGCACTATGATAGCTTCTTCGTTCAACAAGGAGCTTACAAGTGAGCTTTTCGCTTTTATGGGGCTTGAAATGGCGGCTAACAAGGTGGACTGTCTGCTTGGCCCTGGAATGAACATTCACAGACACCCTTTGAACGGCAGAAACTTTGAGTATTTCTCGGAAGATCCTTTTCTTACTGGCAAAATGGCGGCGGCTGAGTTAAAGGGCATGGCTGGTGCAGGGGTGACAGGTACGATAAAGCACTTCTGTGCGAACAATCGTGAGACAAACAGGCATTTTATCGACTCAGTGGTATCGGAAAGAGCGCTCAGGGAGATATATCTAAAGGGTTTTGAGATAGCGGTAAAAGAGGGAGGAGCTTCCTCTGTTATGACCACATATGGCAGAGTAAACGGCTTGTGGACGGCAGGAAACTTTGACCTTAACACAGTGATACTTCGTGAGGAATGGGGCTTCAAGGGCTTCACCATGACGGACTGGTGGGCGAACATAAACGTTCGTGGAAAAGAGCCTGACAAGACGGATCTTGCAGCTATGGCTAGGGCGCAGAACGATGTTTACATGGTTTGTCCTGACGGAGAAAAGAATGACGATAACACGCTTGTTGCCCTTGAAAATGGCGGTATAGAGAGGTGTGAGCTTCAGAGAAATGCGGCGAACATATGCGGATTTCTACTTCACACTAATGCTCTTAAGCGTGCGGAGGGTATAGGAGATACTGTCAAGGTGATAAACCGAGAGGACGAGGAGCAGGAGGATGACAAGCCTGTACAGTTTTACAAGGTAGACCGTGACATAACTCTTGACCTTAGTGATGTTGACACAAAGAAAGGCACTTCTTACAGCTTTGCTCTTGACCTGTCAAACTTCGGTATTTACAGGGTGATAGTTACGGCAAGCTCTACGCAGAGTGAGCTTGCACAGATACCTATGACGCTGTTCAGCATGGGAACTGCGGTGGGTACGTTCACGTTCAACGGCACTGGCGGCAAGGCTGTTTCAATGGAAAAGGAAACGCCTATGTTCTCACGCTTCACAACTTTCAGGATATACTTTGCGCAGAATGGGCTTGACCTGCACAGTATCAGGTTTGAGCTGACGGACAAGGAACGTTGATTTAAGGCTGGCGTTATGTTTTGTGCAAGTGAATAAACAGCAAGATCGGTCAGTAGATCCCAAATGGGATTACTGGTCGATCTTTTTGTGGTATTTGTGGGTGATCTGGGCATGAAAAAAGGACTATCAAACGATAGTCCTGAAATTGGTTGCGGGAGCTGGATTTGAACCAACGACCTTCGGGTTATGAGAACTGACAAGCGGTGAACGGCATGAGTGAAGCCCCTCGCAAGAACAACTATAAGCCCCGTGGAGAAGTGATAAGCAACGAGTGAAAACTACTCACGGAAGCAGTCACAAGCCCTCACATGGAGCGACAAGCGACACAAGGCAAGCTCCACAAGAGCAAAAATAAAAAAACACGGAAAAAGAAAACAAAAACACAAACAAACAGCGGACAAAACCACAAAGAAAAAGCCCCGAGAAAAGCAACGCACATTCAAAGAAAAGAAAAAGAGCTGAGCGATATATCTGTGAAATCTATCATGCGAGCGGCTAGGGGGTGAATTTTTGGGGTGTTGGAAGTGTTGGAAATGTTGGGAGTGTTGGAAAATCTATGATTTTTCAACACTCTCAATGTTTTCAATGCTTTCAATGCTCCAAAAAGAGGGGAACGCCGCTCAAGATACCCCCTCATTGCGAACGCAGTTCGCACCAAACACAGCGCAGGGGAGCGCACAAGTTCCACAAGGGAGAAACAGCACGGCAGGGGCGACAGCACAGTGCAGGGGGAGCGCACAAACTCCACAAGGGAGAAACAGCACGGCAGGGGCGACAGCACAGCGCAGGGGAGCGCACAAGTTCCACAAGGGAGAAACAGGCACAGTGCAGGGGGAGCGCACAAGCTCCACAAGGGTGAAACAGCACGGCAGGGGCGACAGCACAGTGCAGAAAAGCGCACAAGCTCCGCAGGACGGCAAGAGCGACAGCTCAGGAAAGCAGGAACGAGGGCGGCAGGCTCTCAGAAGTTGCGACTTTGGCGGTCATTGTTTTGGAAGCCTATTATTAAGTTATCATTCAGCGTTGCAAGGTATGCGTTGACCTGCTCCAGTTCCTTGCGCATTTCACGTGCTTCAAACCATGTTCCAATGATTGATATGATTATCAGTATAAATACGATTAGCCCGGCTATAAACCAAAATGTTAAGGTTGTTAATATCGCTTCCATTTACTTTTCCTCCTTGATTTTGATAACAGCTTTAGGGCTGTTTTTCTGTGTTATGTTGTATTTTCCGTTGCTTTGCTCCTTGTATCCTCTGCCGCGCTTGTCATTTGTCAATCCTGCTATATAGTCAATGCTCACATCATAAAAAAGCGCAAGCTTTATTACTCTTTCAAATGGGATTGGTCTTACGCCGTTTTCATACTTGGCATAATATGATTGCTCTGTCCCTAGTATTCTTGCCACATCTTCTTGGCTTAAATCTTTGTCCTCTCTGAGGTCTTTCAACCTTGGATAATAATTTGTACTAATTTTTGTCACTCCTTTGTTGTTACACTTTTGGTAATTTATCATAATTTAATCGCCTTAATTTTGTTTAAGTAAACAAATTATATCACAAGTGACCTTAAAAGTCTTGACAATAGGCTATATGTGACCTATAATGCTAATTGTAGGTTACATATGACCTAAATGCAAAGTAAAGGTAAGCGGATAACCTCAACCGCAGAAAGGAAAAAACATGAGAGGAATACTTATAGGAGCAATCCACAAGAAAGGCACATTCACGGACGATAACGGAAAATCAATCGACTATGACAACTTGGTGCTACAGGTGCAGAAGCCTATAGAAAACAAGTTGGCAGATGATTCAAATTTCGTTCAGGGTGTCGGTTACACTATCGCCAATGACTGCAAGTGTGCTTGGAGCGAAAGAGGAA